>Ga0129307_1000344_pt1 | contig 75340 bp, 61 predicted proteins | sample P1105metagenome_FD_94437 | JGI IMG/M metagenome (GOLD analysis project Ga0129307, IMG submission 94437) | Capybara group fecal microbial communities from Wisconsin, USA - P1105 metagenome | ecosystem: Host-associated > Mammals > Digestive system > Large intestine > Fecal | place: USA: Wisconsin...
ACAATGTTCCCCAGGTGTCCGGCTCTGCAGCACAGACGTCCGAATCCAGGCGGATATAATCCGACTGGGGCGGACGGATGTAAGCTGCAGCGTCCGAACACGGGGGAACTTGTCTTCAAAAAATCCTTAGTGCGACAGCCTCTTTGAGCTGATAGGCGCAAATTGTTTAAGTTTAAAGCTCCGGATCCCCCAGAATATTCCTTCTGCAGGCGCTGACGGGATACCAGCTGCAGTTCCCGCAGATATCGTCCAGCATTTCCCGCGTCATCCGGGCGTCGATCTCACGGATCAGGTCCCGGTAGACATATTCCTTTTCTTCCAGCCGGAAGTACGCAATGATCTTCCGGTCGTATTCCAGGACCTTCGCGTCATCGTCGCAGATGCCTTCCCCCTGCTTATGAGGGCAGCAGGTGCAGAGATCGTCGGTGGAAAATGTGATCCTGACCCGGAAGCCTTCCCGGGTGCGGAGCTTGTCCACCCATTCGTCCATATTGCGGACGAACTCCCCGCTGTAGCCCTTACCGCTGTACCCCTGTGTACAGAGAAGATGGTGCGGGCGCATGATCATTGGAGCTGTCATGCCGCCTCCAGCACCCGCGCCCTTACCAGTGAACTGCGCAGCTTTCTTCCAAGGAAGGCGGCCATCAGGACCTTGATGACGGCTGTCGGGATAAAGGGCAGGACGCAGGCGGTAAATGCTGCTGCAAAGCTGCTGGGTGCCGCGAATACGAACCAGCACATACCGATGATGTAGTTGATCACCGCCCCGAGAAAGAGGCTTGCGATCAGCCAGGACATGCTCTTTTTTTCTTCTCCTTTTCCCGCGAGCCAGGACATGATGGGGAAGGAAAGGAGAAAGCCGCCGGTGATCCCGAACAGCTTGCCGACGCCCGCAGCGAAGCCTGCATAGACCGGAACGCCCACTGCGCCGAGAAGAAGGTATGCCAGAACAGCGAGGGTTCCCTTCTTCGGCCCGAGCAGGATCCCCGCCAGCGGGACGGCGAAGGTCTGCATCGTCATGGGGACGCCTGCCGGCATGGGAATGCTGATCTGCGCCAGAACGGCGATCGCGGCGGTCATAAGACCGATCTGTGTAATATCCTGGGTGGAAAGACTGCTCTTCGAATTCATAATGTCACATCCTCGCTGGTCATATCATTATTTTACGGTATGCTCTCCCAAGATACCTTACCGTGAAGAAAATGTCAACTGCTAAGCAAAACTGCGGTTTACGGCTTGCAAAGAACTCATTTCATCAGTTCACTGCTGAGTTCGACTCGGATAGAGCTCCCGCGGCGCGTCCTTTACATTGGACCTCCCGCGTCAATACCATTGATTCCCGTTTTACTGAAAACAACAGATCACGATGTTAGGAATGACAGTGTATCTGTTTCCGGCTGTAACATGCAGGGAAACAGAGGGTTTCCGGCTGTATCGAAACCTTGAAGGAGTGTCATGCGGAATTCTCCGTCGGGAATCAGACAGCATAGTGCAGCATAAAGAAAGAGGAGAGAAAAATGCCGAAAACGATGGTGGCGGACGTCCGGGAAGGCATGAGCAATGTGAACAGCACTAGTTTTGGACAGGCGAAGAAGTCTGTACAGCGGGGCCAGAAGCTGGGTGATCTCCAGATTCATTCCGGCTACCGTACGAAGCTCTCCCTGCAGGAGCTCGAACAGGGCGAGCGTGCGCGCAAGGTCCGCATTCGCGAGGTCAGGGCGGAAAAGAAGGAACTGAAGCGCCAGCAGGAAGCACAGAAAGCACAGGAGATAGCCGACGAAAACGTACAGAACAAGAACAGACCTTCCGTGAAAAAGCAGAATCATTAAATTTAAGTCCTGCCCGCGGGACTTGCGCGCCGCGCACGGGCTGCCGTCAGGCAGTTTCCTTCCATACCGCGCGCGTGCGCGTCCCCACTGAGGCAAAAAAGGCAGCCGCCTTCATGCGTGAAAACATGAAGGCGGCCGTTTTGTGCCGTGTATCTTCAAGATGGCAGCATGATCATTTCCTGTGGACCTGGCCCCATCCGGGCAGCTTACGGAACCGGTCGGTGAGATCGAGGTCCTCGAGCCACTTCCGAGGTGATATATGAGGTGATATATTCTTCTCCGGAATCTTTGGAAGCGTTGGCGTGCTGCCGCCAGATCCGGGGATGATGCCGGTGAACGGCCTTAAGAGGCCCGCGAGGAAGCTGTGGAACCTTGCGGTCAGCTGCTCCGTGATGCTGCTGCCGTGTACCTTGCCGCAGAACGGGCAGGCTCCGTCCATACCGGACGTGCCGTAGATGGACCGGTCCTTATTCTGCGGGACGTCAGGGTGAATGATCTCCGGAGCGGGGACGTCCGTTTCTGCCGTAACGCCGTTTCCGTCCGGATCCATGGTGATATCCGCCGCCCTGTCCGGCGCACTGTCCGGGACGGAGGTCTCGTGGTCCGCAAGCAGCCTTTCGAGGAGCGCGGCCTGCTCTTCGTAGGACAGCGCAGGAGTCCCGGCGGCCGGGCCGTTCGTAGCTGCCGGGTTTTCATTTACCGGGACATTCAGGACTGCCGCGGAGGCATTCATGTCCTTCATGCCGGCCGCGCGGAGCGTGCCGTCCTTTGTCTGGACGATCCGGACAGAACCGTCCGCGGAGGTGCCGGAAAGGCGCATGGATTTCGGAGGAGCATTTTCCGCGTAGGTGGTCACGGTGATCTCAGCAGGGTTCCCTGCGGCGGTGTCGATGACCGTATTGATGGTATTGCCGAAGATCGTAGAGGTGACGGAGGCATCGTCCGCGGCGCGGACCTTGATGCAGGTATTGTCCCCGGCAATCTCTACGGTGTTGAGGCCGTAAGCAGAGTTCCCGGGAGCTGTCTGTCCGCTGGCGGAAGAGCCGTCCGCCCCGTCCGCGATGCCGAAGCCGGATACGGTGACAGTTCCCGCGTCTGTGGCCCAGTAGAGGCCTGACGGATTCAGGTTAAGAGGGACGGAGCTGTCCGTCTCTGTATCCTCAACCGCGAGAACAGGTCCGAAGGGGACCACCGGGCCGCCGTCAGACGTGACGGTTCCGTTTGTCGTATGGACAAGAAGATCTGAAGCGTCGAGCTTTGCGGGAAGCCGGTAGGCTGTTCCAGGGTTGATGGCGTTTGGATCATGCGGGTTGAAAAAGTACTTTTCGTCCGGGGGAGCGCCGGTCATTTCCTTGTAGGAAAGGTCATCGTCTGTCGTAAGGGCAGTGCCGGCGTGCAATAGAAATTCATAGCCGCTTGAAATGTCCGTAGAGGTCTTCATTACGCCGGTACGGCTGGAAGCAATGACCTTGTAGTCAGGTCCCAAGCCTGCATAATATTTCCAACCGCTGTTTTCGGTTATTTCGAAACGTGCCAGAGTCTCAAAGTTGCTGTCGTCGACAAGAATCGTGTTTCCAATCAGACCGACAGCCAGGACGATATGTCCGGGCCATTCTATGGTCCCGTCTTCTTTCTCCATCGGAGGAAAAGTGAAAACGATCGGTACACTGATCTCATCGTTCTCAAGTGCGGTCCTGACCCGGTCAAGGATCAGGCGGGTATTCTGTGTGGTCGAAGCCTGTTCTTTCAGAATATCTGCACTGTACTGGGAGAATTGGACGATCTCGATATATTTTTCGATCTGGCAATCTTCCGAAGGAAGATGAATTATAGAAGCATTCTTGTTTACGACCTTGTCATTGTTGGGATCATTATCATGGTTGTCAGCCTCATCTGCCGTCGGGTTATTTACGTCACACAGGTTATGTGAGGGCACGAGCACATTTGTTTCAGGATCGGGATAATCGACGCATCCGATTTCCGGTATGTCGTTCAGGAGACCTGCAGCTGTCATGCAGATACCATAACAGTAGCCCCCTGTGCCATGATCATTTGCATATTGGATCAGCCTTGCGGGCGCGTTCTCGAAAAGAAGCTCTACTACATCTCCCTTTGGTGAGTGGTCGCTGTAATTTGTGAAGTTGAAGGAATCTTTTTCATAGCTGTACCATCCCGGGAGGATCTTGGGCCTTTGTTCTTCATACGGCACGGGCGCGCCGGATGCCATCTTCCAGGTGTTTTCAAGATCCCAGCCGAGGTCTGTATATGTAGAGGATCTGCCGGCATCAGCCTCGCTTATGTACTTTGGGATATACTGGGAGATCCCGAGGTCCACGCCGAGAGCATCCTCCATCAGTCCGCTTGCGAGGCGGGCTGCATCGGCCGCGGCGTGGAAGGTGTCCTGGCCTATGAGTTCGTCCGCGAACTCGTAGGCGTCCGCGTCAAGCTCCTCCAGGATGGCGCAGTTGTCCGCCATGGAGAGGTTTGACAGCGGGCTGTACACGGGGATCTGCGTGCCGTCAAAGCGGATGGACTTTGCGAGGACCGCGCAGCCTGTGACCCGGCCGCTTTCGCCGTCTCCGCAGATGCCGCCGCAGTAGCTTGTGGCGCCGGTGTCGAGCTGGGCCGCGTGGCAGCGGATGGTGCCGTTAAAGAGGGAGTTCCGGATGCTGCAGGCAGTGAGCTGATCCCTGATGTCCGGTGCCCGGTCGTACGCGTTCCAGGGATGCTCTGTGTCTTCTGACTTAAGCGGCGGCGTCGGGCCGTAGGATGAAGAGGTAATGGCTCCTGCAATGCCGCCTGTGTACGAGACGCTGTTGTCTGTCCGTGAATAGAGGTCCGCGGAGGAGGCGCAGTCAAGGACGACACTCATCCCGTCCAGGCTGCCGACGATCCCGCCGGTGTAGATCTCTCCGGTCCCGGAAGAGGAGACGCTGACCGAGCCGGACGCGCGGCAGCCGGAGATAACGGACCAGTCTGCGTAGCCTGCGAACGGGCCGGCATAGATGGCGTGGTCTGCGTTTCCGGAGCAGCTGATCGAGACGTTTTCGAGAGTGAGGTCATTGATCGTGGCGTTGCTGACCGCGGCGAAAAGGCCCAGGGGAGCATCGCCCGCGCTGGACACGGTAAGGCCGGACAGCGTATGCCCGTTGCCGTCGAACTCGCCCGTGAAGGGCTCTTCCATGGAGCAGAGCGGCGTCCAGGCGCCTTCCGAAGAGAGATCCAGGTCCTCGACGAGGATGAACTTCTTGTCCGGGAGCTCGGGGATGCGCTTCAGCTCATCTACGCTCGTGATCGAGATATATTCCGTCTGCTTCAGGAGATCGACGCCCGTATCGGCGGCAGGGGCAGGTTTCGCCCCGTCATTGCAGGAGACAAGAAGGGACAGGCCCAGCATGCTGAAGAGGATCAGTCTGTGTTTGATATGTTTTGTGTTCATGGGAGACCTCGCAGGTCCTTTCAGGAGTGGAGGGACAGGGAATCGGTAAGCAGGCCGGCGTGATCAGAGTCCGCCGGCTTCTTTTTTTGCGAGGAAGCGGTCCAGCTGGAGCTTTAAAAGCGCCGCCAGGGGCACGGCGATGATCATGCCGACGAAGCCGCCTGCCGCGCCGCCCCCGATCAGGGCCGCCGCCACGAGGAGCGGATGGATCTTGATGCTGCTGCCGAGGAGGCGGGGGTTGATCAGGTTGCTGTCCACCACCATGACCACTGCCAGAATGACGGCGCCGATCAGGAATTCACGTAGGGCGCCGAAGGGGAGGCAGACGACAGACAGGGTGACGTAGCCGACCGCAGGCCCCACGTAGGGGATCAGGTTTCCGAGGCCGGTCAGGCAGCCTACGACCACGGCGCTCGGGATACCGGCGATCAGGAGGGCCACGCTGCTTAAGACGCCCACGACGGTCGCGTCTATGAACTGGCCGCGCAGATAGCCGGAGAAGACGGTCTCGGCGTCCGTGAGGAGCAGGCTGAGACGCTCGTCATGGTCCCTTCCGGTCAGGATCCGGAGGGCGCGTTTCCAGTATCCGGAGATGTTGTCGCCGTCTAAAAGGAAGTAGACGGAGAAAATGATCCCGAAGAGGAGGCCGGAAAGCGTGCCGGTGAGGTTATCTAAGAACGCGCTGAAGAAGCCGCTCACCTTTTCCAGGGGAAGCCCCGCGATAGACATGTTCTGTTCGGCAAGCTGCGTGAGTCCGGCGACGTCTGCCTGCATGGAATCGAGGAAGGTATGGATCCCTTCGAGGCTCACGCCGCTGAAGCTCCGGTACACGGTGACAAGGATCAGTACCAGGATCAGGGTGATCGTGAGAAGGATCAGGCCGTAGCAGAGCGCGACGGCTGCCGGCCGGTGCCAGGCGGCGCGCTTGTTCTGTGAAAGCAGGCCTTCGATCTTCCGGACGGGCGGGGAGAGAAGATAGCAGAGGATCCCGCCGATCACGACGGGCCTTGCGATCGTGATGAACAGCGTCCAGAGGCGCTGCCAGAACCCGCCTGTAAAGTACAGGAGGAACAGGGCGGCCGCCGTGAGGATCACGGTACAGCCCGCGTAGATACAGACCTTCGCGTACTTCGGATCAATGAGCTTTTTCAGTTTGTCCATGTGACACCATTCCTTATTTTCTGTATTTCATAGTGGCCTTGAACGGGCTTTTTTCATCGTTTCAGCAGTTCACGGAGCCGGCCGGTCAGATCTGAGCTTTCCAGCCATTTCCCGGGTCGTTTGTTTCCGCCCGGAAAAGCCGGCAGCTTCGGAAGTCCGGTTCCCTTGCTGTTGAGAGGCCCGATGACCGGCCGGAGCATGTTGTATATAAACGTGTGGAGCTTTTCTGTGAGCCGCTCCGTAATGCTGTCGCCGTGGACCTTGCCGCAGAGCGGGCAGGTGCCGTCGCCGACGGAGGCGCCGTAGATGGAACGGTCCTTGTTCTGCGGGACCTCGGGATGCCTGATCTCCGGCAGCGGGACGTCCGTCTTTGCAGTGACGCCGTTCCCGTCCGGATCCATGGTGATATCCGCCGCTTTGTCCGGTGCGCTGTCCGGGACGGAAGTCTCCTGCTCCGAGAGGAGCTTCTCAAGGAGCGCGTCCTGTTCGTCATAGGGCATTTCGGAACCGTCAGCGGCAGCTGTCTCCATGGTTGCCGCCGAGGCTTTTATATCCTTCATGCCTGCCGCCCTGAGCGTGCCGTCTTCGGTCTGCGCGATCCTTATGGAGCCGTCCGACGAGGTGCCGGAAAGGCGCAGGACCTTCGGCGCCGCGTTGTCCGCGTAGGTGGTCACGGTGATCTCCGCCGGATTTCCCGCGGCGGTATCGATGACCGTGTTGACGGTCTCCTCGAAGATCGTGGCGGTGACGGAAGCATCGTCCGCGGCGCGGACCCTGATGCAGGTATTGTCCGCGGCGATCTCCACGGAATTAAGACTGTTACCGGAATTTCCGAAGGCGTCGTTTTCTGCACCGGAGGTACTGGCTGCGGTATCGAAGTCTGATACGGTGACAGTGCCCGCGTCCGTGGCCCAGTAGAGTCCGGACGGGTTCATGTTGAATGAAGCAGGATCCTCCGTTTCTGATGTCTTTACTGCAAAGGAGGGTCCCAGGGGGATCACGGGGCCGCCGTCGGAAGTGATCCGGCCGTTTACCGAATGGACAAGAATATCGGAAGCGCCGAGCTTTTCGGACAGCCGGAGATCCGCCGCAATGGGCAATTCAGGGTTGCCTGCATTCGGATCATCCGGATCAAAAAGGAATCTGTCGTCCGGGGGAGTCTCGTCCATAGCGTAATCATTGTCTGCCTGCACTTTACGGTAGGAGTTCATAAAGAACAGGTAGCCTTTTGATATATCCGAAGAGGTCTGTACGATTGCATCTTCACTGGTATGCCACGGGTCTTCGTCTGTCAGGCCCAGATAATATTTCCATCCGCCGTTCTCAGTGATCGTGAAACGGGAGAGCGTATCCAGGTTGCTGTCATCGACCAGGATATCGTTTCCGGAAAGCCCGACTGCGAGGAAAATATGCCCGCCGGCCGTCGTTTCCTGTTTCTCTTTATCAAAAGAGGGGTAAAGGATCGCTATCGGGACACGGACCTCATCATGTTCAAGAGCGTCCCGGACCCGTTCAAGGAGCAGGTCGGTCCGCTGTGTGGTCGACTGGAAATCTGCGGCGATATCGGCAGAGGACTGGATGAACTGTACAGTCTCAATATAATCATGAATGTCGAAAGCGTTGTTTCCGAATTTTATATAAGACGGATAATGGTTCGGATTTTTCGGGTCATTTTCCTTTAATTCGTTATTGGAACGGTCAGCCGTCGGGTTTTGTACGTCGCAAATATCATGTGAGGGCACCCAGCCGGCCGATTCATGATCGGGAGAATATACACGGCCGATCTCAGGCATATCGTTCAGGATCCCTGCTGTTGACATGCACATTCCGTAACAGTAGCCGCCGGTACCTTCCGCGTTATATTTCGCGATCACCTCCGCGGACGCGTTCTCAAAGACCCGGCTGATGACATCGCCTTTTGGCGATTTGTCACTGTAGTTCCTGAACTGTAAGGAATCCTTCTCATAGCTGTACCACCCGGGAAGGATCTTCGGCTTCTGTTCCGCATATGGCACGGGCGCGCCGGATGCCATTTTCCAGGTGTTTTCAAGATCCCAGCCGAGGTCTGTGTAGGTAGAGGCCTTGCCGGCATCGGCCTCGCTGATGTACTTTGGGATATACTGGGAGATCCCGAGGTCCACGCCGAGGGCATCCTCCATGAGCCCGCTTGCGAGACGGGCTGCATCAGCCGCGGCATGGAAGGTGTCCTGGCCTATGAGTTCGTCCGCAAATTCGTAGGCGTCCGCGTCAAGTTCTTCCAGAATGGCGCAGTTGTCTGCGAAGGAAAGGTTTGACAGCGGGCTGTACACGGGAATCTGTGTGCCTTCAAAGCGGATGGATCTTGCGAGGACCGCGCAGCCGGTAACACGGCCGTTTTTCCCGTCTCCGCAGATGCCGCCGCAGTAGCTTGTCGCGCCTGTCTCAGGCTGCGCCGCGTGGCAGCGTATGGTTCCATTGAAGAGGGAATTCTGAATGCTGCAAAAAGAGAACGAATCCCTGATATCCGCCGGCTGTCCGGAATTGCCCCAGAGGAGCTCGGGATCCTCAAGTGCCGTCAGTTGTTCCCTGGGCGCGGAAGGGGAGAGCATTCCCGCGATACCGCCGGTGAACGAAACACTGTTTTCTGTCATTGAGTAGATATCCGCGGAGGAGGCGCTGTCTGAAATGAGCGTTACGCCGTCCGCGACGCCGACAAGTCCTCCGGTACAGAGTTCCCCGGCTCCCGAGGACGAGACGCTGACTGATCCGGACGCGCGGCAGCCGGAGATGACGGAGTGGAATGCGCAGCCCGCAACGGGACCCGCGTAAACGGGAAGCCCGGAGGCACCGGAATAACCAAGCGAGACATTTTCAAGGGTGAGATCTTTCACCGCTGCATTTTCGATCGCGGCGAACAGGCCCAAAGAGGTGATGCCGCTGCCGGATACGGTAAGCCCGGTCAGTACGTGCCCGTTCCCGTCAAACTCACCGGTGAAGGGCTCTTCTATGGAACAGAGGGGCGTCCACGTGCCTTCGGAAGAAAGGTCCAGATCCTCGACGAGGATGAACTTTTTGTCCGGAAGCTCCGGGATGCGCATAAGCTCTTCGGTGCTTGTGATCGAGATGTATTCCGTCTGTTTCCATGCGTCATCTGCGGCAGGGGCGGGCTCAGGCACAGCCTTGTCGTCACAGGAAACAAGAAATGACAGACTGAGCATACTCAAAAGAACAAGGGCGTTTTTTAAGTGTCTTCTGGTCATAGGTTTCTTCTCTTTTGATCCATTTTTAAATATATGCAGTTATGCATAAAAGGAACGGTTTTATTGTATCACAGATAGGGCAGGGGAGAATGGAAAGGTCCGGCAGGAACAGCAGAACATTTTACAGGAGAAACTGGTCGGCCCGAATATGCCGACGCGATTCCTGTTTTACGTGTCTCGTCTTTTCGACGGGATGGTGAGGCATGAACAGCTTTACAGTTCTCAGAAGAAACTGATCCCTGTGCCTGAATTTGTAGTATTCTATAATGGGTGGAAGGAACAGCCGGAACGGCAGGTCCTGCGGCTTTCGGAGCTTTATTCGTATCAGGCAGGGGATCCTGAGCGATTATCTTTCGAAGAACAGGGAGGCGGTGACCAGTATGGTGCTTGAACATTATGACGAGCAGGCGGTGAGAGAGGTCTTCCGGGACGACGGAAGGGCGGAAGGAAGAGCGGAAGGAAGAGCGGAAGGAAGAGCGGAAGCTCTGTATGCTCTGATGAAGAACGGGAATTTCAGCGCTGAAAAGGCGTGTGAGCTTCTGGAAATCACAGGTGAAGAGCGTGTGAAAGCACTTGAGCAGCTGAAAAAAACGGAAAAAAGGAGCTGAGTATGGAAAAGATCATGAGAGAAGGCTACATAGGAAACCCCGCGCAGTTAGTTACGCTTCGCCGCGTCACGGTCAGCGAGGGCCGCGCGAAGGGCACGGAGATCATCGAGGTGAAAACGGCGGGCGGCCTGGAGCTTGATATCCTCCCTGACGCGGGACTGGATATCGGCCAGTGCCGCTACGGCGGGATCAACATGAGCTGGATGAGCAAAAACGGCTATGACAGCCCCGCGGCGGTGCGGCCGTATGAGCTTGAGTTCCTGAACCAGTTCCCGGGCGGCCTCCTTTATTCCTGCGGCCTTCGCTCTGCAGGCCCGGCGAACCGCGACGGGGATGAATGGCACCCGCTGCACGGAAGGTACCATGGCCTTCAGGCGGAGCAGGTCTGCGCTGAACTCGTGGACGATGCCGTCGTGATCCGGGGCGTGATCCGGGAGACGAAGCTGTTCGGCCATAGTCTGGAGGTCCGCCGCACGATCCGTATTCCGGCCTTCGGTTCTTCCGTCACGGTGGAGGACACGCTGACCAACCTGACGCCGCGGGATGAGGAGATCATGCGGATCTATCACTGCAATTTCGGCTATCCGCTGCTCAGTGAGAAGGCGCGCCTCATACTGCCGGAAAAGCGGGAGACCATTCCGCGCACCGAGTTTGCGAAGACCGGCATGGAAAAGACCTGCGAGTTCGACAAGCCGATCGACAGCGAGGAGGAGCGTGTGTTCTTCCAGAAGATGGAGGAGGAATTCTGGGCAAAGCTTGAGAACCCCGACCTCGGCGTCCGCATGACCATCTCATGGTCCGGAGATACCATGCCCATCATGACTCAGTGGCGCAGCATGGCGTCCGGCGATTACGCGCTCGGCCTTGAGCCGTGCAACTGCTATATCATGGGGCGTCACGACGAGCGCGAGAACGGCACTATGCCGGTGCTGAAGGCGTTCGAGAGCTTAAAGAGCTTTGTGACGATCGGGTTCGAAGGGCTGGAGTGAGCAGCCATGGGGACTGTCCCCATGGTCCAAAAATGTGTTAATATGAATTTGATCGTACTGTTTTTCTTTCGCGGCGCGGCTGTGCCGGAAGAGGGGAGGGCTATGGATTTTCTGGTGAGTTCCGGTATCCTCGGTGGCGGGATCGTCACGGTCGTTTTCAGGGTGGTGACGGCGGTCGTGGTCTTCGTGGTCGGCCAGATGGTGGTCGGCGTGCTCATGAAGGCACTGACAAAGCTGAAGCTTCTTGAAAAGATCGAGCCGACGGCGCGCACCTTTTTCCTGAGTGCGGCCCGCATGGGCATGACGGTGCTGCTTCTGTTCACGCTCGCCGCTTTTCTGGGCGTCCCCATGGACTCCATTGTCTCGCTCGTTGCGACTGCCGCGGCGGCGGTGGGGCTTGCCATGCAGGGAACGCTTTCGAACCTTGCGGGCGGGATCCTGCTCTTTCTGTTTAAGCCCTTCCGCGTGGGCGACTTTATCGGGGTCGGCAGCATGTGGGGCGGCGTGGCGGAGATCACGCTTTTCTATACGGTCCTTAAGACCGGGGACAACCGCCGGATCACGCTTCCGAACGGGCCCCTCATGAACGGGAACATCACGAACGTCAGCGCGAATAAGACCTGCCGGGTGGACAGGACCTACAGCTGCGCAAGAACTGAGGATCCGGAAAGGGTCCGGCAGATCCTCCTCGACGTTGCGAACGCGAATGAGAAGGTGCTTAAGGCGCCGGAGGCGCCGCCGCCCTTTGTAGGACTCTCCCGCACCACCGCGGAGGCATTGGAGTTTACGGTCCGCGTCTGGTGCCTTGGATGGGACTTTAAGGCAGTGGACATGGAGATCCTTACCGCAGTCTCGGAGGCCTTCGCGGAGAACGGGATCCGGCAGCCCGGAAAGCGCGTGGTTTCAGCCATGGGGACTGTCCCCATGGCTAAACACTAAACGGCATATCAGTCAATTAATCAACAGAAAGGCGTCAGTTTGTTTGACCATGGGGACAGTCCCCACGGTCGAAGACCGCCTTGATCTCGCCGATGAGGTACAGCGATCCGGCGCAGAATACGAGGCCGCCGGGCGGGTTCAGGGCCCGCGCGGCGTGGAAGGCCTCGGAGAGCGCGGGGATCACCATGAGCTCCGCCGCGCGGTCCCCGGAAAAGACGCGCCGGGCGGCGGCTTCCAGGGTCTCAAGGTCCAGGGCGCGGTACGATCGCATGGAGGTGAGGATGACCCGGTCGGGCTTTACGGAGCCGGCGAGGGTCGCGAGCATGGTTTCATAATCTTTGTCGGAGGACACGTCGAAGAGAAGCGTGACCTCCGGCCTTTTTTTATGCTTCTTTTCCCGGAGGCCTATGATCTGTCCCGCGGACTCGGAGAACGCGCGGATCCCGCCCTCGTTGTGCGCGCCGTCTACGTACACGCCGGGACACAGCTCCTCCATACGGCCGGGCCAGCGCGCGGCGCGGATCCCGTCCCGGATCGCTGCCAGCGGGATGCCGAGCTCCTCCGCGGCGCGGACGGCGATGAGGCTGTTGACAGCCTGGTACTCCGCGGGGAAGGGGACGGAAAGCTCCGTATCCCCCGGGGCGCCGGCAGTCCCGCCGGCAGAAGCTGCCTCCCCGGTGCCTGCACTTCCGGCTACGCCGGACGTGAAGCGGTACGTGATCCCGTCCTCCGTAAATGTGAGGTCCCGGATGTCCCCGCGCCCCACGGGAACCAGCGGGCAGCCAAGCTCCCGGGCGCGCGCCCGGAACACTTCGGAGGCTGCCGGCACGGTGTCGTCGTGGACCAGCGTCACGCCGGCCTTCATGATCCCTGCCTTTTCCCCGGCGATCAGCGGGACGGTATCGCCCAGGTACTGCATGTGGTCCAGACTGATCGAGGTGATGACGGTGAGCCGTGGCGCGGCAAGGCAGTTCGTCGCGTCGAGCCGCCCGCCGAGCCCCGTCTCGAGGATCACATAGTCCGCAGGCTCCTTCCGCCGCTTCAGCATGACGGCGAACATCAGGAAGATATATTCAAAGTAGGTCGGGATGGTGAGGCCGGCTTCCGTGAACCGCGCCTCCGCCGCCCGGAGCGTCCCGAAGGCGTCGAGGAAATCCGCATCGCTCACCGGCGTCCCGTCGAACGCGAAGCGCTCCGTGACCCGCACGAGGTGGGGCGAGGTGAAAAGCGCGGTGCGGTACCCTGCCGTCCGGAGGACGCGTTCCAGGAACGCGCAGACCGAGCCCTTCCCGTTCGTCCCCGCGACGTGGATCACACGGTCCTCCGGGAGCTCCGCGCCAAGCAGCGAGAGCATCCTCCTGAGGTCCGCCATCGAGTGCTTTTCCTTCGAAAAGCGGGGGATGGAATTCAGGTACTGATCGGCAGCATCCACTGCTTCGTCATTGAAAAGATTAAGGTCCTGTTCCATAAAAGCTCCTTTCCGGGTCCATTTTACCACGTTTCCGGAGGCACAGAACAGGAGCGGGCTATTTTCTGCGGGCACAGAACATCAACCGGTCCATTTCCGCACGATATGCAAGTTACCGTTTTCATTTTCAAGCCGGAAAGAGTATAATATACTCATATACTCTGCGCATAAAGATCAAATACAGCGCAGGGATCATGAACGGAGAACAATGGAAAGAGAGAAAGAAAAGACTTTTTTCAGCAGGATGGTCCACAGCCTGAACTTCAATATTGTTGCAGGTATCGTCGCGGTGCTCCTGATCCTCGGCACCACGGTCGCCGCGATCGGCTATAAGGAGTTCACGAAGGTGCTTGAGGCACAGTATGATGACACGCTGTACAAGGACGCGGTAACGGCCACCAGCTTCCTGAATCCCGCGGCGATGGAGCGGCTCTCCGAGTCGGAGAATGAAAACTACTCCTACAAGGCGATCACGCAGTATTTCCAGAAGTACTGCGATCTGCAGGAATTCCTCTACATGAGCGTCACGGAGCTGAACCCGCCGGAGTATTCGAAGGAGGTCTTCCTGATCGACGTGATGGGCGCCGGATATAATAACGCGACGCCGTACGAGTTCAAGCACACCTATAACCTTCCGGACGGACCCTACAAGGACGCCTACCGGATGCTTTACGAAGGGGGCGCGGAGCGGCAGGTCGTGATCCGGGACGGTCCGGACGTCAAGCACCCGCACATTACCATGATGGTGCCGGTAAAGGACACAAACGGCGTGACGCGCTGGGTCCTGAGCTCGCAGAAGCCGATCACGGGCCTCCGCGAGACGCGGCTTGCGTACGTGCGCTTCGTGTTTTCCGCGACAGCGTTTCTTATCCTCGTGACGATCCTTCTTTATTCGTACTCACTCCGCAACGGCGTGGTCGCCCCGCTTCAGAAGATCACCCGCGAGGCAGCCCGCTTCGCGAAGGAAGGCACGCCGGCGGAGAAGAAGCTCGGGGAAGCGATCAAAACGAACAACGAGATCGGCACGCTTGCGGACTCCATCGACTGGATGGAGGAGGAGATCGAGCGCTACATTGAGCACATGACCATGATCGCGGCTGATCAGGAGCGCCTCAGCGCGGAGCTCAATATGGCCGCGAACATCCAGAAGCGGGCACTCCCGACGACCACCTTCCCGGACCATCCGGAGTTCATGGTCCGCGCGTCCATGGACCCGGCGCTCCACGTCGGCGGCGACTTTTATGATTTCCTCCTCGTGGATGATGATCATCTTGCCCTGGTGATCGCGGATGTTTCCGGTAAGGGCATGCCCGCCGCCATGCTCATGATGAGCGTGAAGATCCGCCTCGCCACCCGCCTCAAGATGGGCGGGACGCCGGCCGAGGTCCTGGCCCGTGTGAATAACGATATCTGCGAGCAGGATGTCGACAGCATGTTCGTTACGGTCTGGATCGGCATCCTGGAGCTTTCCACCGGCATCCTTACCGCGGCGAACGCGGGCCACGAATACCCCATTGTCTGCGGGCAGGACGGCGAGTTCAGGCTTTTCAAGGACAAACACGGCTTTGTGCTTGGCGGCATGGAGGATATGAAATATAAGGATTACACGCTGAAGCTTGAGAAGGGGGACCGCGTGTTTGTCTACACGGACGGCGTGACGGAGGCCACCCGGGCGGACGGGGCGCTGTTTGGTACGGACCGCCTGATCGAATCCCTGAATGCCGTAGACGACAGGTCACCGCAGGGCATCCTTGAAAAGGTGAAGGAAGGCATCGCGGAGTTCGTGGGCGATGCCCCGCAGTTTGACGATACGACCATGATGTGCCTCTACTATATAGGGGAGGACCATGAGCTTTAAAAAGCGGGGCAGGCTTTCGTGAGCCCCGCCGCGGAAAGGAGAACCATATGACAAAGAACGAGATCAGGGAGCAGGTAAACAGGATGATGAAGGCGCCGTCCTGCTGCGCTGAGGCGAAGAACGCCTGCGCGGCCTACCTTAAGGCTGAGGGGACGCCGGAAGAGAAGCAGGCTGCGAAGGCCCTCTTAAAGGAGATCAAGGAGGACGTCACCTCCATCGACGGGCTGATCGGCCTCTGCAAGTCCGCCTTCGGCAAGGAGATGTTCGGCGAAGAGCGCGCGGCGGCCATGCTCGCGGCAGCCGAGGACGCCAAGGCGAAGGGCGGCAAGTACTGCATCTGCGATGCCTGCCAGGCAGGCGGAGCCCTCCTCGAGGCAGAGGCGGACCTTCTTGCGTAAACGGAATATCCTGACGGGACTCCTGGTCCTCGCCCTTGCGCTTATCCTTATCGCCGCGCCGGGACGGGGACCGTTTCATATGCCCTGGAAACGGGCCGGACGCGTGCCGGTGAGCGTCCTGGTCTACATGATCGGGTCGGATCTTGAGACGCTGAACGGCGCGGCCTCCGCGGACCTTGAGGCCATGCGGGCGGGCACGGAGGACGGGGACCTCACAGTCCGCGTGCTTGCCGGCGGCGCTGCCGGCTAGCAGAACGAGGTCTGCGAGGATGGCCTTACCGTGGAGCTCCTGATCTCCGGCGGGGAGATCAGGAGGGCCGGGGAGCCCTGTGACGTCGATATGGGAGAACCGGAGACACTGGCAGGGTTTTTAAAGAACGCCGCGGAGAATGCCCCCGCGGACCGGACCTTCCTCTTTTTCTGGGACCACGGCGGCGGGGTCTACGGCTTCGGGAAGGATGATCTCCATGATGGCAGCTCGCTTTCGCTTTCCGAGCTTAAAGAAGCGCTGGCCGGTAGCGGGGTATACTATGACTTCATCGGCTTCGACGCCTGCCTCATGCAGTCGGTCGAGGCGGCAGCGTCGCTCTGCGGCAGCGGCCGGTATATGCTCGCGTCCGAGGAGAACGAGGCTGCCGGCGGGTGGGACTACACAGGCGTTTTCCGGGCATTGTCCGCGGATCCGGCGCTTTCCGGGCTGGAGGCCGGGCGGATGTTCATCGAAGGGTACGATGCCTACTGCGCGCAGTTCCGCCTCGATTATGCAGTGACTCTTTCCCTTGTGGACCTTACGAAGGTGCCGGAGCTGATCGAAGCCCTCGATATCTTCTATGACCGCGCGGACCAGTACATCCGCTCCGACCCGGAGGTGTTTTCGGCATTTTCCCGGGCGCGCAGCGCTGCCTTTGAGCCGGACGGCGGCCTCCGCGACGAGGTGGACCTGGTGGACCTCCTGAAGGAGTTCCGGATCCCCGGCGCGACGGACGACAAGCGGGAGGTGCTCCACGCCCTGCGGGAGGCGGTCGTCCTGACGAACCGGACCCGCACCGCCGGGGTGAACGGGCTCGCCGCATATTTCCCGTACCGCAGGACGGACCTTTACCCGGGGCTCCGCATGGTGCTGGAGGACAGCGGGTACCAGACCGGGTTTGAGCTGTTCGACAGCTTCACGGAGATCATGGACCGCGGCTACATGCTTTCCTCTGCCGGCAGGGACTATTACACCTTCGGGGAGCTTTCGCCCGCCTATGAAACAGAGGACGGGCTGGTCCAGCCGCTCTCCGAAAAGCAGGAGCGCCTTATCACGGACGCCGTCCTGAACGTCCGGTTCCTCACGAAGGACGCGCGGATCGACATGGGCAGCGACAACGTGGTCCGGATGACCGAAAACCATGAGGCAGTCATTGACTTCGACGGCAGCTGGGCCAGCATCGGCGGGCAGCCGGTAGCATTGACCACCTATCCCATCAGGAAGGATGAGGACGGATACTGGTTTTCCGGAAGCACCAAGGCGCTTCTGAACGGGACGCGGGAGATCCGCGTGGAGATGGTCTGGGGGCCTGAATCGGAGGAGATGGTGGCAAACGGGACCCCGGTCGAGGGGCGTGTCGCGGGCTACCGTCTCTGGACGGACACGCCGGATATGAACGAGCAGGGCTACCGGCAGTTCGCCCCCGGCGATACCGTCGAGTTCCTCTTCAGCCTCTACAACCGCCGCGGATACTACCGGGAGGAACGCACGCTTTATCCGCCTGTCAGGGTCACGGATCCCGCGAAGGACCTCGCGGTCGGCTACGCGGACGTGACCGACCGGAGCGTCGAATACTGGCTCACCTTCACCGACATCTACCGCCACACCTATGATACGGTGAGGAGAAGGAAGTAAAGGTTTGAGGGGGGTACGGAGGCTGCGTGCCGGGTTTTTCGTGAAGTAAAAAAAAACAGATAAGAAACCAGGTTTGGATATGGTGCGGACACGCGGTGATGTGATATTATGTAATCCAAATACATAGAGGACTGCGGCAAATGCTCCGCGTCCGGAAGGAGTACATAAATGAAGAAAAACATCAGACTGGCTGCAGTTGTTATGGCTGCCGCGATCGGGCTTTCCGCGTGCGGAAGCTCCTCGGTAACGGCCCCGAAGGCGACGACAAAGGAATCGGTCGAGATGATCAAGGAAACGCCGATCGCGGTCGCGCCGCCGGTTCCCGCCGGGAACCAGCAGGTAGGCCCCGCGAAAAAGGGCGGCGAGGTCGGACCGGGCGTCACCGTACCGGAGTACACCTACTATGGAAGCGACCTGGTGACCGCAGGCGTATGCCGCGAGATCGTGAGAATGGCGAAGGACAGCTATGACACGGAAGGCCTCATTTCCGTGCCCGGTCCGCTGATTTTCCTCGTCGATGATTCCGACAAGAACGATATCAAGGTCTGGGGCGCGTTCTATGTGTACAACTACAAGCTCAACGGCACCACGCTGGAGTGCGAGAGCGGCGGAAGAGAGGACGGCCTCATGCATTTCAAGGCTGAGGACGGAGACCTTACGCTGACCTCCTACGAAGTGACCGAATCCGGCGGAGGCTACATGGAGTCCCTGGAAAAGATCTGCGCGGGGCATGACGGACTTGTAAAGAAGTTCAGCACGACGGACGAGCAGATCACGGGGGCAAGGGAAGAATTCCTGAAGGAGTGGATCAAGGCGAAGGACCTGAAGATCGACAGCTATCAGGATTACGGCTGGCCGAAGGTCATGCTGAAGTAACACATCGCTGACAGGCCGGACCCGGAAACGGGGCCGGCCTTGCGGAGTATATGCTGCGGGTCCTGTGGGCGCAGGGAGCTGCGTGTCTGTAAGCGCAGGAAGTGCCTGCAGGCGCAGGGAGCTGCGTGTCTGTAAGCGCAGGTGAAGTGCCTGCAGGGGCAGGGACTGTGGTCCCGTAAGTGCGCGGGACCGGCCGGGACGCGGAACATGAGGACCGCAGCGTGGAAGGAGAAGAAGGTCATGGACAGAAAAGGACGCGGGGGACGCAGCGTTTTCGTGAAGAAGGCGGCGGCGCCCCTTCTTGCCGGGCTTTTCGCTGCGGCGGCGTGCACACAGGCGTTCGCCGGACAGTGGAAGTCCTCGGATGGCATCTGGTATTATGAAAACGAGGACGGATCGCTGGCAGTCGGCTGGCAGTGGATCGACGGCAACACCGACGGGGTCGCGGAGAGCTATTACTTCGATCCCTCGGGAAAGCTTCTCGTAAATACCGTCACGCCCGACGGCTACAGGGTGAATGCGGACGGCGCCTGGACAGAGAACGGCTCGGTGCAGGAGCGCCTTGCTTCCATGCCTCTCGATATCCTCACGGCAGATCCGGTCCCGGATCTTCTCTCCGCGGCGGGTGCTGCGGCCGGGGCGGCACAGAGCGCGGCTTCCGAAGCAGCCGGTGCGGCAGCAGAGGCTGCGGTCTCCGCGGCTGACGCGGCGCAGCTTTCGACCGGCGAGCAGATCGTCGCCTTCGCGCGGCAGTTCATTGACCGCCTGCCCTATGTGTACGGCGGAACGTCCCTCGAGACCGGTTCCGACTGCTCCGGCTTCACGCAGGCTGTTTTCGCGCATTTCGGAAAGACGCTCGCGAGGACGCCCGGCGACCAGCTCGCGCAGGGGCAGAGGATCAGCGAGTCGGAGCTCATCCCTGGAGACCTGATCTTCTGGGCAAATGAGTCCGGACGTCTTTATCATGTCGGTATCTACACCGGCCCGAACCGGTTCGTCCACAACACGAACTCCTCACGCGGCTGGGTGAAGGAAGACAATATCTCCGACATGGGCAAAACGCCGGCAGGCTACGCAAGGTACTGATCTCGACCATGGGGACTGTCCCCATGGCTAAACACAAATCAGCCAAACGGTCAATTAATCAACAGAATCACGTTGATCTGTTGGACCATGGGGACAGTCCCCATGGCTGAAAAACAGGAAATGGTAGGTATGGGTATGACAGCGGGAACGGGGAAGCAGGAATTCAGGACTGCGCGGAGACTTGCGGCAGCGGTGCTTGCGGCGGCGCTTTTCATGAGCATGACGGCGGAGGCAGGCGTCGTGAGGAAGAATAAGGGAACGCCTGTAACCGGAGGCGAGGGCCCGGGCATCGGGACCGAGGCCTCCCAGGCCGCATCGGCGTCGCAGACTGCGGAAACCGGATCTGGCCAGGCAGCAGCGGAAACGGCACAGCAGGCCGGGACCGGCGGGACCGAAGCCGCCCAGGCAGCGGCAGAGACGCAGAGCGCCGCGGTCGACGAAACGTCCGCGGCCGCCCAGACAGAAGCGGCAGCTGCGGCCGCGTATGGACTTCTTCCTTCCCCGGAGCCGCTTGAAATGCCCGGCCAGGAGGGCGTGGTCACGCTCATCGCGACCGGCGACAACCTGGTCCACAAGGCGGTCTACGAAAAGGCGTGGAACCCGGTGGCCGGTGTCTACGACTTCAGCTGGATGTACGATCCGGTCCGCGAGACGATCTGCTCCAGGGACCTTGCGGTTGTGAACCAGGAGACCATTTTCGTTTCCGACTACAGCCTCCTGAGCGATTATCCGACCTTCGGCACCCCGCAGGAAATGGGTGATGCGCTCGTCGGGGCGGGCTTCGATATCGTTCTTTCCGCGACGAACCACACTTGGGACAAGCAGGAGCGCGGCGTGCGCGACACGCTGGCGTACTGGAAGACGAACCATCCGGAGATCCGGCTGCTCGGCATCCATGACTCGCCGGAGGCGTTCAATACCATCGACTATGTCGAGAAGAACGGCATCCGTCTCGCGATGTTCAACTACACCTATGGGCTGAACGGCTTCAGTATCCCCGCGTCGAAGTACTATCTCGTGAACCTGCTGTCGCAGAAGGACAAGTTCCTGGCCGACGTCCGCACGGCGGAGCAGAACGCGGATATCACGGTCTGCTTCCTTCATATCGGGGAAGAGTACCGCTTCCAGCCGACGGCGTTCCAGACCTCCTGGGTGCACCAGCTGATCGATGCCGGCGCGGATCTCATCATCTGCGCGCATCCGCACGTCGTGGAGCCGTACCAGAGGGTCACGACCGCCGCGGGCAATACCGGCGTCGTCTATTATTCCTGCGGCAATTTCCTGAGCACCCAGACCAGGACGGAATGCATCCTCGGCGGGCTGGCCGACGTCGTGATCCGGAAGACGGCGGAGGGGACGCGCGTCACCGATTTCCGCTTCATTCCGACAGTCACGCATTTCTCCGGGCCGGTCGAGCAGATCTACCTGCTGAGCGATTACACGGATGAGCTCGCGAAGGTGCATCACACGAACCTGACCGACGGCGCGCTGAGCGTCGAACGGCTCCGGACCCTGTGGAGGAATGTCGTCGGGGAGTAACATGAGAAGCCGCTGATGGCAGCGGTACATGGGCAGGGCGGGAAGCGGACCGTGCGTATCCGCATTTCACCCGGTACCATCAACATTAAGGAAAGAATCATGAAAAAATATTTGTATGTCGATTCAGAGAACACCGGGCTTCAGTTTATAAGCCTCCTTAAAAAGATCGACGAATCGTGGAAGGTGTATCTCTTCTATTCGGACAAGTCGCCGAAGCTCACGTTCACGGAAATGCACGCGCTGCTCGGAAGCGGCTGCAGGTACGAAATGATCCCCTGCAGGAACGGCCGTCCGAACGCCATGGATTTCTGTATCATGACGCAGCTTGGCATGGCGGTTCGGAAGCATCCGAAGGGGATGCACCTCGTGCTGAGCCGTGACAAGGGCTTCCTGTCGGGCGTCGATCTTCTGAAGGCCCAGGGCTTCCTGGTCGGGCAGATCGTCATGGACGAGGACTCGGGCGCGTTCAGCTGGGTCAGCGCGAATGAAAGACGGAAGCAGTATGATGAGATCACGGAATTCCTGATCGGGCCGGTGCCGCTGGAGCTTCCGCCGCCCGCGGAGGACCGGCCGGCACGCAGGTCCCGCGGCGGCAGGAGGCGGAGGTCCGGTTCATCCCAGTCCGCGCTTCAGGCCCAGGGCGCCGTCCAGCCGGACGATGCTTCAGAGGACGATGCTGACGTCTCCGCAGGGATCTCTCCTGCGCGTGACGGCGTGGCCGGGACGGCAGCGAAGGATGCGGCGCCGCAGGGCGCGCAGGGAATGCAGGGCGCGCATGCAGGGACCGCTTCGGGCGCAGCGTCAGGCGCCGCAGGTCAGTCTGCCCTGGCAGATCCCATGAGCGAGTCCGCGGTCGAGCGTGTCATGATGCGCATCCTGAACGCCCGCTTTGAGTCGGTCGGCGTCGACCGGAGGCGCAGGAGGCTTGGCCAGATCTTAAGCCGCGGCCTTCATAACGCGCTGCAGGGCGGCGTGCTGAAGTTTGATATCATGGAGAACGCGCTTCGGAAGTTTGCCCTGTTCCGGAACGATCCGGACATGGTCTTACGGTTCCTTGAGGAGCTTGAGGAGCATCCGGAGCTGAAGATCGTGAACACCGTGGATGCCCGCGCCATCCCCGTGACCGGCGAAGAGGTGCCGGGACCGGAAGGGGCGGATGCAGATGCCCAGGCGGAGACGGAAGCGGTCGCGGAAGCAGAAGCAGTTGTGGAAGAGACTCTGGCAGCGGAAGTAAAGGCGGAAGCGGTCGCGGAAACGATCGTTGCGGCAGCGGCGGAGGCGGAGGCCCCGGCTGCGGAAGCGGCGGCGGAGGAAGCTCCGGCAGCCAAGCCGAGAAGGCACCGCGGCGGCAGGAGAAGAAGGGGCTCGGGCGCAAAGGCGGAAGCGGCTGATGCAGCTGGTGCGGAGGCTGAAACGCACGTGCCGGCGGCTGAGGCGGAGCCTGTGAAAGCGGAAGCAAAGGCGGAAGTGGCGGCGGAAGAGACCCCGGCTGAGGTCGTGAAAGTGGAAGCGGCTGCAGATGCAGAGGCGGCGGAAACACCCGTCACAGAAGTGAAGACCGAAACGGCTGATGCAGAAGCGCCTGCGGCAGAAGAAGCTCCGGCTGAGAAGCCGAAGAAACGCCGCGGAAGAAGGAAGAAGAGCGAAGTGGAAGCAGCCGCGGCAGCAGAAGCGGCGGCAGCGGAAGCGGTCGCGGAAGAGGCTGCGGCAGCGGAAGTTAAGGCAGAAGCGGCTGCGGCAGCGGAAGTGAAAACGGAAGCGGCTGCAGAGGAAGCGCCTGTGGCAGAAGAAGCCCCGGCCGAAAAACCGAAAAAACGCCGCGGCAGAAGGAAAAAGAGTGAAATTGAGGCGGCTGCGGCAGCAGCGGAAGCGAAAGCAGAAGCTGCAGCTGAGGTAGCACCTGCTGAGGAGCCGAAGCCTGAGACAGCGAAGACAGAAGCCACGGCAGTTGAAGCGGCTGTCGTTGAGACCATGACCGAAGCAGCTGAGGCTGAAACTCCGGCTGTGGAAGTGAAAACGGAAGCACCTGTGGCAGAAGAAGCCCCTGCCGAGAAGCCGAAGAAACGCCGCGGAAGAAGAAAGAAGAGCGAAGTGGAAGCAGCCGCAGCAGAGACCCCGGCAGCGGAAGCGAAGCCCGAAGCAGAAGCAAAGGCAGAGGAAGCACCTGCAGCAGAGGTGAAGACTGAAGCAGCAGAAGCGGAAGCCCCGGCCGCGGAAGCAAAGCCGGAAGCAGCAGAAGCAGTCGCGGAAGAGACCCCGGCAGCGGAAGCAAAGCCGGAAGCAGTCGTGGAAGAAGTCCCGGCCGCGGAAGTGAAAGCAGAAGAGACCGGGACGAAGACCCCGGCAGCTGCGGAAGAAGTCCCGGCAGAGGAAAAGCCTGCTGCAAAGTCAAGACGGCGCCGCAGCAGAAGGAAGAAGAGCGGAGCGGAAGCGGCTGCGGCAGAGACCCAGGCAGCGGAAGCAAAGCAGAAAGCTGCATCAGCAGAAAAGCCGGCAGCCCAGCCGAAGGCGGAAGCAAAGGCAGCAAAGGCCCCGGCAGCGCAGCCGAAGGCGGAAGCAAAGGCAGCGAAGGCTCCGGCGGCGCAGGGAGCATCGACCGCGGGACAGGGCGCGGCGGAGGCACCGAAGCCGAAGCGGACGCACCGCGGCGGCAGAAGAAGGAAGAACCCGGCGGCACGCGGAAACGCGCAGGGCGCGGGTAATGGAAACGCGTAAGGCGGGAACGCGCCGGACGCAGGAGGAAAAGCTTGAGAACAGGATTGATCCTTGAGGGCGGCGGGATGCGCGGCATGTTTACGGCCGGCGTCCTGGACGTCCTGATGGAGCAGGGGATCCCCTTTGACGGGGCGGTCGGCGTATCGGCCGGCGCCTGCTTCGGCTGCAACTATAAATCACACCAGATCGGGCGCACGCTCCGCTACAACGTGGAGTTTGCGCACGACTGGCGCTACGCGAGCTGGCGGTCGCTGCTTACCACCGGAAACTTTTTCGGCACGCAGTTCGCCTACCGGGAGGTCCCGCTGAAGCTGGATCCCTTTGATACGGAGACGTTCGAGAAGGACCCGATGGAGTTCTGGGTGGTCGCGACGAACGTCCTGACGGGCGGGCCTGTTTACCACAGGATGCTTACCTGCAACGAGGAGGAGCTCGACTGGATCCGCGCCTCTTCGAGCATGCCGCTGGTCTCGGAGGTCGTGAAGGTGGGCGGCCGGCTCATGCTGGACGGCGGGATCTCTGATTCCATCCCGGTCCGGTTTTTTGAGAAGCAGGGCTACAGCCGCAATGTCATCGTCCTCACGCAGCCGGAGGGCTATGTGAAGGAGCCGAGCGGGATGATGCCGGTGATCCGCGCGTCTCTCCGGAAATACCCGAATATCGTGGAGGCGATGGCGCGCAGGCATGAGATGTACAACGGGACGATACAGTATATTGGCCGGAGGGTCTCTGACGGCGCGGCTTTCGTGATCCGGCCGCCGGAGGCGCTGAACATCGGCCACATCGAGCACGACGTGGAGGAGATCCTGCGGGTCTACAACATCGGCCGCAGGACGGCGGAAAAGCGGCTCCCGGAGCTTGAGACGTTTCTGAAAAGGGCGTAGGATATGGCGGAAAACAAGGAATTAAAGGCATTTATCGCGGCGCTTAAGGCGGAGGAAAAGCTTCTCCGCGCGGGGAAGGACGGGGATCTTTCGGGCCTCGACGCGCTGAAGGAGCAGCTCGCGGAGCTTCATGACCGGCGGGAGGAGGCGTTTCTTGCCCTTTCGGATGATGCGAAATTCAGCCGGAAGGGGGAGCTTCTCGAGGATGAGGTCGCTTCCCTTGAGGATTCGATGGACCTCGTTGCCGAGGCCCGGGACGTCTTCGAAGAGGAGGACGTGCCGATGGAAACGCTGTGTGAGGAATCGGCAGATATTCTTCTTGAAGTACTGGATTTTGTTGGTGATTTTTGCTGAAAAAATAAAAGTAATCTATTGAGTGAGGCTGTTTTCTGATTTAAGATGGTATCAGAGATCATTTTAAAAAAGGAGGCGGCTTATGGGTAAATTTGTCATCAAAGTAACTGAAAAGGGCTCGTTCAGGTTCAACCTGAAAGCAGGCAACGGCGAGATCATTGCGACATCTCAGCTTTACAAAGCGCTGAAAAGCTGCAACGGCGGGATACTGAGCGTCCAGAACAATGCCCCGATCGCTGAGATCGAAGACCAGACGGTCGAGGACGGCGTGAAGATCAAACACCCGAAATTCCAGGTCTATCTGGACAAGGCCGGTGAGTTCCGCTTCCGCCTGACCGCGAAGAACGGCCAGATCATCGCGACCAGCGAGGGCTATAAGAAGATCGAAAGCTGCAAGAAGGGTATTGCTTCCGTAAAGAAGAACGTTGTTGAAGCCAAGATCGTAATGGAAGGCGAAAAGTAAGGTTATATGAAACAAAAAACGGAACTGCGTCTGTTTCTTTCCTTCCTGGAGGGGAGCAGGCGCTTTTTTATACTCGGCGTGCTGGCAGCGCTTCTTATGACGCTCTGCGACATGCTGATCCCTCAGATGATCCGTTACGCGGTCGATGTCCTGATCGCCGGCGGACGTTCTGTGAGGCCCGTGTTCTTTGCGGTCGCGGCGGCCGCGCTGGCAGGGGCCTTTTTCCGGTGGCTGTCGACGCTCATGAACGCGAAGGGCGGGGAGACGCTGGTCAAGACCATGCAGGACCGTCTGTACAGCCACATCGCGCGGCTGCCGTTCTCCTGGCACATGGAGCACGCGGCGGGCGATATTATCCAGCGCTGCACGAGCGACGTCACGATGATCAAGAATTTCTGTTCGGAACAGCTTTACAACCTGGTCCGCATCGTCCTCATGATCGTCATGGCGCTCTTTTTCATGCTTTCCATGGACGTGAAGCTGACGCTGTTCGCGTTTGCCTTTGTGCCGCTGATCGTGGGATATTCGTCGGTCTTCCTTATCCGGATCAGCAGCCAGTTCCAGCTGTGCGACGAGAACGAGGGAAAGCTTTCCGCGGTCACGCAGGAGAACCTGACGGGTGTCCGCGTGGTCCGCGCGTTCGGGCGCGAGGCGGCGGAGGAGAAGAAGTTCCGGGTGCAGAATGACATTTATACGAACCTCTGGATGAAGCTCTGCGAGTATCTCGCCTGGTTCTGGGCCTTCGGCGACCTGGAGAGCGGCCTGCAGGTCATGACGGTCGTGCTTGCCGGAGCGTATTACTGCGTGCGCGGGCCGCTGACGGTGGGAAGCTACATCGCCTTTATTTCCTACAACAACATGCTGGTGTGGCCCATCCGCGCGCTGGGGCGCATGATCTCCGAGATGAGCAAGTCCGGGGTGTCGCTCCGCCGTATCGCGGACATCCTGTCCGCGGAGCCGGAGAAGCTGGAGGAAGGCGCCGGCGGGGCGGAGTATGACAGAAAGCCGGAGCAGGACGGCGGGGCGGAACACCGAAGCGGGACAGGACAAGGCAGCGGGGCCGCGGGCGATATCGCCTTCCGCCATGTGTCCTTCGCCTTCGGCGAACGCAGGGTCCTTGACGACGTGAGCATGACGGTCCCTGCCGGCACCACGGTGGGCATCCTCGGTACGACGGGCTGCGGAAAGTCTACGCTTATGTACCTTCTTTTAAGGCTCTACGAGCTTCCGGAGGGGCAGGGATCCATCACTATCGGCGGACGTGATATCCGGAGCATCCCGCTCAGGGAGCTCCGCGGGACCATCGGCATGGTCCTCCAGGAGCCGTACCTTTTCTCAAGGACCATCGGGGATAATATCCGGATCGCGGGGCATGCGGACGATGAGGCTGTGATGCGCGCGGTCCGCACGGCGGCGCTCGAGGAGACCATCCGGGAGTTCCCGGCGGGCTTCGATACCATGGTGGGAGAGCGCGGCGTGACGCTTTCCGGCGGGCAGAAGCAGAGGATCGCCATCGCCCGCATGCTGACCGGGAACGAGCCGGTCATGATCTTCGACGATTCCCTGTCCGCGGTGGACGCGGCGACGGACGCGAGGATCCGCCGGAATCTCCGGCAGTTCCTCGGAGACCATACGGTATTCCTGATCTCGCACCGCATCTCGACGCTCATGCACGCGGACTGCATCTACGTCATGTCCGGCGGGCGGGTCGCGGAGCAGGGCACGCACGAGGAGCTTCTTGAGAAGGACGGTCTCTACGCGGAGATCTGGCGGCTCCAGTCGCTGCCGGAGGAGGAAGCGGAGGGAGGTGCGGTCTATGCGTGAAGATAAGCAGAGGGCGCTTCCCTGGTTCGGACTTAAGTTTTTATCGCCGTGGCTTGCGCCCTACCGCGGCACCATGGCCGCCATGATCAGCCTGGGATTCATCGGCGGGCTTATGGACATCGTCCTCCCGTTCTTCCCGGACTACGCGATCCGGAATTTCATCGCGCCGGGGACCACGGCGGGCATGGGACGCTTCGCGGCTGCCTACATCGGCCTCCTTCTCGTGCAGATCGTCTGCAACGGGATCTCGGCCTACCGCGCCTGCGAGATGGAAATGTACGTCGGGCGTGACCTGAAGAACGCGGTGTTCCACCGGCTGCAGGAGCTGTCGGTCTCGTACTACAACCAGAACAGCGTGGGGTACCTGCACGCGCGCGTCATGAGCGATACGGACAGGATCGGGACGCTGCTGTCGTGGAACGTGATGGACGGCGTCTGGAACCTTTCCTACCTGCTCGGCGCGATCTGCGTCATGCTGTACGTAAGGCCGGGACTCGCGGTGTGGGTCATCGGCCTCGTGCCGGTCACGGCGGCCCTGTCCGCGGTGTTCCAGACGCGGCTCATCCGGCTCGGGCGGCGCATCCGCGAGCTGAACGCGCGGATCTCCGGCGGCTTTAACGAGGGCATCACGGGTGCGGTCACGGTGAAGACGCTCCGCATCGAGGAGGACATGGACCGGCGGTTCATGGCGGAGACTGCGGAGATGCGGAGGACCGCGGTCATGAACGGGCACATGCGCGGACTGTTTCTGTCGGTCATTTCGTTTTCCGGCTTCCTGGCCCTCGCGCTGGTGCTCTGGCGCGGCGGGCGCATGACGCAGCGCGGGCTCATGGAGCTTGGGACGCTGTCGGTGTTCATGTCGTACGCGCTGGGGATGATGGAGCCGGTGCGGTGGGTCGTGAAGGTGCTTTCGGACCTCATCACCGTGCAGGTGAACATCGAGCGGATCGAGAGCCTCATGAACAGCGTGCCGGACGTTATGGACACGCCGGAGACGGAGGCGGTCTACGGGGATTCCTTCCACCCGAAGCGGGAGAACTGGGAGGATGTCCGCGGCGACGTCGCGTTTGAGGATGTCACCTTCCGCTATCCGGACGGGGACGTGAACGTGCTGGAGCACTTTGACCTGAAGGTCCCGCATGGGACCATGGTCGCGATCGTCGGAGAGACGGGGGCGGGCAAATCGACGCTCGTGAACCTGGTCTGCCGTTTCTTCGAGCCGACGGAGGGGCGCGTGACGCTGGACGGGCGGGACCTCCGGGAGCGGAGCCAGCTCTGGCTCCACAGCCATATCGGCTACGTCCTGCAGACGCCGCACCTGTTCTCGGGGACCATCCTTGAGAACCTCCGCTTCGGAAGGCCGGATGCCTCCATGGAGGAGATCGAGGCGGCGGTGAAGCGCGTCCGCGCGGACAGCGTGATCAGCCGGATGCCGGAGGGGTATGACGCGGACGTCGGCGAGGGCGGCTCGCGGCTTTCGGCAGGAGAGCGGCAGCTCATCTCCTTCGCGCGGGCGCTGGTGGCGGATCCCGCGATCTTCGTGCTGGACGAGGCGACGTCAAGCATCGACACGGTCACGGAGCAGGCGATCCAGCACGCGCTCACCGAGGTGCTGAAGGACCGGACGTCGTTCGTCATCGCCCACCGGCTTTCCACGATCCGGCGCGCGGACGTGATCCTGGTCGTCCAGGGCGGGGAGATCACGGAGCGCGGGACGCACGCGGAGCTTATGCGGGCGAAGGGGGATTACTATAATCTCTACACGAGGCAGTACGAGACGAACGCGTTCTGAAGAGCGGTGGCAAGGGCGGCCGGACTGTGGTAAAATGACATTTGGACCGCCGGGAGCGCTTTTCGCGCGGCCGGCTGCAGGCGGGCGCTGCCCGCAGAAATGTGAAAAGGAGCGGAAAAGTTATGAGCAGTTATCGTTTGAACACGAAGTGCGTGCAGGCAGGCTACCAGCCGGGCAACGGCGAGCCGCGGCAGATCCCGATCGTCCAGTCCACCACGTTCAAGTACGCGACGAGCGAGGACATGGGGAAGCTCTTTGATCTTGAGGCGCCGGGTTACTTCTACACGCGTCTCCAGAATCCCACGAACGACTACGTGGCGGCGAAGATCGCGGAGCTGGAAGGCGGAACGGCGGGCATGCTGACATCGTCCGGCCAGGCGGCGAACTTCTTCTCGCTTTTCAACATCTGCGAGTGCGGGAGCCATATCGTGTCGAGCTCCTCGATCTACGGCGGGACCTTTAACCTGATCAGCACAACCATGAAGAAGATGGGCATCGACGCGACGTTCGTCTCCCCGGACTGCACGGAGGAGGAGCTGGAAGCGGCATTCCAGGAGAATACGCGCGCGGTGTTCGGCGAGACCATCGCGAATCCGGCGCTGACAGTCCTTGACATCGAGAAGTTCGCGAAGGCAGCGCATAAGCACGGCGTCCCGCTGATCATCGACAACACCTTCCCGACGCCGGTGAACTGCCGCCCGATCGAGTGGGGCGCGGACATCGTCACGCACTCCACCACGAAGTACATGGACGGGCACGGCGCTGCGGTCGGCGGAGCGATCGTCGACAGCGGAAAGTTCGACTGGATGGCGCACGCGGACAAGTTCCCGGGGCTGACCACGCCGGACGAGTCCTACCACGGCATCGTGTACGCCGAGAAGTTCGGGCTCGCGGGCGCGTTCATCACGAAGGCGACCTCCCAGCTCATGCGCGACTTCGGCAGCATCCAGTCGCCGCAGAACGCGTTCCTCCTGAACCTCGGGCTTGAGTCCCTGCACGTCCGTATGCCGCGCCACGTCGAGAACGCGCAGGCGGTCGCGGAGTTCCTCGAGACCTGCCCGCAGGTCGCCTACGTCAACTACCCGGGCCTTCCCGGCAACAAGTATTACGAGGTGCAGAAGAAGTACATGCCGAACGGCGGCTGCGGCGTCGTGACCTTCGAGCTGAAGGGCGGACGGCCGGCAGCGGAGGCGTTCATGAAGGGGCTGAAGCTCGCGGCCATCGAGACGCACGTCGCGGACGCGCGTACCTGCTGCCTGAACCCGGCGACCTCCACGCACCGCCAGATGAACGAGGAGCAGCTGATCGCCGCCGGCGTCCCGGCAGGCCTGGTCCGTCTGTCCTGCGGCCTTGAAGACAAGGCAGACCTGATCGAAGACCTCGCGCAGGCGCTGAAAGCCATCTGATCGTTTTGAGCCATGGGGACTGTCCCCATGGCTCAACATTTTTCCGGGTTTTCGCACGATAATCAACAGATCGGCTCTGATCTGTTGGACCATGGGGACAGTCCCCATGGTCGAAACCAGCGGGGAGCGTTTATGGATGCAAAAAGAGGATTCGTGCCGGAGGATGAGAGGAACTTTTCTCCCGAGGCGCTTAAGGTTATGAGGACGGCGTCCCGCCATATCCGTTATCTCATCAATGAAGGCTATGACCTGAAATCCGCGTCCACGTTCGTGGGAAACCACTATCTGCTGTCCGAAAGGCAGCGGCTCGCGATCATGCGGAGCGTGGCGGCCGACGGGCAGGCAGCCGCCAGGAAGAGCAGGCAGGTGCAGCCGGAGGCGCTTGCGGGAAAAGAGGTCTGGATCGACGGCTTTAATACCATCATCACCCTGGAGGTGATCCTCAGTGATTCTATCTTCTTTTCCTGTATGGACGGGACGCTTCGGGATCTCGCGGCGCTCCGGGGAACGTACCGGCTGATCCCGGAGACAGAAAGGGCAGTGACGCTGCTGCTGGATGTTCTGAAGGAAGCGAAGGTACGGACGGTGAGGATCCTTCTGGATGAGCCGGTATCAAATTCTGGAAGGCTGAAGGCGAAGATCGCCGGCCTTGCGGAGGGATATCCATTTGACCTGGACATCCGGATACAAAGGGATGTAGACCGCGAGCTATACGGTAAGGAACTCGTGGCGACATCGGATTCCATCATTCTGGATCATTGCTTAAGCTGGGTGAACCTGACTGAGGAATGCCTTTCCAAAGCCGCGGAATACCTTCCGGAAGACAGCAGAACGCCCCTGCGGGTGTGGGAGTGAGGCAGGTTAAAAAATGAGCCATGGGGACTGTCCCCATGGCTCAACATTTTTATGGATATCCAACAGATCAGCGGGTATATGAAAGATAATCAACAAATCAACACAGATCTGTTGGACCATGGGGACAGTCCCCACGGTCGAAATCAGTGGTTGCCCTGGCCGTAGTAGGCGTTCGGGCCGTGCTTGCGCATGAAGTGCTTGTCCTGGATGCACTGCGGGGCGGAGCCGACCTTCGGGTTCACGAGCTCGGTGTACATGTCCATCTTCGCGACCTCCTCGAGGACCACGGCGTGATAGACGGCCTGCGCGGCGTCCTTGCCCCAGGTGAACGGCCCGTGGTTGCGGCAGATGACTGCCGGGACGTAGATGGGGTTGATCCCGCGGGTGCGGAAGGTCTCGACGATGGTCTTGCCGGTGTTGGTCTCATAGTCCTCGTCGATCTCCTCCGGGGTCAGGCTCCTTGCGCACGGGACCGGTCCGTAGAAGTAGTCCGCGTGGGTGGTGCCGTACGCCGGGATGTCGCGCCCTGCCTGCGCCCATGCGACTGCGTGCGGGCTGTGGGTGTGGACGATCCCGCCGATCTCCGGGAACTCGTTGTAGAGGACCACGTGGGTCTTCGTGTCGGAGGAGGGGTTCATGTCGCCTTCGACCTTGTTGCCCTGAAGGTCCATGACCACCAGGTCCTCGGGACGGAGCTCATCGTACTCGACGCCCGACGGCTTGATGACGAAGAGGCCCTTCTCGCGGTCGATGCCGCTGACGTTGCCCCAGGTGTAGGTGACCAGGTTCCTTCTCGGAAGCTCCATGTTGGCTTCATAAACTTTCTTTTTCAGCTCTTCAAGCATCGTTTTTCCTTTCTGCCCGGGCAGGGCGGCGCATCAGTCCTCGGTGAGCGTGTAGTAAGCGACCTCGTCGATCTCGCGGTTCGTGCCGATGACGATATCCTTTCCGTTCTTGTCAACAAAGTGCATGGCGTTCGCGCAGCCGGTGTTGCGGTCGATGAACTCGGTCTTGTAGTCGCCTGCTTCCGCGTCCCACGTGATGGCGATGGTGTCCTTGGTCCCCTTTCTCCAGCCGATGATCCAGGTCGGCTTTCCGAGGATAGTGTCCGCCCACGTCGCGTGGATCATCTCGGTCTCCTTCTCGGGAGCGGAGTACTTCCACTGCGGGACGTAGTTTCCGAACTCATCGAGGTGCCAGATGGTCAGGGAGTTCCCGTGGAACGGGCTGATCATGCCGAGCTCAAGGTTCCCGTCGCCGTCGAAGTCCATAAGGACGGAATCGCTTGACGGGACGGAGCTGACCTGTGTGACCTCCCAGTCCGCGCCCGGAACTGCCGGCGGGTCGAAGATGAAGGTGCCGTCCTCACATGCGACCAGCGCCGCGTCGTGTCCGCCGTGGCTGATCTTGCAGTAGCCGTGGTTCTGGAGCATATCGTCCGCGAGGAGCGTAAGCTCAAGCGGGTGGCTGTCGTCGAAGCAGGAGAGGTCGTCCGGAAGGAGCGCGCCGAAGCATGCGCCCGGGAAGCGCCAGTCGTTCTTGTACTCGTGGCCGGTCTTCAGGCAGCATACGATCAGCCAGGTGGCGCCGCCGCGCTGAAGGATCCCGAAGCGGTGCACGAAGGGAGCGTTGCAGAGCGTGCGGCGGGTCCATGTCCCGTCCCCGTTCGGCGTGACTACGACGATCTTCGCGTTCAGGGAATCGTTCGGGGAGAAGAACTCCTTCGTGGCAAGGAACTCACCGTCCTTGCCGGGGACCTGGGCGATGGTCATGACGCCGCCGGGCTTCTCCCACACGGTCTCCAGGCATGTGCCGTCCTCCGAGAAGAGGTAGCAGGGATCGTTCTTTTCCGCCGCGACGACGAAGCAGTGCTCGCCCTTGTAGGTGATGTCGCCGATCGCGTAGCACTTGTTCAGATTGGAAATGACTTTCTTTTCGACTTTCATTTGCTGGCCTCCTGTCGGTCAATGATGGCGCTCATGCTTGAGCAGGCGAACTTGATGTCTTCCTTCCATTCGGGCTTTCCGACGTCCCACATCTCCGTGACGAAGCGGCGCACGCCGAGGTCCCAGCCCTTCTTTATGACAGCCTCGAAATCCACATGCCCGGTAAGGAACGGGATCTCGCGGAACTTGCCCGGAACGGTCTCCTTAAGGTGCATCGCGAAGATGTGCCCGCGGCCGGTCTCGAGGTCATCGAGGACGCTGGTCCCGTACGTCACGGCAGCGTTCGTCAGATTGCCGGAATCCGGATAGACGCCGAGCCACGGATCGTTGATGATGTTCACGTACTTCATGGCCTTTTCCGTGGTGTTCATGAACTCCGTCTCCATGGTCTCAAAGCCGAGGACGATGCCTCTGCAGGCCGCCATGCGTGTCGCCTTCGCGAGGTTCTCGCGGAACAGGCGCTCGCTCTCCGCGGTGCCCTCCTCATAGTAGACGTCGTAGCCGGCAAGCTGGATCACGCGGATGCCGAGGTCGTCTGCCAGGATCACGGCCTTTTCCATGATCTCCATGCTGCGCGCGCGCACCGTCGGGTCGGACGAGCCGAAGGGGTATTTCCGGTGGCCGGAAAGGCACATGCTGCGGATCGGGAGACCGGTCTCCTTCATGGTCTTCACGAGCTCGAGACGCTCCTCCGGGGTCCATTCAAGACGGGCAAGCTTCTCATCCGTCTCGTCGATGCTGATCTCCACGAAGTCGTAGCCGCACTCCTTCGCGCAGAGCAGCTTTTCCTTCCAGGTCATCGTCTTCGGCATGGCCTTCTCATATAAGCCGATCGTATATGATTTCATATCTGATTACCTGCCTTTTCTGATTGCGGGGTGGAACAGTGGGAAATTAATACACAGCCGGGAATTAAAACGAACAAAAAAATAAACGTAAAAAATGATCGACGAAAAAAGAGTTACGTTCGCCGCGTTTCCATTATATGATAAGGAAAAAGGATATTCAAGAGCATGGAGAAATAAGGATGTAAAAAAATAAACAAAGATCCGGGGACCTGAAAATCAGCGAAACACACAAAAAAACCGAACATAAAACCGAAAAACAGGCAGTGTGCACATGCGAGTGATGCGGAAAAGCCGCGGAAACCCGTCATTTTTCAACGAAAAACCAGCGTAGGGAATTTGCACAAACCAGCGCCGGATTATTAACAAACTATAAAAATGAACATAAAAACAAACATATAAATCCTTGCTTTTGCAAACCGGGTGACTTATGATTATGTGGGGAAAACAGTTGGAAACAAAACGCTTTACAAGTACTCACAACTATTTACAAGTATCACAAGTATCACGAACCCGTTCAAGGGACCGGCGGGAGACCGTCCGGGACCGCCTCATATTAAAGAAAAGGGGGTTTCACTTTGAGTAAGATTTCTGAAATGACACGTGAGAGCTGGATCATGAGCACCTTCCCGGAGTGGGGGACCTGGCTGGTCGAGGACATCGAGAATGAAGTCGTCGCGCCGGGCAACGTCGCGATGTGGTGGCTTGGATGCACAGGTATCTGGTTCAAGACGCCGGGCGGCGCAAACATCACCATCGACCTCTGGTGCGGAAACGGCAAGAGGACCCATGGCGACGGCAAGATGAAGCCGGGCCACCAGATGGCGAACATGTGCGGCGGCCGCCTGATGCAGCCGAACCTGCGCAACGTGCCGTTTGTGATCGACCCGTTCGCGTTCAAGCACGTCGACGCTGTCCTTGCGACCCATTATCACCAGGACCACATGTCCGCTGAGTGGGCTGCGCATGTCCTTCACAGCAACATGACCACCACCGACGAGAACGGAAACGAGATCCCGGTTCCGTTCATCGGCCCGCAGAAGTCCGTTGAGACCTGGATCAAGTGGGGCGTTCCGGCAGAGCGCTGCAAGATCGTCAAGCCGGGCGACAGCTTCAAGATCAAGGACCTTGAGATCATCTGCCTTGACAGCTTCGACCGTACCTGCATCGTTACCACGGACTCCACCGGCGAGGACCGCGAGGAGCTGACCGGCAAGTGCCCGACCGACATGGACGAGAAGGCAGTCAACTACCTGGTCAAGACCCCGGGCGGCAACATCTACCACTCCGGCGACTCCCACTTCTCCATCTACTTCGCGAAGCACGGCAAGGACCACGACATCGACGTCGCGTTCGGCTCCTTCGGCGAGAACCCGATCGGCATGCAGGACAAGATGACCTCCATCGACGTCCTCCGCATGGCTGAGAACCTTCAGTGCAAGGTCGTCATCCCGATCCACTGGGATGTCTGGACCAACTTCCAGGCTGACTGCGAGGAGATCAAGCTCCTGTACGATTTCAAGAAGGACAGGAACGAGTACAAGTTCCATCCGTTCTTCTGGCAGGTCGGCGGAAAGTACACCTATCCGCAGGATAAGGACAAGATCTACTACCACCACAGAAGAGGCTTCGAGGACTGCTTCGAGCATCCGCAGAACATCCCGTTCAGGTCCTGCCTGTAAGACTTGAAGACCAAAAAGGAGAAAAGACATCATGGCAAGCGTTTTACAGACGATCGTTGAGAAGAAGCATTACCGTTTTATCGACGGTGAAGGCGTCACCTGGCAGGAGGCGGTCCGCCTTTCCGCGGAGTCCCTTGTCGCGGACGGGAGCGTCGCCCCGGATTACTATAAGCAGATCGTAGCCTGCATCGAGAAGTACGGCCCGTACGTCGTGTTCGACCACAACGTTGCCATGCCGCACACCACGGAGAACGCGACCGGCGCTTTCGCTACCGGCGTGGGCTTCATGGTCTCGAAGAAGCTGATCGACTTCGGCAAGGACGAGGACGGCGAGGAGAAGAAGGCAAACCTGTTCTTCACCCTTTCCGCGGTCAATGCCGAGGAGCACATGAACAACATTTCCCAGCTGTCTGAGATCTTTATGAACGATGACCTTCTTGACGCCCTCCAGAAAGCGGAAACGCCCGAGGATATTCTGCAGGCCGAGAAGGACTTCCCCTGCGAGGAATGATCTCACCTGATCCGGGAAATTTGTTAAATAACCGTCCGGGCGGAGAGCCCGCGGTAAATGCAGCAACCAATAAAATTAGGGGGTATTTATGAATCCGTTATTCGCTGTATGGAATTTCTTTGCGACCTACATCCTTCAGAAGGCGCCTTACATGGTCGGCTTCCTGACCCTTCTCGGCTACTGCCTGATGGGCAAGAAGTGGTACGACACCCTGGCCGGCACCCTGAAGGCCATCATCGGCATGCTGATCCTGAACGCAGGTTCCGGCGGACTGGTCTCCAACTTCCGTCCGATCCTTGCAGGCCTGAAGGACCGCTTCAACCTGACCGCGTGCGTCATCGACCCGTACTACGGCCAGAACGCAGTTACCGCAGGCGTTGAGGAGACCTTCGGAAAGGGCTTCTCCATGGCAATGCAGCTCCTGCTCATCGCCTTCATCGTCAACATCCTGCTGGTCCGCTTCAACAAGATCACCAAGTGCCGCACCCTGTTCACCACCGGTCACGTCCAGGTGCAGCAGGCAGCGACCGCTTACTGGCTCATCCTGTTCGCTCTTCCGGCTCTCCGTGAGAACGACATCGCCCTCCTGGCTGTCATGGCAGTCATCCTCGGCGCTTACTGGGCAGTCGGCTCCAACCTGACTGTCAAGCCGATGCAGGAGCTCTCCGAGGGCGCCGGCTTCGCCATCGCTCATCAGCAGATGTTTGGTATCCGCCTCGGCTACTGGGCAGCTGACAAGTTCTTCGGCACCAACGGCGGCAAGAGACAGAAGGAGATCAAGAAGGTCGGCGAGATGGAAATGCCTGGCTTCTTCTCCATCTTCAATGAGAACATGGTCTGTACCGCTATCCTGATGACCGCATTCTTCGGCGTCATCATGGCGATCATCGGAAAGCCCTACTTCGTTGAGGCAGGCAACCTGACCGAGTCCACCAACTTCGTGTGGTGGTGCTTCGACAAGTCCCTGAACTTCGCAGTCTATCTGGCGATCCTGCAGCTGGGCGTCCGTACCTTCGTTACCGAGCTGACCGCTTCCTTCCAGGGTATCGCTGACAAGCTTCTTCCGTCCTCCGTCCCGGGCGTCGACTGCGCAGTCTGCTTCGGTTTCGGTGACTCCAACGCTGTTACCTTCGGCTTCCTGGCAGGTCTTGTCGGACAGCTGATCGCTATCATCATCCTGATCGTGGCCGGATCCCCGACCATCATCATCTGCGGATTCGTTCCGGTCTTCTTCGACAACGCGACCATCGGCCTCGTTGCGAATGAAAAGGGCGGCATCAAGGCCTGCCTGATCATTCCGTTCCTGTCCGGCCTGATCCAGGTCTTCGGCGCGGCGTTCATCGCGGGCTTCGTCGGAATGGCCCAGTACGGCGGATACCTCGGCATGTTCGACTGGGATACCGTATGGCCGGTCTTCACGCTCCTGATCCACTATCTTGGCTACATCGGTGTCGCGATCGTCGTTATCGTGCTTCTTGCGATCCCGCAGATCGAGTACCGTATGGATCCGAAGGGCTACTTCCTGATCACCGAGGACTACGACGCTTACGTCGAGCACAGGGCGAGCATGGAAAAGTGATCCCGGAAACAGCCGGAATCTGAAAGTTTCATAAAACGCTTTTAAGCAGCACAAAAAGCACATTAATTAAGCTATAATAGGACACGAGAACGGGACTGCCCGAAAGGGCGGTCCCGGTAAAACGGAACTGAACATCGAAAGGAGATTTTTAACCATGGCTAAGTTAGACGGCAAGAAGATCCTCGCATGCTGCGCAAACGGCGCAGGTTCCTCCCTGATGATGGAGAACGCGATCAAGAAGGTTATGACCAAGTACGGCATCAAGCCGGCTGAGATCCGCCACTGCCCGGTCTCCGAAGGCAAGACCGCTTCCAGAAACTATGACCTTGTTTTCTGCGCGCGCACCTTCGTCAAGACCTTTGAGGGTATTGAGAAGGCCGGCACCATCCTGATCCCGCTGAAGAACGTTATGTCCGCTCCGGAGATCGAGGCTGCGCTTAAGGAGAAGGAGCTTCTCGACTGAGCTGACGCTTAAGGAGAAGCAGCTTATCGACTGGGTCTGCGCTTATACAGGGGAAGGAGCTTCCCTGTCTGAGTGAACAGGATCCGGAATTATAGTGAAACAAAAGGGGCCGGCAGAGAAGATCCGCCGGCCCCTCTTTTCTGGGAAGGCAGAGCAGTCCGGAAAGGCAGCGCAGTCCGGGAAGGCAGAGCAGTCCGGAAAGGCAGCGCAGTCCGGGAAGGCAGAGCAGTCCGGAAAGGCAGCGCAGTCCGGGAAGGCAGAGCAGTCCGGAAAGGCAGCGCAGTCTTGGAAAGGCAGAGCAGTCCGGAAAGGCAGTGCAGTCTTGGGAGGCAGGGCACGGAGGAGACAGAACGCATGATCAGGGCAGTGATCTTTGACATCGACAATACGCTTTACAGCTACACGGACGCCCACGCGTACGCGAAGGCCGCGCTTGTGGAGTACGCGTCCCGGAACTTCGGCTGGAGCGCGGAGGAGTTTACCGAAAGGCACGACAGGACGATGGCGGACGTGAATTCAAGACTGGACGATGTCGCCGCGATCCACAACCGCATGATCCGCTACCAGAACATGCTTGAGGCGGCCGGGCTCCCGCTTGAGCCGCACGCGCTCGCCATGTACGAGCTTTACTGGGAGACGCTCATGGAATACTCTGTCCCCTCGGAGGGCGCGCTCGAATTCATGGAGCTTTTGAAGAAGCAGGGCGTCCGGCTCGGCGCGGGGACGGATATGACCGCGCGGATGCAGTTCCGGAAGCTCAGCGCGATGGGGTACTTAAAGTACCTTGACTTCGTGGTCACGAGCGAGGAGACAGGCGTCGAAAAGCCGGCCCGTGTGCTGTTTGACCGCTGCGTCGAAAAGTCGGGAGCGGCTCCGGAGGAGTGTCTTTTCATCGGGGACAATGATAAAAAGGACATCCTTGGCGCCCTCAGCGCCGGGATGAAGGCGGCATGGTTCCGCCCGAAGCAGAGGGACGCGACAAGGACGGACGGGCGCGGCGTGCTCATATTCCACTCGTTCCGCGAGCTTCCTGAGCTGATCGGGAGCATGTAACACAGGTAAATGCATCAACCGTTGTGTAAGCTCGGGGTCTGCCGGGGCATATTACACAGGTATGTTTGTCAGGGTTTAAAAAAGCGCGAGGTCATATGAAAAACAATCGAAAGGCAGTGGAAGAGCGTCAGATCAGGATCCTGGAGCTTGTAAAGGAAAAGGGCGAGGCCAGGGTGGAGGAGATCGCGGACCAGTTCGGGATCTCCATGATGACGGTACGCCGCGACCTTCAGCTTCTGGAAGAGCAGGAGCTTTTAAGCAGGATCCACGGAGGCGCTATTTCCATAGAGCGCGCGCATACCATGCGAAGCATCGGCGAGGACATCCGCAGGAGCAGGGAGAGCATCTCCGAGTATGCCGCCAGGCTCATCGACGACGGCGATTCGCTTTTCATCAACGGGAGCCGCACGGCCCTCAATATGCTGAAATACCTGAGGAATAAAAAGGTCAGTGTCGTCACGAACAACGGCTGGGCCATCGGGGAGACCTATCCCCCGGGCGTCACGGTCCGCATGACCGGCGGGGAGCTCCGCGGGCACATCATGATCGGCGAGTACGTCATGCGGAACCTTCTCGCCATGTCCGCGGACAAGACGGTCATCGGTTGCGCCGCGGTCTATGACGACGGCGAGTTCCGGTATGACATCCCGACGGAGATCGGCATCAACGAGGTCATGATCAGCCGCACCTCGAAGGAGCTTTACGTCCTCGCGGACCACACGAAGATCCAGCGCCGCGGCTCCAGGGCGAACTCCTACGGCAGCTGCATCTATGACCGCAGCTGCACACTGGTCACAGACGCAAAAGCAGACGCAGAGGTCCTGGACCGTCTGCGCCGCTATGGTATCAATGTGATCATTGTGCCGGAGACCTGAAGCTGCCGGAGACCTGAAGCTGCCGGAGACCTGAAGCTGCCGGAGACCTGGAGCTGATCAGGCCTCTGGACAGGATCTGCCGTACTTCCTGCAGAACGGATCCGGTCTGGTTTCCGGAAGCATGGACCTGGTCATGTATCCGGGAGGATATATTTTTCGATGATCTCCTGGATGGCGTCGTGGTTATTGTCGTGTTCCGTGACGGTGTCCGCGGCTGCTTTCACCTCGTCTGTCCCGTTGATCATGGCGATCCCGGTGCCCGCCGCCGTAAGCATCTCGATGTCGTTGCCTGCATCGCCCGCGGCGAAGGTGTTCCTTGCCGGGATCCCGAGGATGCCGGCAAGCTCGGTGAGCGCCGTGCCCTTGTTGAGCCCGTGCATGACGATCTCCAGGTACCGGCTGCTTGAATAGAAGCTGTCAAGGATGCCGGGGAAGGTCGCGGCGAGCCATTCGCGGAAGCTGTCAAGCGGCCCGGGCTCCTCGCTGATCAGAAGGACCTTCGCGGGCGGCGCGTCAAGCGTACGGACGTCAGGGATCACCCGGAAGTCCATGAGGATCTCCCCGCAGTAACGGCGGATCATGGGATCGTCACAGCGCGGCTCGACCAGGACGTTCCTTGTGTCGTAGGTCTGGACATGGATGCCGCGGCGGTTCGCCTCGTCAAAGAGCTTCCACACGATCTCAAGATCCACGGTGGTGCTCCGGAGCGGCTTGCGTGCCCACGGGTCATAGAGGACCGCGCCGTTGAAGGTGACGAGGAAGCAGCCCTGCCCGGTAAGACCCAGGCGCTCTGCCTGCGTGAGCGCGCTCGCGAGCGGCCGTCCGGTCGCGATGACGATGCTGTGGCCGGCAGCGAGGGCGGCTTCGATGGCCGCGCGGTTGCCGGGCGTGATCTCTTTTCGGTCGTTCAACAGAGTTCCGTCAAGGTCAAGAAACAGTGCTTTTCTGCTCATTTTCAGTACTCCGGGGGATGGCCCTTTCCTGAGATACGTCAGGATCAGGAATATACGTTGGGATCAGGAATATACGTTGGGATCAGGAAACCGCTTTTCGGCGGCTTTCGGGCCGCGGCATTTTGCGCCGCAGGTTCACATATTTGCATCAGTGTAGCACATTTTTATTCGGGGGGATAGTTATGGATTTTTCAAGTCTGCTGCTTTATGTTCCGGGGATCGTCATTTTTCTGGTCGGGTCCTCGCGCGTGCGCACGTGGCTCAGCGACATGCGTGCGGACGGACGTGCCGCGGCTTCCGTGACGGACTGCAGGCACGTCATCAAAAAGGACAGCAAGGGAAACGAGATATTCAACTACTATAACCTGACCGTCGAATATGTGAACCCGAAAAGCGGAAACAAGGAGACGCGGGCGCTGAAATCCCCGTCCGAGTTCACGCCGGGGCAGCAGGTCCACCTGCGGCTCGGCACCATGGGCAAGGGCGATACCATTATGGAGATGCAGGAGGAGCCGCTGATCCACCCCGTCATCACCATGGTCTGCGGCGCGCTGCTCATCCTTCTGGCGCTGTTCACGAACCAGCATGAGGATATCAAGGCGATGATCTGCCTGTCCCTGGTGCTGGTCGGACTCGGCGGAGGCCTCCTTCTGAACTACGGGAGCCTGAAAAAGCGCGGCCTCACAGAGCTTGATTCGGTGATCACGGACGTCTACGCGCGCCAGATCTCCCAGGGGACCAAGATCGTGAAGGGCGAGAAGTTCACCTATTACCCTGTCGTGAAATATGAGCTGAACGGCGTGACGAACACCCGCCGCTGTATTGTGAACTCGAGCTCGAAGAAGGACTTCCTGATCGGGAACCACCTGACTCTGTACCTTGACGTGGAGAAGGGCGAGGTCGTCGAAAAGCCCGCCCGGAAGACCGTCCTGGTGGCCGGCATCGTAGCCCTGGCGGTCGGTATCATTTCAGGCCTCAGCATTATTTCGGTGCTGTAGACCCGGCAGGGCTTTAGGGCCTGTAAGATCGAAGATCAGCGGGCGATGCTGCCTGCGGGCGATGCTGCCGCGGGAGATGCTGCCGGCTGGCGGAAAAATATGCGTTGATTGAGGCGAGGGCGCCGTCCCGGGACTTTAGTCCTGGACGGCGCCCTCGTTATGTCAGGTTTTGCCCCGCTTTTCCGGGTTTTTAGTACCTGATAGCTTGCTGGACGCTTCCCGGTACGGAATCCACTTCAGCGGGCGTCCAGCTTGCCCTGGGTTTTTAGTACCTGCTAGCTTGTTGGGCGCTCCCCGGTACGGAATACCATTGGGCGGGCGTCCAGCTTGCCCTGGGCTTTTAGTACCTGTTAGCTTGTTGGACGCTCCCCGGTACGGAACCACCTGGCTGAAGCGACCGCGCAAGCTCCCAACAACTCAAAAAGCGCTGTTTACCCTGACAGATCAAGGGTAAACAGCGCTTTTTCCTGCGCCGATCAATGGCACCTGCTCACTTTACCACCAGCTCCTCGCTTCCCGTGCGGATGCGCACCTCCTTCGGGCCGAGCGTCACCTCCCCGCTGCCGGGGATACGGAGCGTCACCGGCTCCACGTCGATGTTCACGGCAGTCAGGACCTGCTCCCCGCCGCTTTCCCGTACGAACGCGAAGGCGCGGTTCATAAGGCAGAGCTCCTTGTAGGACCCGTTCTGCAGCGCCGGTGTCCTGTTCCGGAGCGCTATGATCTTCCGGATGGTTTCCGTAAGCTCGTTCGGCATAGGCGCCTCGTACGCCGGGCGGAGCGATGCGTCGCTTCCCCGTTCCTTCCTGCCCTGGGCGCCCCACTCGCTTCCATAGTAGAGGCAGGGGATACCGGGAAGCGTGAGCAGCAGCGCGTAGGCGAGCGGAAGGTCCCGCGGGTCTGTGAGCTTCGTAGCAAGCCGCTCCACGTCGTGATTGTCCGCGAAGGAGAAGAGCCGGAGCCCCCGGTACATTTCCCCGTAGCTCCGCTTCAGCGTGTGCGCGAGCTCAAAAAGATTGTAGGAGTTCAGCGCGGACCAGAGTCCCTTGTAGAGCGGATAGTCCGTGATCGCGTCGACATGGCCCTGGTCGTAGAACCTGCGCGCATTGTCGCCGAGGATCTCGCCGAGAAGGAAGGCGTCAGGCTTAAGCCCGCGGATCCGGTCCTTCACCATGGCAATGAACCAGAGCGGCAGGAGATAGGCGACGTCCAGGCGGATGCCGTCGGCATCGAACTCCTTAAACCAGAAATCGATGCTCTCCATCAGGTAATTCTGTACGCCGGGGTCTTCGAGGTTCAGCTTCACGAGCTCATAATGACCCTCCCAGCCCTCGTACCAGAAGCCGTCGTGGAAGGGCGAATCCCCGTTAAAATCGATGCGGAACCAGTTCCGGTAGGGGCTGTCCCACTTCTTCTCCTGCACGTCCCGGAACGCGAAAAAGCCGCGCCCCACGTGGTTGAACACGCCGTCCAGGACCACCTTTACCCCGTTCTCATGGAACACGCGGACGATGTCCTTAAACTCCTCGTTCGTCCCGAGCCGCCGGTCGATGCACCTGTAGTCCCGCGTATCGTAGCCGTGGGAATCGCTCTCAAATACCGGGTTAAGATATACCGCCCCGAAGCCAAGCTCCTTTAAATAAGGCGCCCACTTTCTGAGACGCCCGATCCGGTGTGGTGCGCCTTCGGATGCCGCGCCGCCTGACGATGCCGGTGCGCCATGAGGAGCATCGCCCGCGGGCGTGTTTTTCTCCGGCGCGCCGCAGAGCGTGAGCGGGTACAGCTGGTAAAATACGGTATCTTCAAACCACATAGTAGGTTCCTCCTGAAACTGGTTTTTAAGCGGGTCTGTTTTGGCCTGCCGTCAGAGAAGCAGACCTGTTCTGAACTGCCGTCAGATAAGCGGGCTTGCATTGAACTGCCGCCGGAGAAGCGGGCTTGCTTTGAACTGTCGCCGGGGAAGCGGGCCTGCATTGAACTGCCGCCAGAGAAGCAGACCTGTTCTGAACTTCCGCCGGAGAAGCGGGCTTGTTTTGACATGTCGCTTAGAAACAGAAATAATCTCCCTCGAATGACAAAGGCGCCCGGCTCCCCGGGCGCCCGAATGCGCATGTGGAAGGTTAGGACTCATCAGAGCGTCATAAAGGTCAGCTCACAGCAGTATGTGTTTCACCCGGAGTTTCACCCGGAGCAGCAGGCAGCCCGGCCCGGCGCTCCCTGCAGGCGACTCAGAGCAGCATGCAGATCAGCGGGATGGTGATGATGCATGCGATGTTGTGGATGAACATGACGTGCGCGGTGAAATCCAGGTTCCCGTGATAGAGCTCCGCAAGCATGGTGGTGACGCCCGGCGCCGGCATGGCGAAGATGACGACCGCGACTGAGATGACCAGAGGATCGTCGATCGGGAGCATCCGCAGGACAAAGAGGATGATCACCGGCCAGATGAGCAGGCGGAACAGGGCAGACGTCCAGGCATCCCGGTCGGTAATGCACTCCTTCCACTGGCTCTTCGCGAGCGCCATGCCTGCGATCACCATGGAGAGGGGCGTCGTGATGTTGGAAAGGTGCGTGATCGGGGCCTTCAGTACGTCGGGCACCGGGATCCTGCAGAAATAGAAGATGATGCTCAGGACCAGCGCCGCGTTGATCGGGGTCACGAGCACGGACGCAAGATCCGGAAGCTCTGCCTTCTTCCCGTCCGCCGCGGCAAGGCCGTCGCGGCTGATCTCCAGCGCTCCGAGCGAATACACAAGGAGGTTGAAGGAGACGTTCAGCATGGCGGCGAGCGCCAGGCCGTCCGGCCCGAACAGGGAGAGGGTCACAGGGTAGCCCATGAAGCCGGTGTTCGAGAACGCGCAGCAGAAGCCCCAGGCGCCGCGCGAGCCCTCGGGGACTCTCAGGAGCCGCGAAAGAACGCGGGAGATCAGCAGGATCCCGAGGAACCATACGAAGCCGATCGCGATGATGGTCAGGCTGCTCTTAACGAAGGCCGGATCGTATTCGCGCTGCACGAGTGAGATGAAGACCGTGCAGGGCACCGCGATCTTAAGAAGCAGGGCCGAAAGCGGGGCGGATGCCGACGGCGCGAGGACCCTGAGCCGGACGGCGCCGAAGCCGACCGCGATCAGGAGGAACAGGCCGACAAGGCTCGATATGACTACGCCAAAATCAAGATTCATTAGTTATACCTGGTGCTTTCTGTGCAGCAAAAACTAAGATCATGTCCCGGACCGGGATCTACAGAACCTTCCGGGATCTACAGAACCTTCCGGAATAAACAGGTCCTTCCGGGATGGACAGGTCCTTCTAGAATGAACAGATCCTTCCGGAATACGGAACCCGGTAAATGCGGAAGCCGGCAGATACAGAGACCGGCAGATACGAAGGCCGGCGGCCGCGGGCTGCAGCTTACAGGCTGTACTCCTCGCCGTCCGCGGTGAAGCTGTCCTTCCCGTCGCGGACGATGAACACCATGGTCCTTCCTGTGTTCAGCGTGATCTCCTCGCCGTTGTCGTCGAAGAAGCGCGTGGGTTCATAGTCGGTGTTCTTCATCCAGGTCACGTGGATCATCTTTCCGCCGGTGAGATAGTAGCCGTCCTTCATGGAATCCAGCACATGGAAGTAGAGGTACTCGCTCCCGCCGCGGTTTCCGGAGGTCGCGCTTTCGATCAGCACGTTCGTGAACGAGAGCTGCTCCTTCGTGACGGCGTCCCGCTGCGGCGCGCCGTAGATGTTCCGGTAGTATTTCCGGTCAGCCTCGTTGTAGCTAAGCGTGCTCTTCGTCACCGGGAAGCAGCGGCTCATGTTGATCTCCTTCGCGGAGAGGGCATCGTCCCGGTCGTCAAGCGTGACGACTGTATCGCCCGACGGGAACTTCCAGCGGTCCGGCTGCCAGTAATCCTCGCGGTGCGTCCGCGAGAAGCCGGCCTTATCGATCGCGGAGAGGAGGTGCTCCCCGTCCGTATACGCCGTGTGCTCCGATTTGCTGTTTTTCGGGATGCGGTAGAACGCGTTGTAGCTGCTGCCCATGACGCCGCCGACGCCGTTGATATTCTCCACGTCCTTCCTGGTCAGCAGGCTCTTCACGAAGACCTCGGGACCGCCGAAGTGGACGATGATGGAATCCCACTCGAGCGCTTCGTAGATAAAGTAGTCGCGGATGCTGCGGACATTGCCGATCCGGCCGAGGTCTTCCCAGTCCTCGATGATGCCCATCTGCCGGCTCATGCTGCCTTCTTCCATGATCTCGTAGAAGACGCTGACCCGGTCAAGACCGTACTGCGGCTGAGCCTTGCGGTCGATGGGGTACATGACCGCGATGGGGCGCTTTGCCGCGAGCTCCTCCGGGATCCACTCATGCGTGAGCGGGCTCCGGACCAGGCCGGGCTCCGGAGGAATGTCCTCTTCGGGAGCATCAGCCTCCGTTTCGGCTTCGGTGGGCGGATCGCTGATCACGGCTATGGGCGCCGCGGTGGTCTCCGCCGCAGTCGTCGGCACAGGAGGAGCGGTCTCCTGCGGTGTACGTCCGCACGACGAGAGAAGAAATACAGCTGCTGAACAGAGGATCAAAGGACGAAGAAGGTCAGGGCGGGTCATAATTCTCCTTTCAGGATCTTCATGAAAAGATCGGTAAGACGCGCGGTCATGCCCCACAGTACCGGGTCCGTGCCCGGATAGAACGGGACAAGGTGCTTTTCTTTTCCCCAGTGGTAGTTCCTGCCTCCCGGCACCAGCCCGAACGGGAAGTCTTCCCCGGGGACCACGGTGCGGACGGTCTTGTAGAAGACCGCCGGATGCTCTTCGAACCAGCTGAGCGGGGTGATGATGATGCTGTCGACTTCATCCGTCGAGAAGCGGCCGTCATAGTCCTCGAGCACGCCGACGTAGGCGCTCACCTCCTGGCCCCGCGGGCCGGTAAAGACGTCCATGAGGCCGATGATCCGGATCTGCTGCTCCTTTACGAGGAGCTCCTCCATGGTCTCGCGGACGGCGGCCTCGAGCGGCGTTTCATCGCCCTCCACGCCTCCGCCGGGGAAGCAGACCTCCCCGGGCTGGATCACGAGGTCCTTCGCGCGGACCTCGAAGAGGATGCAGGGGACACCGTCCCGGTACACGAGAGGAAGGAGCACCGCGGCCTGCCTGGGCTTAAGTGTCTCCTTCTTTTCCCGGAAGCGCCGAAGCTGCTCCGCTATTTTCTGTTCATCAGTGGTATGATTATTCATGAAAAGGATTATATCATACATGCGGAGGCAATAAGAAGATGTTTGAACAGTTTTTGCGGACGGAGCTCCTGCTTGGCCATGAGGCGCTCCTGCGGCTTTCGCGGGCGCGGGTCGCGGTCTTCGGGATCGGCGGCGTGGGCGGCTATACGGTGGAGGCGCTCGCCCGGAGCGGGATCGGCACGCTTGACCTGATCGACAATGACACGGTAAGCCTGACGAACCTGAACCGCCAGATCATCGCCCTCCATTCGACGCTCGGGATGTATAAGGTCGACGCCGCCCGGCAGCGGATCCTGGATATCAATCCCGACGCCGTTGTGAATATTTACCGCGAGTTCTACCTCCCGGAGACGAAGGACCGGTTCGATTTTTCGCAGTACGATTACGTGGTCGACGCGATCGATACGGTCTCCGGCAAGATCTCGATCATCATGCAGGCGAAGGAGGCCGGCGTGCCCGTGATCAGCTCCATGGGCGCCGGCAACAAGCTTGATCCTTCGAAGTTCGAGGTGTCGGACATCTATGAAACGTCGGTGTGCCCGCTGGCGCGCGTCATGCGGAAGGAACTGAAGAAGCGCGGCGTGAAGGACCTGAAGGTGGTCTGGTCCAGGGAGCCTGCGCTCACGCCGGGGGCAGCGGACGATGCACAGGAGACGAAGGGCACCGCCGGGCGCCCCGTCCCGGGCAGCACAGCTTTCGTGCCCGCCGTTGCCGGCCTTCTCATGGCGGCAGAGGTCGTGAAGGACCTCGCGAGGGGGTCGTAAGAAGCGCGCAGAAAGCTGTGGGAGGAAATTCCCGGGCAGCTTGCATCTTGCTTTGATGGGTCTTCCGTACCCAGTGAGCTTGCTGGACGCTCCCCGGTACGGAATCGGCTGGCGGCAGCAATAATACCGCCTCACAGGTGCGGCGGCGCGGGCCGGGATGATCCGTCCCGGTCTTCAGCTGGATTTGGTTTTCAGCGTTATGATAGGATCATGAAAAACTATGTGAAACGCGCCGCGCTTGCGGTGCTCGCGGCGGCCGGCGTACTGGCCGGGGGCGTGCCGGCGGCCGGTCTTATGACTTCCCTGGCAGCAGCGCCCGCGGATTACAGCTATCTCACAAGCGCCTACCGGGCGCGCGGAACCTTCCTTGAAAGCAGGAAAGACGACAACGGCCGAAGCATGACCGGGGTCATCGACTGCGGTGACTACTATGAGCTCACCAACGTGAACTTCTACGTCTACCGGAAATACAGCACGGACGAGGTCGAGGCGTGCGTCCCCGGGGACATCTTCCGTGTGAACGGCCGCGCGTATACCGTGCAGTCGGCGGGGGACGGGGAATATGTCCTCGCGCGGACGGACTCCTACGGAGAGACCACATTCGAGTATCTACGCAGGGTGGAGCCCGGAAAGAACAAGCAGAGCTATTACATTGCCGAAAAGCGGAGCAGTGCGGACGGAAGCTTTGACAGCGCGGATCTTTACAGCAGCGGGAGCGCCTTCTTCCGGAAGGATGCCCTGATCAGCGTGTCACCCGGGAAAGCGGCCGCGGCGGAAAGCCAGATACCTGAAGCGGTGCTAAGCGAAGAAACTGCGGTCCGGACCGGAGAGGAGCTGACGGAAGCGGCTGCGTCCCAGACGGAAGCTCCGCAGCCGGAGGAAATTGCGTCCCAGACGGAAGCTCCGCAGCCGGAGGAAATTGCGTCCCAGACGGAAGCTACGCAGCCGGAGACAACTGCTTTCCAGGCAGGTGGCCTTATACCGGAAGGAACGTCTGCGGAGGAAGGATCTGGTACAGCCGCAGGCGTGACGGTCATGACGGCGGAGCAGTACTTCACTTCGGGTGCTGACGCGCGCGGCCCGTACTTTGCGGGAGGATGGTTCCCGAACGAGGGGTACGCGAAGCTTTGCGGGACCTTTACGCTTGACGCGGACGGATATATCACGTCCTATACGGAAAAAGAGTAACTGACAGGAGCATCCCTTCATGGAGGCGGATGTTTTGATGCTGGTGCCGGCACGGAAAAAAGAAGCCGGCCGGAAGAACTAAGCAAGCGGGGCCGCCGCATTGAGAAACGGGCGTTCATTATGACGCGCCGTCCTTAATGCGGCGGCCCTTTTGTGGTATGATAGGCAGGTACAGGGCACTGTGCGCATGGCGGCCGGAACGTGAGCGATGTGCGCATGGCAGGCAGGTACAGAGGGTGAAGCGCGGAAGGGCCGGGAATTATGGCATTTCTTTATGACGTTATTACATACCGGGGCGGACAGGCAGCGGAGATCACGGGCTTTGACGGCGCGCGCGCCGTCCTTTCCGTGCCTGAAGAGATCGGGGGACTGGCGGTCAGGAGCATCGGCCGCGGGGCCTTTCGTGGTATGGGAAGCCTTGAGGATGTGCGCCTTCCGGACAGCCTGTGGCGGATCATGGACTTCGCGTTCTATGACTGCGCGGGGCTCAGGCGCATTTCCCTGCCGGACGGGGTGGCGGATGTCAGCGGCGGCGCGCTGCGGGGCTGCGGAGGGCTTTCCGTGGTCGAGGTGCGCGTGAAGGACGGGAACTTTTCCTGTGTGCGAGACATCCTGCAGGACACGGACAGGGCATTAAGCTTCCGGTTCGTGTTTGCAGATACAGAGGAGAATGCCGGCGGGGAGGGCACATGTGTCCCGAACCCGGGCGGAGCAGTACGTTCCGGCGGGGAGGCGCTTCTTTACTTCCCTTCATATGTGAATGATTTCGATGAGGACACGATGGCCCGCGCGATCCACCCGAGGATCGAGGGCTGCGGCTATGCGTACCGGGAGATCGTGACCCGCGCGGCGGTGGATTTCCGCGGCTATGACCGCCTGCTTCCGCGTGCGGCTGCGGACGGGCCGCTCCTTGCGGCGGAGACGGCATTTGCCCGGCTCATGTTCCCGTACAGGCTGTCGGCGGAGGCGGAGGCTGCCTATGAGGACCAGCTTCTTAAGACCATGGGGATCGTGCTGCCGCATCTCGCGGAGACGGGCAGCACGGAGCGGGTCTCATTTCTCGCGTCTCGGGGGCTTCTGAAGGGCCCGGGGATCAGCGAAGCGCTGGAGACCGCGTCCGCGAAAAAGGAGACGGAGATCGTCGGGCTCCTTATGGACGCGGAGGCCGGGACAAAACGGCCGGCGTTTTCGCTGGATGATCTTTGAATGCTCCCGCTGCCTCCGGAAGCGAGGGATTCCCGCCGGAGCACGATAGAATACGCGGCAGGCGTTTAGTGTGTACGGGAGCTTTGAATACTCCCGCCGTGTGAAGCAGTGGGGTATTCTCGCTGGATAGTGATAAAAAGCTTGCGGGGCAGCCGGTATGCGGCTGGCTCCTGTGACAATGCAGGAAGGGAGGGGCTGTCTGTGGGAACAAGAGAAGAGCTTGACGCGGCGGGGCAGAAGATCCTTTCCTATATAAAAACCGAGCTCTGCGTTTCGATGCGTTTTTTCGCGCCGGCACTGGACCGCCTTCCATACCGCATGGACCTGACGACCAGGGCGGTCGGGACGGACGCGGCGTTCATCCGGTTCAACCCGAGGTATCTCGTCACGGAATTCATCGAGCGGCCGCAGCTCCTGAAACGGACCTACGTCCACATGGTGCTGCACTGCCTGTTCCGCCACATGTACGCGGCGAAGCGCTTCCCGGACCGGGAGCTATGGGACCTTGCGTCGGACATCGCCGCGGAGGCCTGCCTCGACGGGCTGAAGTTTCCGGCAGTCATGCGTGTCCCGTCGGATTTCCGGGACGAGGTCCTTGGCGGGCTCGAAGAGAAGCTTCATGTCCTCACGGCGGAGAAGATCTACCGCCATTTCGAGGAGGATCCCCCGGACCGTGATATGCTGGAAAAGCTTACGCGGGAGTTCCGGCGCTGCGACCACAGCTTCTGGGACCGGATGGAGGACGGGAAGGGACCGGAACCGCCTGAAAAGCCGGAGATCGCCGTGCCGCGCCTTCCCCGGGAATCGGACTGGGAGAAGGAGGCAAAGCGCGCGGCGCAGGACATGGCGGCAGGAAGCGAGGCCGGGCATGGCGGGGAGCAGCTGCTTAGGCTTCTTCGCTGGACCACTGAGAAGCGCGGGCTTTATACGGAGTTTCTGAGGAGATTTGCCGTGGTGCGGGAGGAGGTCCGGGTGGATCCGGATTCCTTTGACTACGGGTTTTATGATTACGGGCTGCGGATGTACGGGAACATGCCCCTGATCGAGGAAAATGAATACCGCGAGGCGAAGCGGATCGAGGAGCTGGTCATCGCGATCGATACATCGGCCTCGTGCGACGCGGAGCTGGTGCGGAAGTTTCTTTCGGAGACGGCAGGGATCCTCGCGTCGCAGGAAAGCTTTTTCAGGAAGGTGCGTGTCCACATCATCGAGTGCGACGAGCGCGTGCGGGGCGATACGCTCCTTACGGACATTGCCGACATGAAGAAATACGCGGACGGCTTCGCGGTCCGCGGCGGAGGCGGGACGGATTTCCGGCCTGTGTTCCGGTATGTGGAGGAGCTTGAGCGGAACGGGGATATCCGGGACCTCCGCGGGCTTCTGTATTTTACGGACGGATACGGCGCGTTTCCAGCGCGTCCGCCCCACTACGATACGGCGTTCGTGTTCCGGGAGGACTCGGACCACACGGACAGGGACGTGCCGGAATGGGCCATGAAGCTGTTTCTCGGGCCGGCGTGACCGGCGAGGGGATGTGCGCCGCGGATGCGGGAGCATCGGCCGCGGGGACGGGAAAATGAGCGGCGGTGCGGGAGCATCAGCCGCGGGGACGGGAAAATGAGCGGCGGTGCGGGAGCATCGGCCGCGAAGACGGAAAAGGAAGAGACATGAATATACGTGAGGCGAAGGAAGAGATCATGCGCACGGTGCGCGCGTACCTTCTGCGGGACGGGGACGGGAGCCTCGTGATCCCGCGGGAGCGGCAGCGGCCGGTGCTTCTTATGGGACCGCCGGGCATCGGAAAGACTGCGGTGATGCGGCAGATCGCGGAGGAGATGGGGATCAGCCTCGTTTCCTATACGATCACGCACCATACAAGGCAGAGCGCCATCGGCCTGCCCATGATCGCGAAGCGGGACTACGGAGGGCGGGAGTACTCCGTCACCGAGTATACGATGAGCGAGATTGTGGCATCGATCTATGACAGGATCGAACAGACCGGGATCCGGGAGGGGATCCTGTTCCTGGACGAGATCAACTGCGTTTCGGAGACGCTTGCGCCGACCATGCTGCAGTTCCTGCAGTACAAGACGTTCGGCGCGCATGAGGTCCCCGAGGGATTCGTGATCGTGACAGCAGGCAACCCGCCGGAATACAACCGGTCGGTGCGGGACTTTGACCTGGTCACGCTGGACCGCGTGAAGCGGCTCGACGTGGAGGCGGACCTCGGCGTCTGGAAGGAGTACGCGCTCGGGGCGGGCGTCCACGGGGCAGTTCTCGCCTACCTTTCCATCCGGAAGGAGCATTTCTATTCCATCCGGAGCGAGGTCAGCGGGCGGCGTTTCGTGACAGCGCGCGGCTGGGAGGACCTGTCGGAGTCGCTGAAGGCCTATGAGGCGCTCGGGCAGCCCGTCGGAGAGGCCATGGTCTCATCGTTCCTCATGGACCCGGAGATCGCGAAGGATTTCACGGCCTACTACGAGTTCTGGCAGAAGTACAGCGCCGCGGTAAGGGTGCCCGACATCCTGGAGGGCGCGGTCCCGGAGGGCGCGGAGCGGCTTGCGGACGCGCCGTTCGACGAAAAGATGAGCCTGATCGGGCTCCTGAATTCCGCGCTGACGCAGGAATTCCGGGAGCGCGCGGAGGAGACGGATATCCAGAAGGCGCTGTTCGGCATCCTGAAGGAATGGAAGGCGTACGCCGGGACCCTGGAGGACGGGGACGGCGCGGCGGCCCTCCGGGAGTTCCTTCTCGGCCGGGCGGAGGAGCGGCGGCTCCGGATGGAGACCATGCTGTCCGCGCATCTTCTGGGGCGCGACGCGGAGCGGCGGGAGCACGGGCTTCTGCGGGCGCTTTCGGAGCTTTCACGCGCTGAGGGCTTTGGCGAGGTGAAGGAGATGTTCGCGGCCCGGGAGGCGGAACGCGGCGGGCGGATCAGCCGGACCGGAGCGCATCTCACGAACGTGTTCGGGTTTCTTGCCCGCGTATTCGGAGAGGGGCAGGAGATGGTTCTGTTCCTTTCAGAGCTGTCCGCAGGGGAATACTGTCTGCGGTTCGTCCGTGAGAACGGGAACGACGCGTACTATAAATACAACCGGATGCTGCTGCTCCGCGACAGGGAGGAAGCGCTCCGGGGAGAGGTGATGAAGCTGATATGAGATTTGTGATCCAGAGAGTAAAGCATGCGTCGTGCACGGTCGACGGAGAGGTGACCGGCGCGATCGAAAAGGGATTTGTGGTGCTGGCGGGCGTCGCCGGGGACGACACGCAGGAGACCGCCGACAAGATGGTGAAGAAGATGATCGGCTTAAGGATCTTCGAGGACGCGGAGGGGAAGACGAACCTCTCGCTTGCCGACGTGGACGGCGCGCTGCTCGTGATCTCGCAGTTCACGCTGTACGCCGACATGCGGAAGGGAAACCGCCCGTCATTTACCAAGGCCGGATTGCCGGAAATGGCGGAGCCCATGTACGAATATATCCTGAAAAAGTGCGCGGAGGCCATGCCGGAGGGCAAGGTGCAGCGCGGGATCTTCGGCGCGGACATGAAGATCGGGCTTCTGAATGACGGCCCCTTCACCGTGATCCTCGACTCCGAGGACCTGAAGCGGCCGAAGAACTCGTAAAACGGACAATTTTGCGTCTTTTCGCTGATTAATAGACATTTTCTGGTCGTTGTGTTTAGCCATGGGGACAGTCCCTATGGTCGAAATCAGCCATGGGGACAGTCCCCATGGTCGAAGGGAGGGGCGGTATGGAGGTCGAGGAGATCCTGGAGCAGCTGAAGAGAAGGGCCATGCGGGATCCGGCGTTCCGCGCAGCGCTGCTTGCGACGGCGGAGGACAGGAACCCGCTGTCCGCGCTGTGCGCGTTTTCGACGGCAGCGGGGCTGCCGCTATACGAGATGGATCTTCTGACGGCCGGGGAGGAACGCTACGCGGCCATGCGCCGTTCGACGAACGGCGGCGGCGAGAATTCCCCCCTGCTTGCGGGAGAGGATGACACGTACGAGCTTTTCATGACGGAACTGAGAAAGCTTGAGTAAAAAAGACGGCCCGCGCGGGAAGCGCGGGCCGTCTTGCCTGACGTATGGGACTGTCGCGGCGGACAAGGCCACGATTTGATGATATGTTGATTAATCAACACATTATGTCATAAGTGTTTGACCATGGGGACTGTCCCCATGGTCGAAGACCGAAATCAGATGCGGAAGAACTGGCCGGTCTTTTTGAGGACGGGGCGGAGCGCCGCGTAGACAAAGACTACCACGATGGTCCCGACGACCGCGTTGAGGGCGGTCGCGCCGGCAGCCCAGGTCGCCATGATCTTCGACACGTCCTGCGGGATGCCGAGAAGATAAGTCTTGTAGATATATCCGACGACCGGGTCCGCGATCACGTTGAAGCCGAGTCCCGCGATGGACGCGATGAGGCTCCAGCGGAAGATGTACCCTTTGTCGTGCTCTTCGGTGATGTGCGCGATCCGGTGTGCCACGAAGCCTGCGATCAGGCCGATCATCAGCTTCAGCACGAAGGTCTTCGGCGCGCTGATTACATACGCCGGGTCCATGAGGTCGGCGATGGTCATCCCAAGGGAGCCCGCGATGCCGCCGTACATGCCGCCGAGGATGAGCGCCGCCAGCACGCAGAACGCGTTGCCGATGTGCAGCGCGGTCATGCCGCCTCCGGGCATGGGGATCGGGATCTTCAGGAAGGTAAATGCCACATAGCAGAGCGCCGCCATGAGGCCCGTCAGTACGAGCTTGTGAAGGTGGTCGCTTTCATATTCCTTGTTTTCGGTGTTCAGTTCCAGTGCCGCGTTTCTCTGAGTCATGATCTGATGCCTCCCCTGGGCTCCGGCGCGTTTCCGGGCGCTTTGAAAGCGTCCTGCCGGGCCTTAAATTGCTTGTCGGGTTCCTCTGTATTCATTATAATAAATTTTGAACTTATGAATATTGCCAGAAAAAGAATTTTTTATAGGACCAGTTTGAAGCCGGACCGGGAAAGCGCCTCCGCCGGAGCGGAACGCCTTCCTGAAACAGGAAAGGAGCGCCATGCTGACTTATCAAATGGACGCGCGCGGAAGTACTCCGAAATATGAGTATCTTTACGACTGCATCAAGCAGGACATCCTCGGAGGGACGCTGAAGGCAGGAGAGCGCCTCCCCTCAAGGCGCACGCTGGCGGAGCATCTCGGGGTCAGCGTAGTCACGGTCGAGACGGCCTACGGCATGCTCCTGGACGAGGGCTACATCTCGGCGCGCGACCGGAGCGGGTACTACGTCGAGAAGCTCGCCCTTTTAAGCGGGATGTCCGTGCGGACGATGCCGCCGGCGGCTGCTTCTGTCCCGTCCCCCGGAGCGCAGGACAGCAGCAGAAAGCCCGGAGCGCAGGACAGAGCCGGCGGGACCCCGGTACAGGACAGAGCCGGCGGGACCCCGGCACAGAGCAGCAGAAAGCCCGGAGCGCAGGACAGCCTTTTTTCCGCCTCCGACTTTCCGGTCACGCCGTACCTCCGCATCATCCGGAGCGTGCTCGCCGACTACCGCGACAGGCTCACGGAGCGTCCGCCGAACGCGGGCTGTCCGGAGCTCCGGAGCGCGATCTCCGCGTATCTCGGACGGTACCGGGGGATGAAGGTCCTTCCGGAGCAGATCATCATAGGCTCGGGCTCCGAGTATCTTTACGGTCTGATCGCGCAGCTTTTCAGCGGCGGCATCATCTTCGGCCTCGAGTCGCAGTCCTACGAGAAGATCCGGCTCGTGTACCGGGCGTACCGGATCCGCTGCGAGCTCCTGCCCATGGACAGGTACGGGATCAGCAGCGAGGGGCTTGCCGGCTCCCAGGCGGGGCTCCTCCATGTGACACCGTTCCACAGCTATCCCACAGGCATCACGGCGCCGGCCGCGAAGCGGTACGAGTATATCCAGTGGGCCAGCAGGCGTAAGGCCTTTATCGTGGAGGATGATTTCGCCTCGGAATTCCTGGTGGAGCGGAGGCCGCTGGAAACGCTCTACGCGATGGACCGCACGGAATCGGTCATTTACCTCAACACCTTTACGCGGACCATCGCGCCCTCCATGCGTGTCGCGTACATGGTCCTGCCCGTACGGCTTCTCGGACTTTACGAGAAGAAGCTTGGCTTCTATTCCTGCACCGTGCCGTCGCTCGACCAGTATGTGCTTGCGGAATACATCGACCGCGGGTATCTTGAAAAACGCCTGAACAGAGTACGGCGGGAGCTCAGGCAGAAGAGCGCCGGAAAATAATCAGAAAGATGCCGCCGCAACAGGCCTCAGGAAGAAGAGCACAGGAAGGTAAGCAGGAAGGAAGAGGGCGCCGTAAAGTGGCCAGAAAGGAAGAGGGCGCCGTAATTCAAGTCCCGCTTGCGGGACTTGCGCGCCGCGCGCGGGCTGCCGTCAGGCAACTCCTTTCTTGCCCCGCGCGCATCCTCACTGAAATAAAAAAGCCGCGCGGCTCCGGGATGGTTCCGGGGACCGCGCGGTCTGTCTTTCAGCTGGGCTGACGGGATTCGGACCCGTGGATGAAGGAGTCAAAGTCCTTTGCCTTACCGCTTGGCGACAGCCCAGTGCTCTGCTATTTTAGCACAGAAATCCATTCAGTGCTATAGCAGCAGAGGAATAATCGGCTGCGTCCTGCATTGCACAAATCCACCAGAAACCACATTTCCACAGAAAAATATTTACGGTATACGCCCCGGAACTTTGTTGAAAATTTATCTATCATTGATGTTGAGAATATAATTCATGTATAATTATATCAATAAGTAACACGAATTTGCACAAAGGGGGACTTGCCATGGAAATGTACTTTGCATTAGGCTTTGCAGGCGCCGTGATCGCTCTTCTTTTCGCACAGAGCCGGCGCGCGGCTGTCATGTCCTGCTCCGAAGGGACGGACCGCATGAAAAAGATCGCGCAGGCGATCCGTGACGGTGCGGACGCGTACCTGAAGAAACAGTACACCACGGTCGCGAAGATCTTTGTGATCGTCTTCATCATCCTTCTTGCGATGGCCTTCGGGACGGGCGGAAACATGCTGTCACAGTTCACCCCGTTCGCGTTCCTGACCGGAGGCATCTTCTCCATGCTGGCAGGCTACATCGGCATGAAGATCTCCACGCAGGCGAACTCACGCACGGCGAATGCCGCCTCCGAGAGCCTGAACCGGGGCTTGCGCGTCGCGTTCGCGTCAGGCTCGGTCATGGGCTTCACCGTCGTCGGCCTGGGCATGCTTGACATCTCCATCTGGTTCTTCCTGCTCCGCTTCGGCTTCGGCATAAACGATCCCGTGGAGCTCGGGAACATCATGGTCATGAACGGCATGGGCGCCTCCTTCATGGCGCTGTTCGCGCGTGTCGGCGGCGGTATCTACACCAAGGCGGCCGATGTCGGCGCGGACCTGGTCGGCAAGGTCGAGGCCGGCATCCCCGAGGACGATCCCCGCAACCCGGCGACCATCGCTGACAACGTCGGCGACAACGTCGGAGACGTCGCAGGCATGGGCGCGGACCTTTACGAGTCCTACGTCGGCTCCATCCTCGCGACCTTCGCGCTGGGTCCGCTGGCAGGCTACGGCTACCAGGGCATGCTGCTTCCGGTCGCCATCGCCGTCACCGGCATCGTCTGCTCGGTCCTCGGCACCTTCCTTGTAAAAACGGAAGAGAACACGGACCAGAAGGCGCTCCTCGGCTCCCTGAGGAAGGGCACCTACTCCGCGGCGGTCCTCGCGGCGGTCGCCGCAGCCCCGCTGACCATGATGCTTCTCGGCAACATCGGCGTCTACATCGCGATCCTCTGCGGCCTTGCGGGCGGCACGGCGATCGGCTATTTCACCGAGTACTACACCTCCGATACCTACAAGCCCACGCAGGAGCTTTCCGCCTCCTCGCAGAGCGGCGCGGCCCCGCTGATCATCGGCGGCATCTCCCTGGGCCTTAAGTCCACGATGTCCTCCATCCTGATCGTGGCGGCGGCAGTTATCGTCTCGTTCGCGAGCGCCGGCGGCTTCCAGGAGTACAACAAAGGCCTTTACGGCATCGGCATCGCGGCGGTCGGCATGCTTTCCACGCTCGGCATCACGCTTGCGACGGACGCCTACGGCCCTGTCGCGGACAATGCCGGCGGCATCGCCGAGATGTCCGGCCTGCCGGAGATGGTCCGCGACCGCACCGACGCCCTGGATTCCCTCGGCAACACCACGGCCGCGACAGGAAAGGGCTTCGCGATCGGTTCCGCTTCCCTGACCGCGCTGGCGCTCCTTGTTTCCTATGTTTCCATCGCTGACGCGAAGCTCGCCGCGGCGGGCAAGGCAGCCATGGACCTTTCCCTCACGAACCCGACGGTCCTTGTCGGCCTGTTCATCGGCGCCATGCTCACCTTCGTTTTCGCCGCCTACACCATGAGCGCGGTCCAGAACGCGGCGCAGCACATCGTCACCGAGGTCCGCAGGCAGTTTAAGGAGATCAAGGGCATCATGGAGGGCGAGGCGGACCCGGATTACGCTTCCTGCGTCGCCATCTGTACCACCGGCGCGCTGCATGAGATGGTCGTCCCGGCGCTCCTTGCCATCATCGTCCCGATCTGCACCGGCCTTCTCTTAGGCTGTGAGGGCGTGGTCGGACTGCTCGGAGGCGTCTCCGTCACCGGCTTCGCGATGGCGGTCTTCATGTCCAACGCCGGCGGCGCCTGGGACAACGCGAAGAAGTACATCGAGAAGGGCAACTTCGGCGGAAAGGGCTCTGAGAACCACAAGGCGGCTGTCGTCGGCGATACTGTCGGCGATCCCTTCAAGGACACCTCCGGCCCGTCCCTGAACATCCTGATCAAGCTCTGCTCCACGATCTCCATCGTCTTCTCCGGCCTGATCGTAGCCTTCAACCTGACCGGATTCTTCCTGTAAGCGGGACCGCAGCGTCCGTGATCAGAAAGTGAAGCGGTCCACGAATGTCTGTTTTACCAGGGCGCCCGGCGAAAGCCGGGCGCCCTCTTCTGTAGGGAGAAGCGCTGCATCCGGAACATGCGCCATTGTCTTCCTTCTGTCTGGACACTGTGCGGTCTGCCGCCTGCCGGAAACTGCGGCGCGGTCTGCCGCCTCTTGGACTACTGTGCCGCTGTCTGCCGCCTGCCGGAAACCGTGGCGCTGTCTGCAGCTGGTTGGAATATTCCACCTGCATCTTCCTCGTCCCGGATTTTTGTGCTACAATCTGCCGAAGCGGCATCATTGCGTTTTACGGCATAAGGGCGCCGGCAGCGGCGCGAAAAGAGGTACATATGATACACGGGATCGGGACGATCGTTAACATGGCAGCAGTCCTTGCGGGGACGGGCGCGGGCTTCATTCTTAAAAACGGGCTGCCGAAGCGGTTTCAGGATATCATCATGGAGGCGGCGGGGCTCTCGACTATGTTTATCGGGATCTCCGGGGCGCTGTCCGGGCTTCTCACGGTCGCGGAGGACGGAAGCATAGGGACCCGGTACACTATGATCATGATTTTTTCCATGATCCTCGGCGGGCTTCTGGGGGAGCTCCTCAATATTGAGAAGCAGCTTGAGCGCATGGGGGAGTTCTTTAAGAAAATGCTCACGAAGGGTGAGAGCGGCAGCGGAAATTTCACGGAAGGCTTTGTCAGCGCAACGCTCATCTACTGCGTCGGCGCCATGGCGATCGTAGGCTCGCTGAACGACGGCCTTCTGGGGGATCCGTCGGTGCTTTTCGCGAAATCCATCCTTGACGGTACGCTCTCGATCGTCCTTACGGCGACGCTGGGCCCGAGCGTCGCGCTCTCCGCGCTTTCGGTCGGGATCTACCAGGGCGCCATCACGGTGCTTTCCGGCCTGATCAAGCCGTACCTTTCCGACACGCTGGTCCTCCAGATGTCCTTTGTGGGATCGGTCCTGATCTTTGCGATCGGTTGGAACTTCATCTCAGAGAAGAAGGTGAAGACGGGGAACCTCATGCCTGCCATGTTCATGCCGGTGCTTTTCCAGCTGCTGCCGTTCATGAAGTGACCCCGCGCCGGTGCTTTCCGGCTGCTGACGCTCATGGAATGACCCCGCGCGGGCGCTTTCCGGCTTTTGCCGTTCATGAAGTGACCCTGCGCAGGCGCTTTTCCGGCCTGTGTTCTCCGTGAAGTAACGGTTTCGGGAAACGTGTTTTGAATTCCTTTAAAAAAGTCGTTGACTTTACGGAGCGTAGGGGATATAATGCGTTTGTTGCAAAGATTGGGCTATCGCCAAATGGTAAGGCAACGGACTCTGACTCCGTCATTGTGAAGGTTCGAATCCTTCTAGCCCAGCGAAAAGAACGAACACCGGCGGCGGTGTTCGTTTTTTTATAATCATTCATAACCATTCACTGGCATTCCCGCTGAGGAAGGCGGGAGACGTTTACGGAAAGGAGCCCTTATGGAGCTTGGAAAAATTCAGGAAATGAAGATCGTGCGGTTCCGCGACTTCGGCGCGTTTCTTTCGGACCCGGAGGCAGGGGAGGGGGCGGAGACCGTCCTTCTTCCGCGGAAGCAGGTCCCGGAGGGGGCCAGGGAGGGCGACACGCTGTCGGTCTTCCTTTATAAAGACAGTGCCGGCCGTCCCATCGCGACGGTACGGAAGCCGCTTCTTACCGTCGGGGAGACGGGGAAGCTTACCATCACGGACGTGACGAAGATCGGCGCCTTCCTGGACATCGGCCTCGAAAGGGACGTCCTTATGCCGTTCCGCGAGCGGGAGGGCGAGATCAGCCCCGGGAAGACGGTCCTCTGCGCGCTGTACGTTGACAAGAGCGGCCGCCTCGCGGCGACCATGCGCGTGTACAAGTACCTCAAGCCGGCACCGGAGGGAAGGTTCGAAAAGGACGCCGAGGTCAGCGCGACGGTCTACGAGGTACGCGACATGGGCGTGTTCTGCGCCGTGGAGGACCGCTATTTCGGCCTGATCCCGAAGAGCGAGGTCTACGGGGAGTTCAGGACGGGCGAGGAGATCACCGCCCGCGTCATGCGCGTCCGCGAGGACGGGAAGCTGGACCTTTCCCCGAGGAAGAAGGCCTTCCGCCAGATGGACGACGACGCGGAGCTCCTGCTTGAGAAGCTCAAAGAGGCGGGCGGCAGCCTGCCCTTCACGGACGACTCGGACCCGGAGCAGATCCGGGAGGCGTTCGGGATCTCGAAAAGCGCCTTCAAGAGGGCGGTGGGCCGCCTTCTGAAGACGGAAAAAATTGTCCTGTCCGATTCCGGCATCACCCTCGCGCAACGTGGAAAGTGACGAAAATTCAGTCTCAAAAATGTGAAAAATGCACATAGAAAAATGAGCGTTTTTGCCAAACTGCCTTGCCATTTTTGTGATATTGCCTTATTATGAAAGTGCCGGCGGAGCGGCCGGGGATGTTCGGAAAGGAGAGAGAGGGGACATGATTTCGAACCAGATTCTGCAGTCGACGCTGGACGGGCTGAAGAGCATTACCAGAATTGAGCTTTGCATCACGGATACGGACGGTAAAGTCCTTGCAAGCACATTTCCCGGCGCGGAAGAGTTTGAGGCTCCTGCGCTGGCTTTTGTGGATTCTCCTGCGGACTCGCAGGTCGTAAACGGATGTCAGTTTTTCAAGGTGTTTGACGAGAGCCAGCTCGAATATGTGCTTCTTGCGGAGGGCGCGAGCGACGACGTCTATATGGTCGGCAAGCTTGCCGCTTTCCAGGTGCAGAATCTCCTGACGGCATACAAGGAGCGTTTTGACAAGGACAATTTCGTGAAGAACCTGCTCCTTGACAACCTTCTCCTGGTCGACATCTACAACCGCGCGAAGAAGCTGCACATCGACACGGACGTGCGGCGCGTGGTGTTCATCATCGAAACGAGGAACGACCGTGACGTGAACGTCCTTGAGAGCGTGCGCTCCATGTTCACCGGCAGGAGCCGCGATTTCGTGACCGCGGTGGACGGAAGGAACATCATCGTGGTGCGCGAGCTTCGCGACGGCGAGACCTACGAGGATCTCGACAAGGCCGCGGAGGAGATCATGGGCTGGCTGAAGGCGGCGGAGATCGGAAGCGTGAACATCGCCTACGGCACCATCGTCAACGAGATCAAGGAGGTCTCCCGCTCCTACAAGGAAGCGAAGATGGCCCTGGACGTCGGGAAGATCTTCTACAGCGGACAGAACGTGGTGGCGTACAGCCGCCTGGGCATCGGGCGCCTCATCTACCAGCTGCCCATCCCGCTCTGCAAGATGTTCATCCGCGAGATCTTCGAGGGCAAGAACCCGGACGATTTCGACGAAGAAACGCTGCAGACCATCAACAAGTTTTTCGAGAACAGCCTGAACGTCTCCGAGACCTCGAGGCAGCTTTATATCCACAGGAACACGCTGGTGTACCGTCTTGACAAGCTTCAGAAGACCACCGGCCTGGACCTCCGCGTTTTCGAGGACGCGATCACCTTCAAGATCGCCCTGATGGTCGTGAAATATATGAAATACATGGAGACGATCGATTACTGATGATAGAGCTTACGGATGTCAGCAAGACCTATGAGCGGGGCTCAAGGGCGCTTAGGAACATCAACCTGAAGATCGAGGACGGCGAGTTCGTCTTCATCATGGGCAGGTCCGGCGCCGGAAAGTCGACCCTGCTCCGTCTGCTGATGAAAGAGACCGAGCCCACAAGCGGTACGCTGGTCGTGAACGACGTGCTTCTTAACGACCTGCCCGCGCGGTCCGTTCCGAAATACCGGAGGACCATCGGTGTTGTTTTTCAGGATTTCCGCCTTTTAAGGCACCTGAACGTGTATGAGAACGTTGCCTTCGCGCAGCGCGTGATCGGGAAGAGCACCCGGGAGATCCGGGAAAATGTTCCCGAGGTGCTGCGCATGGTGGGGCTGTCAGCGAAGTACAAGGCAAACGTCCGGAAGCTTTCCGGCGGTGAGCAGCAGCGCGTCGCCATCGCGCGGGCGCTTGTGAACCGGCCGAGGCTCCTTCTGGCGGATGAGCCTACGGGCAACCTTGACACCGCGACGGCGGAGGAGATCATGCGCCTTCTGGAGGAGATCAACGAGTCCGGGACCACGGTCGTCGTGATCACGCATTCGCGTGATATCGTCGAGAAGATGAAGAAACGTGTCCTTGTCCTGGACAAAGGTGTACTGAAAAGCGACGAGGGGCTTTAATACGGATGAATCTGAATACCATCGGCTACTGCTTCAGGCAGGGCCTTAAGAATATATGCCGGAACCTTAAATTCTCGCTTGCAAGCGCGGCGACTGTTTCGGCATGTATTTTTTTATTCTGCATGTTTTTCTGCATCTGCACGAATCTTGACTTTATCGTAAAGAACGCGGAGTCGAACGTCGGCATCACGGTGCTGTTCGACGAAGAGCTTTCCGAGGACCAGATCCGGGAGATCGGGGACCAGATCGCGAAGCGTCCCGAGATCCGGGAGATGCAGTTCGTTTCCGCGGAGGAAGCCTGGGAAAGCTTCAAGGCGGAGTACTTTGCCGGCAAGGAGGAGCTCGCCGAGGGCTTTTCCGACGATAACCCGCTGGCAGGCAGCGCCTCCTATACGATCCTTTTAAACGACATTTCCGGGCAGGACGCCATGGTCGAGTGGCTCTACACCATCCCGGGCGTGCGCCAGGTGAACTATTCCAGCAGCGCGGTGTCCAGCCTTACGAGGCTGAACCGGCTGATCACCCTGACGTCCGGCGGCATCATCCTGATCCTCCTTCTGGTCGCGGTTTTCCTGATCAGCAACACGATCACGGTCGCCGCGGCGTTCCGGAAGAATGAGAACGAGATCATGCGGCTCATCGGCGCCACGAACGGTATGATCCGCGCGCCCTTCGTCATCGAGGGCACGGTGATCGGGCTCATCGGCGCGCTGGTCCCGCTTGCCGGTATGACGGCGCTTTACAACCGTGTTTCCGATTACCTGACGAACCGGTTCCATCTCCTGACGGACATTTTCCGGCTGCTCCCGCTTTCCGCGGTCTTCCCGACCATGGCGGGCTCGGCACTGGCGCTCGGCATGGGCATAGGATTCGTGGTCAGCTTCTTCACGATCCGGAAGCACCTGAAGGTATGACGCCGTTTCTTTCGGAGGCATTTGATGCGGAATAAGACAAAGAAAACCTTACTCAGGACCATTGGGTCCGTGCTCCTTATCGCGCTGTTCCTGCGCTGTGGCGGGGCGCCCTCCTTCGGCGCGGTCGCCGAGGCGGAAAAGGCGAAGAAGAACGCGGCCGCGCAGCGGAAGCAGCAGCTTGAGGACGAGCGGAAGAAGACGCAGGCGACGATCGACCGCCTGAACGGCCTGAAATCCGACGTGACCCAGTATATCCGGGAGCTCGACAAAAGCCTTGAGGAGATCGGGGACGAGATCGACCGTCTCGACGGTGAGATCGGCGTAAAGGAAGAGGAGATCCGCGTGACAGGCGAGGAGCTCGCGGCCGCGGAGGCGGTCGCCGACGACCAGTACGCGGACATGAAGCTCCGGATCAAGTACATGTACGAGAAGGGCGACACCGGGTTCCTGGACCTTCTCCTGAACGCGAAGAACCTCACGGATTTCTTTAACCACGCGGAATACGTCGAGAAGATCTCCGAGTACGACCGGACCCAGCTGTTAAGCTACGAGGCTGCCTGCGAGGATGTGCGCGACAAGAAGGCGGTCATGGAGACGGAAATGGCGGAGCTCGAGGACCTTAAGAGCGCGCAGGTCGCGAAGCAGGAGTCGGAAAAGGTGCTCCTTGCCTCCAAACAGTCGGAGCTTGCCGGCTACAACCTGAAGATCGATGCCGCGGAGGACGAGATCAGCGCCTACAACGAGAGGATCGCGGCGGAGCAGAAGGAGATCGAGGCGCTTGAGGCCGAGATCCGGCGCCAGGAGGAGATCGAGCGGAAGCGCAGGGAGGAAGAGGAGCGGAAGAGGAAAGAGGAGGAGGCCAGGAAAGCGGCCGCGGCCAGCGGGTCAAAGCCCGCGGCGAGCCTCGGAAGCCTCCGGCTCGTCTGGCCTTGCCCTGCCAGCGGGAGGATCACCTCCGGCTTCGGGAAGCGCAGCTCTCCCACGAAGGGCGCGAGCACGATGCACAACGGGATCGACATCGGGGCGGCGAGCGGATCGGCGATCGTCGCGGCGGCATCCGGAGAGGTCGTGACGGCGTCCTACAGCTCTTCCGCCGGGAACTATATCATGATCAGCCACGGCGGCGGCATCTACACGCTTTACATGCACTGCTCGAAGCTCAACGTGAGCGAGGGACAGCAGGTCAAGGCAGGCCAGACCATAGGAAAGGTCGGGTCCACGGGCGTTTCGACCGGACCCCATCTGCATTTCGGGATCCGCGCGAACGGCGGCTATGTGAACCCTTCAAAATATGTGAGCCCGTAAACAGGAAGGACCGGCGGCTGGACCCGCCGTTCCTGCTGTATTAAGGAAATAAGCAAGGCGCCGGGAAACAGACAAGGCACCGGGAAACAGACAAGGCACCGGGAAACAGGCAAGGCATCAGATAATCAGCAAGGTATCAGGAAACATACAAGGTATCAGGAAAGAAGCAGAGTATGGATAATCAGGAAATGAAAACAAACGCTCCCGCTGCGGAAGGACCCGCGGAGGAGAAGCCGGCAGCACAGGAACCCGTAACAGTGGAACCGGCAGCGCAGCAGCCTGTGACGCAGGAGCCCGTAACGCAGGAGCCCGTAACTCAGGAACCGGCAGCGCAGCAGACCTCAGCACAGGAGCCGGCCCCCGCGGTAAAACAGAAGACCAGGTTCTGGCCGGGATTTTTTACAGGGATCCTTGCGGGTTCCGTGCTCGGCTGCTTTTTATGCGCCGGCGCGATCATTACGATCTTCCGGAACAGGGCCCACGGCTCGGGCGCGGCAGGCACCAGCGGCCAGGTCACGGTGGAGGTCGGGGAGGTGAAGCCCAACCCGAAGAGCCTGGACTACGACCGCATCAAATCAAAGATCCGGCTCCTTCAGACGATCATCAGCCGCAACTATCTGTTTGACGAGAACCCGGAGGACGTTGAGAACGGCATCTACTCCGGCATGATGGAGGGCCTCGGGGATCCGTACTCTGTATATTATACAGAGAAGGAGTACGCGGAGCTGACGGAGCAGACGGACGGCACCTATTCGGGGATCGGCGCGCTTCTTTCGAAGGACCCGGCGACCGGAATCTGCACAGTCATCAAGGTGTTCGCGGGCTCTCCCGCCGAGGAGGCGGGCCTCCGCGCGGGCGACATCCTCTATTCCGCGGACGGCCACAAGGTGCAGGAGGAGGACCTCGATTACTTCGTATCCACCTACGTGCGCGGCATCGACGGAACGGACGTGGAGCTTGTCGTGCTCCGCGGCGAACAGCTCGAGGAGGTCACGATGAAGGTGACGCGCCGCGTGATCGACGTGCCGACCGTCGAGTACCAAATGCTCGAGGGAAAGACCGGCTACATCGCGGTGTCGCAGTTCGACATCATCACCCCCGAGCAGTTTAAGGAAGCGGTCAATGCTCTGAACGGCCAGGGGATGCAGTCCCTTGTCATCGATTTGAGAAGCAATCCGGGCGGCGTGGTGCAGTCCGCGGTCGAGATGCTCGACTACATGCTTCCGGACGGACTTCTCGTCTATACGGCGGGACGCAGCGGCGTCGGCGACAAGTACTATTCCGAGGACGGGCATGAGGTCGATCTTCCGACCGTCATCCTGATCAACGGGAACTCCGCGAGCGCGTCGGAGATCTTTGCGGGAGCCTACAAGGATTTCGGCCGCGCGAAGCTCGTGGGCACCACGACCTTCGGCAAGGGGATCGTCCAGTTCGTGCTGCCGCTCGGCGACGGCTCCGCGGTGAAGCTTACCTCCCAGCACTACTACACGCCGAACGGATTTGACCTTCACGGGAAGGGCATCGAGCCGGACGTGACGGTGGAGCCGGGAGAGGACGATGTTGCCGTCGAGAAGGACGCGCAGCTCGAAAAGGCGCTGGAAGTGCTTAAGAATAACTGAACTACTTGCCAAAGTAAAGATTTCGGCTATAATAGAAAGCTGAATCGTTTCTTGTATCTTTAAACATGGGAGGTTTATTTTTATGAAGAAGAGAATTTTTGGGGCTGTCCTGATGGCAGCAGCAATGGCGCTGACCGCTTGCGGCGGTTCCGCACCGGCTCCGACCACGGCGGCTCCGGCGGCGACAGAGGCAGCGAAGACCGAGGCTGCGGCAACCGAGGCTGAGAAGACCGAGGCTGCGGCAACCGAGGCTGAGAAGACCGAGGCGGCTGCGACTGAGGCTGCTGCGGAGCTTAAGACCGTGCAGGCCGGCAAGCTGGTCATGTGCACGAACGCGGAGTTCCCGCCGTACGAGTTCCATGACGCGAACGAGATCGTCGGCATCGACGTCGAGATCTGCCGCGCGATCGCTGAAAAGCTCGGCCTTGAGCTTGAGATCGAAGACATCGCGTTCGACTCCATCATCCCGGAGGTCGTTTCCGGCAAGGCTGACATGGGCGCGGCCGGCATGACCGTTACCGAGGACAGAAAGCAGAACGTCGACTTCTCCGACACCTATGCGCATGCGTCCCAGGTCATCATCGTCCGTGAGGATTCCGAGGTCGCAGGCCCGGATGACCTCGCAGGCAAGATCGTCGGCGTGCAGCAGGGTACCACCGGCGACATCTACATCAGCGGCGACCTCGGCGACGACGCGGTCGAGCGCTACTCCAAGGGTATGGAAGCTGTCCAGGCCCTGTCCCAGTCCAAGATCGACGCGGTCGTTATCGACGGCGAGCCGGCAAAGCAGTACGTGAAGGAAGTTTCCGGCCTGAAGATCCTTGACGATTCCTATACCGATGAGGATTACGCGATCGCAGTCAAGAAGGGCAATACCGCCCTGGTCGAGGCGATCAACGGAGCTCTTGCGGAGCTTAAGTCTGACGGGACCCTTGACGAGATCGTTGCAAAGTACATCCAGGCAGAGTGACCTGTCCTGAAAAAGAAGAAGGGCGCTGAGTAAGACGGCGCCCCGATCAGATCAGCAGAATCGCACCTCCGGCCTGTCATCTTTCCAGACCGGAGGTATTTTTTAAAGAAGGAGATTTGCATCATGCAGAGCCTGTACGACTCGTTTGTCCTGAACTTTGTCAAGGACGACCGCTGGAGGTACCTGACGAACGGCCTCGCGGTCACACTGAAACTTACCTTTTTCGCTGTCCTCCTGGGCCTGGTGATCGGCTTTGTGATCGCCATGGTAAGGAGCACCTATGAGAACACCGGGAAGCTGAAGTTCCTGAACGCGGTCAGCGGCGTGTACCTGACTGTGATCCGCGGGACACCGGTCGTCGTCCAGCTCCTGATCATCTACTTCGTCATCTTCGGCTCGGTCCGCATCGACAAGAGCTTCGTCGCGATCCTCGCGTTCGGCATAAACTCCGGCGCGTACCAGGCGGAGATCTTCCGGTCCGGCATCCAGTCCATTCCGAGGGGGCAGTTCGAGGCCGGGCGGAGCCTGGGCTTTACCTACGGGCAGACCATGACGAATATCATCATGCCACAGGCGGTCCGGAACGTCATCCCGACGCTGGCGAACGAATTCATCGTCCTTCTTAAGGAGACCTCGATCGCCGGCTACATCGCCCTTGAGGATCTGACGAAGGGCGGCGACATCATCCGGAGCCGTACCTACTCCGCGTTCATGCCTCTTATGGCGGTCGCGATCATCTACCTCGTCATGGTCATGTTTTTCTCCAGATTCGTCAAGTACCTTGAAAGGAGGCTGAGACAGAATGAGCACACCAGACGCACAGGCAAATAACGGCGCGCTGATCCAGGTAAGGGATCTCTGCAAGTCCTTCGGGGACCATGAAGTCCTGAAGCATATCACGGTGGACATCCACAAGGGCGACGTCGTCTGTGTCATCGGGCCGTCCGGCTCCGGAAAGTCGACCTTTTTAAGGTGCCTGAACCGCCTCGAGGAGGCGACCGCCGGCGAGATCATTTTCGACGGGATCAATATCCTTGACCCGAAGACGGATATCGACAAGCACCGCCAGCGCATGGGCATGGTGTTCCAGCAGTTCAACCTGTTCCCGCACATGACCATTTTAAAGAACCTGACCCTGGCGCCCACGAAGCTCCAGCACGTACCGCAGGCTGAGGCGGACGAGAGGGCCATGGAGCTGTTAAGGAAGGTCGGCCTTCAGGACCGCGCGGAATCCTATCCGAACCAGCTCTCGGGCGGGCAGCAGCAGCGTATCGCGATCGTGCGCGCGCTCTGCATGCAGCCGGAGGTCATGCTGTTCGACGAGCCGACGTCCGCGCTTGACCCGGAGATGGTCGGCGAGGTCCTGAACGTCATGCGTTCCCTCGCGGAGCAGAAGATGACCATGGTCGTGGTCACCCACGAGATGGGCTTCGCGCGCGAGGTCTCGAACCGTGTCATGTTCCTTGAGAACGGGTACTTCCTTGAGGAGAACGAGCCGCGCGAGTTCTTCGCGAACCCGAAGGACGAGCGCCTGAAGGAGTTCCTGAGCAAGGTCCTGTGAGAACTGCCAGGCTGCTTTATTCAAGAATCTGCAGACATGTTCCCCTGTGTCCGACATCCGGGGAGCATGTCTGTTTTTTCTTTGTCTTTTTCTGCTGTTTCTTTGACGCGGCAGCCCGTTTTGCATCTTCCAAACATACGTTCTGTATGGTATAATGCTCTGACAGCACCGGAAAAGACGCCGGAAAAACAGGCCGCGGGACGCTCTTCCGCGGCAGGGTGAATGAATAAAGGGAATCAGGTCGGTATGGCAAAACAGTACATAAAGATCCGGGGCGCCTCGGAGCACAATTTAAAACACGTCACGCTGAACATCCCGCGGAACGAGCTCGTGGTCCTCACGGGACTTTCGGGCTCCGGGAAGTCAAGTCTCGCGTTCGACACGATCTACGCCGAGGGGCAGCGCCGGTACATGGAATCGCTCTCGTCCTACGCCCGCATGTTCCTCGGGCAGATGGAGAAGCCGGACGTGGAGAGCATCGAGGGGCTTTCCCCGGCCATTTCCATAGACCAGAAGAGCACGAACCGGAACCCGCGCTCCACGGTAGGCACAGTGACGGAGATCTATGACTACATGCGCCTTCTTTACGCGCGCATCGGCATCCCCCACTGCCCGAACTGCGGGAAGCCCATCACGCGGCAGTCCATCGACCAGATGGTGGACCGCATCATGGAGATGCCGGAAAAGACCAGGATCCAGATCCTCGCGCCCGTGGTGCGCGGCAAGAAGGGCCGCCATGAGAAGGTCCTCGCGCAGGCAAAGAAGAGCGGCTACGTGCGCGTGCGCGTGGACGGGAACCAGTACGAGCTCTCTGAAGAGATCGCACTGGATAAGAACATCAAGCACTCCATCGAGGTGATCGTGGACCGCCTGGTGGTGCGGGACGGCATACGGAAGCGTCTCACGGATTCGCTTGAGACGGCGCTCGCCCTGACCGGCGGGACTGCCGCGGTCGATGTCGTCGGAGGGGAGGAGATCAACTTCTCCCAGAGCTTCGCGTGCCCGGACTGCGGGATCTCCATCGAGGAGGTGGAGCCGCGGAGCTTCTCCTTCAACAACCCCTTCGGCGCGTGCCCGGAGTGCTCGGGCCTGGGCTACAAGATGGAGTTCGACGTTGACCTCCTGATCCCGGACAACTCCCTTTCCATCAGCGAGGGGGCCATCGCAGCCCCGGGCTGGGCCTCCTCAAGCCAGAAGGGAAGCTTCACGAACGCCCTTCTGAGGGCGCTTGCGGAGACGTACGGCTTTGACCTTGACACGCCCTTCCGCGACTATCCGAAGAAGGTGAAGGACATCCTGATCCGGGGGACGGAAGGGAAGGAAGTGAAGGTCCATTACAGGAGCCAGCGCGGGGAGGGCATCTACGACGTCGCCTTCGAGGGGCTCATAGAGAATGAGAGCCGGCGCTACAGGGAGACCTTCTCGGAGTCGCAGAAGGCGGAGTACGAGTCCTACATGCGGATCACGCCCTGCGCGGCCTGCGGCGGGAAGCGCCTGAAGGCCTCGAGCCTTGCCGTCACGGTCGGGGACATGAATATCTACGACGCGACGGACATGTCCATCGTGAAGTTCCGCGAGTACCTTGACCATCTGGAGCTTTCCGAGATGCACCGCATGATCGGCGACCAGATCCTGAAGGAGATCAGGAACCGCATCTCCTTCCTGATCGACGTGGGACTGGATTACCTTTCGCTTTCCCGCGCCACAGGGACGCTGTCCGGCGGGGAGGCGCAGCGCATCCGCCTCGCGACGCAGATCGGCTCCGGACTGGTCGGCGTGGCGTACATCCTGGACGAGCCGAGCATCGGCCTCCACCAGAGAGACAACGACAAGCTGCTCGGGACGCTGAAGCATCTCCGCGACCTGGGGAACACGGTCATCGTGGTGGAGCACGACGAGGACACCATGCGGAACGCGGACTGGATCGTGGACATCGGGCCGGGCGCGGGCGAGCACGGCGGACAGATCGTCGCGGAGGGGACCGCGGAGGACCTTATGAAGTGCCCGGAGAGCATCACGGGCCAGTATCTTTCGGGAAAGCTCAAGATCCCGGTGCCGGAGACGCGGCGCGTTCCCACAGGCTGGCTCACGATCCGGGGCGCGGAGGAGCACAACCTGAAAAAGATCGACGTGGACTTCCCGCTCGGCGTCATGACCTGCGTGACAGGAGTGTCGGGCTCGGGAAAATCATCTCTGGTGAACGAGATCCTGTACAAGCACCTCGCGAAGAAGCTGAACCGGGCGCACACTATCCCCGGGAGGTTCGCGGGGATGGACGGGCTTGAGAAGCTTGACAAGGTCATCGCCATCGACCAGTCGCCCATCGGCAGGACGCCGCGCTCGAACCCGGCGACCTACACCGGCGTGTTCGACATGATCCGCGACCTCTTCGCCGCGACGCCGGACGCCAAGGCGCGCGGGTACTCGAAGGGCCGCTTCAGCTTCAACGTGAAGGGCGGGCGCTGCGAGGCCTGCTCAGGCGATGGTATCGTGAAGATCGAGATGCACTTCCTGCCGGACGTCTACGTGCCCTGCGAGGTTTGCCGCGGCAAGCGGTACAACCGCGAGACGCTGGACGTGAAGTACAAGGGCATGTCCATCTACGACGTACTGAACATGACGGTCGAGGAGGCCCTGGATTTCTTCCAGAACGTCCCGACGATCAGGAGGAAGATCCAGACGCTCTACGACGTCGGTCTTTCCTATATAAAGCTCGGACAGCCCAGCACGGAGCTGTCCGGCGGCGAAGCGCAGCGCATCAAGCTCGCCACGGAGCTTTCCAGACGCGGGACGGGGAAGACCGTCTATATCCTCGACGAGCCGACGACTGGCCTTCACTTCGCGGACGTCCACAAGCTCGTGGATATCTTAAGGAGGCTGTCCGACAGCGGAAATACGGTCATCGTCATCGAACACAATCTTGACGTCATCAAAACCGCAGATTATATTATCGATATGGGTCCGGAAGGGGGCGACGGCGGCGGCACGGTCGTCGCGAAGGGTACGCCTGAACAGGTCGCTGCCATCCCGGAATCCTATACCGGACGGTATATCCGGAGCTATCTTTGAAAAAGGGCGGCATCAGAAGGGGAGCTCCCCGGGACGGTGCCGCTTTCCTGAAAAATAAGGAGGTACGATCTTTGGAAGTAAGGGACCAGGAAAAAATCATCGTGATCGATTTCGGCGGCCAGTACAACCAGCTGGTGGCGAGACGCGTCCGCGAGGCAAATGTTTACTGCGAGATCTATTCCTACAAGACGCCGCTTGAAAAGATCCGGGAGATGGCGCCGAAGGGCATCATCCTGACCGGCGGGCCGGCCAGCTGCTATGAGCCCGGCGCGGCGACCTGCGACCCGGACCTGTTCCGGATGGGCATCCCGGTCCTCGGGCTCTGCTACGGCGCGCAGCTGATGAGCTATGTGCTCGGCGGCAATGTTGAACGCGCAGCGGACAGGGAGTACGGAAGGACGGATATTACGGTCGATGCTCCCGACTCCCCGATCATGAAGGGCGTCCCGGGCGAGACAGTCGTCTGGATGAGCCATTTCGACTATATCTCGAAGCTCGCGCCCGGCTTCTCAGTCGTCGCGCATTCCGCGAACTGCCCGGTCGCCGCGGCGGAGAACCGCGCGGAGAAGCTTTACGCGATCCAGTTCCACCCGGAGGTCCTCCACACGGCTGAGGGCTCGAAGATGCTCGCGAATTTCGTCCACGACGTGTGCGGCTGCGCCGGGACCTGGCGCATGGACGCGTTCGCGAAGCAGACCATCGAACAGATCCGCGCGAAGGTCGGTAACGGCAGGGTGCTCTGCGCCCTTTCCGGCGGCGTGGATTCAAGCGTCGCGGCGGTCCTTCTTTCCAAGGCAGTCGGGCCGCAGCTGACCTGCGTGTTCGTGGACCACGGCCTGCTCCGCAAGAACGAGGCGGAGGAGGTGGACGCGGTCTTCGGCCCGTCCGGCCCCTATAAGCTGAACTTTGTACATGTGGACGCACGCCACCGCTTCTACGTGAAGCTTGCCGGCGTGTCCGAGCCGGAGCGGAAGAGAAAGATCATCGGCGAGGAGTTTATCCGCGTGTTTGAGGAGGAGGCGAAGAAGATCGGTGCCGTGGACTTCCTGGTCCAGGGAACTATCTACCCCGACGTCGTGGAAAGCGGCCTCGGCGGCGAGAGCGCTGTCATCAAGTCGCACCACAACGTGGGCGGCCTGCCGGATTTCGTCGATTTCAAGGAGATCATCGAGCCGCTCAGGAACCTGTTCAAGGACGAGGTCCGCAAGGTCGGGCTGGAACTCGGCATTCCGGAGAAACTGGTGTTCCGCCAGCCGTTCCCGGGCCCGGGTCTCGGCATCCGTATCATCGGAGACGTCACGGAGGAGAAGGTGAAGATCGTTCAGGACGCTGACGCGATCTTCCGCGAGGAGATCGCGAACGCCGGGCTGGACCGCGAATACAACCAGTATTTCGCCGCGCTGTCCAACATGCGCTCCGTAGGCGTCATGGGCGACGAGCGCACCTACGACTACGCCGTCGTGATCCGCGCCGTCAAGACCATCGACTTCATGACCGCCGAAAGCGCCGAGATCCCCTATCCCGTACTCCAGAAGGTGACGAGCCGCATCATCAACGAAGTCCGGCACGTGAACCGCGTGATGTATGATATCACCAGCAAGCCGCCCGGAACCATTGAGCTGGAATAATCGCGAAAAGCTCGGAAAGCCTTGAAAACACTGGGGTTTCTGAATTTGAAAATCTCTTCTGATAACAATTTGATAACAGAACTCTGAAGGAGCATCATTCTTCGTACCAAGTGGTTTTGGAGTAAAGAATGATTCCAAGAGGTGTTCGAAAGGTATCCATATTAAAAAGCAATCCCTTGCTGAGAGAAATCTCGGCAAGGGAT
>Ga0129307_1000345_pt1 | contig 75330 bp, 63 predicted proteins | sample P1105metagenome_FD_94437 | JGI IMG/M metagenome (GOLD analysis project Ga0129307, IMG submission 94437) | Capybara group fecal microbial communities from Wisconsin, USA - P1105 metagenome | ecosystem: Host-associated > Mammals > Digestive system > Large intestine > Fecal | place: USA: Wisconsin...
CGGATAGTTGCGGTTCAGGTCAACGTCGTTGGCGTTGCGGCGTCTGGCGCCACTCACGGTGTTGTTTCCACCATAATAAGTTCCATCTGGATTGGTGCAAGGTGAAATGAAGATGTCGAGATTCTCTATCAGATTCAGAATTCGCGGGTCGTCGCTGGTGCAAAACTCATTGATAAGCCGAAGCATCAGCATCATGCCTGTCAGTTCGTCGCCGTGCATGGTGGAGGTGTAAAGAAACTTCGGTTTGCCGTCCGGCTCGCCATTGTTAATGCGGCAAAACATCAGCTTGCGTCCGCTTGCAAGAGTGCCCAGTTCCAAATAGGTACATCTCTCGGGATAATCATTGGCATACTGCTGCATCATTCCCTGATATGCCTCGTAGGTCGGATAAGCGTCCCAGTCGTAGGCTTCGCGGTTGGAGCCGTCCCACATGGAATGTTCCTGCTCCATTGAAGGAGGAGTGAGCAATGTAGGATGATAACCTTTTGCCAAAAGCCGTTGATATTGCTCAGCGTTTGCGTAGCAAATCAGGTTTAGGCCATCCAGCCTGTCGATGGAGCAGAGGCGAGTCAGCTGAGCGGCCTCTTCGGGTTGTTGAATCCCGATGGAGAAATAATATTCCCCACGTGCAGCCATCATAGCCTCAAGGTAGGATTGGGCTTCAGCACATCCGAAAATCCAGACGAGAACCAGCGAGAGCAGTATTCTTTTCATGACGTTTATTTGATGACAAATATCTTAGATGCATTATTGACTGTGATGAAATAAATACCCTTTGGCAATGATGAGACAGCAATCATCTGATTTTCAGATGTGATTTCGCCAATCATTAGGGTTTGTCCCATCAGGTTGGTGACGCGATATTCTGAATTGATATTGTCTGATAGGACGAATAGGACATCATGGGACGGATTGGGATAAATAACAAATTCGTTTTCGTTATCAATTTCATCAACGCCTAAATGATGTTGTTCATAGATTTCGTCGCAATCCTGATCGCCGTTTTGGTATATCAGTTCACCATCTTGCCAGAAGCAGCGGATGTTTTCCACGCGATAGCCTTTGGACATCAGTTTTTCAGGGAAGAAGCTGGTGAGATGGCCTATTCCGCAGATGATGTCGCCTGTAAAGATGTCATCGGGGTCGCTGATGCTGAGCATTTTGTATTCCTGACTCTTGTAGGTGACGGTTTGTGCCGCATCCACATGCACCGGAATGGTCTGCGTTCCCACTTTTATTTCCCATTCGTCACCGACTTCAGCACCAAAGTCGTAAAGCGTTGTAAACTCGCCTAAAGTCTTGTTCCACCAATACACTTTGTTGTTTTCCTCATAGATGTATTCATGAGTGATAACCTGTGATTTGTCATATAAAGTGTTGATTCTAACTAAGATATGAATCGGATGATCGTTGATAGTGGTATCGGCGGCACATTCGAGATATTGATAGGTAACACTGCCATTGTCGTTGGTGATTTCATAATACCATTCGGTGCCAATAGGAAAGTTGTCGTAAACCGGTTCCGCTTGGGTGATATTGATACGGTAATAGAAATTCAATCCATTGTCAATAAGCAACTTCGATGTGAATGTTGCTGTGATTTCCTGACCAATATGAATAGTGTCATTGCCCACGAGGAACCAATCGTCGTAGGGGTCTTGATCGTTGTCGAGATAATAGGTCCTGCCGTTGGACACGAAAGCAATTATGAGTCCTGGCAACGGAACGTATGAAGTATATGGCATAGGTGCCCATTCAACTCTTCCTGTCAAGGTGGTTTCCTCGTCAGTGTCCATCTCCACCAATTCGACGACATTCACCTCCTCGCCTGGCATATCATAACGAAGGTATTGAATTCCTTTGAGATCGACATGCATACCTTCCCTGAAAATGTCGTTGTTGATGAATGTTTCCTTGAAGAGTCGACCATTATGCATGGGATAATAAGGGATGATGTAATCACCAGGGCCTATGAAAGTCAAGAAATGCTGATTCTCATCCTCCTCGCAAGGACAGGAAAGGCAGGGTTGAGCCCAAAAGTCTGTGGTAAGCCAGCCATCATCCAATTGGAAGGTGTAATCCTTAAAAGGTTGGATATCGGCAAGTTCCATTCCATAATACGAAACAGCATATTGATTCATTTGGATACCGCAATGTCCGATGAAGGTACGAGGCAAACATCCCGCATTTAATGTCACGCCATTGAAAGTAAGCGGGAATTCTTGCTGTTCGCCATTGATGATGATATAATATGTTTGGTAAGGAGGATTTTTAGTTGTGATGATCACTTTACCGTCTTCCCAGTTTTCTTCAAGCGTTGCGGTGATGGCATCATAATAATGCGCGGTGGTTTGAATAATATCAAGTACGTTTTGTGAATCGCCCACATAGTCATGCATTTCTCTAATGGTACCAAACGCTCCAATTGTGGCACCCATAGGGATGGTATCATAACGCACGATGAGTCGGCTCAAATCGGTGGGATCGGGACGGAAGCCATCCACCGTCACGGGATAGATGTGGTCGTCATCCACTCGGATGGCCTGTCCTGCGCCGTGTGGATAATTCCCAAAGGCAAAAGCGTCTGGTAAAACAACGACTTCGCCTTCAATATAATGGATGTCGTTGGTGTTGAAGACGCTTTTCATGCGAGCACCATGTCCGCCAAAATACAGATGTCCGTCGCGACCTTTATAAATGGAGCCGTCACCCATGCCGCCAGGTGCAGGCGAATAGAGCGGCAGTGCCTCGCCGTATTCATAGAAGGTCTCACCATGGTCTGCTGAATAGCGCAGCACGGCATAATTATAGCCATCATCGCCCACATTGTGAAGGTCATAGACGATGCCGTTGTCGGCCACGGTGAACCGCCAGTCAGGAACGAGATACAAACCGGGTTGCTGCTGGAATTGTCCGTAACCGCCAGCCACCACATTACCTTCGGGATCCAACTCCATGTGGTTAATAAAAGCACCTTCGATCAGCCAAGTCCAGTTGTCAATGTCATTAAAATTAGCGGTATAGATGCCTAATTCATAAATTGGAACCGCATTGGTTATGCTGATATAGACATTTCCAGCATGGTCGGCGAGGATGCTGGCAAAAACCATATCTTGCAGGAAACTAATGTTAGTCTCATTCCACGATTCGCCGCCATTCAAGGTCCAGAAGAACTTTTCATTATTGACCATGACGATGGTATCGTTGGATAGCGAATACATTCCTTCTACCCAGTTGGTAGAGATACCCGATGCCTGCTCCTGCCAAGTGTCGCCATTGTCGTCGGAATAGCAGAGTTTGTGGCTGTTATCATTGAAAATGAAGATGCGGTTATTGTCATTGATGATGAAATGTTTTGAATTGACATAACTCAAATCGTAGTTCAATTCCCATGTCGCACCTTCGTCCTGGGAGCGATGGAGGCCGCTATAGCCCCAGTTGCTGAAAATACTTCCGTCGGCTGAGACGCCAAGGAATTGGCCTTCCATTTCAATGGGTTTCCAGATGTTTTGTGCCGCCAGCGAGGTTAAGAGGCTGAGGCAAATGACCAAAATTGAAAAGAGCTTTTTCATAGTATAATTATTATTTGTTATTTCTTTTTTTATTTGAGATTTCTCCACTACGCTTCGCTTCGGTCGAAATGACGGAGCTCATATCGCGTTTATAATTTCTTCAAATGTCCGTTTGTCATCCGGCAACTCCATTTTTTGTTGCCTGATTCTTGTTTTTCGTTTGTAGAAAGAGTCGGTCTGAGTGTCCAACAATATGGAAATCACCTGGTTGGAGAAGCCGTTTTTGCAGAGGCAGCAGATGCGCACGTCCCATTTGCCGAGTTTGGGATAGGTGGCAAGAAGCCGTTTCGAGAAGTCGTTGAAAATCATGTCGGTGAGACTGATGAAATCGTCCCAGTCGCTGTCGTCCAACACAAAGCCTAAGGTGTCGGAGGTGAGATGCTCTCCCAAATTCTTCGCCGTGACAAACACCTTGTTGCTGAGCATGATTTTGTTGCGCATCTCCAGCTCCTTTTCGAGTGCCTTTATCTTGTTTTCATTTATTTTCCTTCTGATTATCAATAAGATGACCAAAAAAACAATCACCGAAAGGGCAATGATGAGATAAAGTTTTAAGCTGTGGTTGTGGTGCTGGCTCTCCAGGGCGTTTTTCTGCGCTTTCAGCTCATATTCCGACTTCAGCCGCAGCATTGTCTCACTGGAAAGTTGCTGCTCAGATTCCAGCATGTTGTCGGAGAAAAGTTGCTGATAATACACTGCAAGTTTGTAGTCGCCTTCATAATATGCGATAGCGTAAAGCGTCTGATAAACAGACATTTTCACGCCGGGACGTTCACTGCGCAAAGCATTTATAAGATGTTTCTTTGCCTCATTGAAATTATTGGAATAATAATATAAGATGCCAAGTGTCATGTTGGCGATGTCGATATCGTCGTTTGACAAATCACCTTCCAATGCCTTGTTTACACATTCAATTCCTCTGGTAAAATCGCCTGTTTCCATATAATAATCGCGCCCAATTTCCAGATAAAGGTCGCTCAGCATGGCTTTATCATTAATTAAGGTGGCGATACAAAATGCCGAATCGTAATATTGTTTTGCCAAGGCATATTGTTCCTGCGCGCGCACCGCACGACCGCAATTGCGATAAGCATTCATCATGCCAGTGGAATCGCCAAGCTGCTTGAAACATTTAAGCGCCTCGTTGTGAGCGTCGAAGGCACCTTCAAAAATGCCGTGTTTGAGGTATAGGGCACCTAAATTATCGTTGATTTGTGCCCGTAGAGACGTTTCCTGAAACGTCTTAACATCGTCATTTTTCAGTATTTCCAACGCCTTCAAAAAACATTCCGCCGCCTCTTCCGAGCGCTGTTCCTCACGCAGTTGCACACCTTCCTCATACAGCGCACGAGCTTTCTCCTGCTGCTTCTGACCGTTGCATGCGGCAAGCATCAAGACCATTAAAATAAGCACCAAATATGTCGAACATTTTTTCATCAAGGCAAAATTAAATAAAAAAAACAATCTGTCAAGAGGTTGTGGATGCCCATTGACAGATTGTCCCTATGATTTTAAAATGTCCGAATATAAATTATTGATAAACAATTATATACAAATGAACTTATAATGTTTTGTCCTTATAAAAAAAAGGTTTTTCAGAACATGGTTTTAAAAATTAGTATCAGTTTGGGTAATTATGTGAATTTTTAATAATTTTGTGACGTCAAAAAATGGTATGATGAAATTTTTAAAAGTCATAGTGGCTGTATTTCTTGTATTTGCGATGGTTTTTATCTGGATGGAGAGCTGATTTGCACAGGCCTGGGCATCTATTGGTCGAGCAGTTTGCAGATAGAGAGCCAGGAAAGTGCGTGGAGTCTGCATTTCGATAATGTTGATTGTCATGTATGCGGCACTTATGAGCGCAGCAGAGGACAGGCAGTTAGGGCTGTCAGAGTGAATGCGGCACACTAAGCGGCATTCCTTCCTTTGAGAGGTAGAACATGTAGAGGATTACGGTCTTGTCGCCGCGGTTCTCACCATGATGGACGGTGCCCGTCATCATGCCTACCTTCAGCCCGCTGAGGTCGGCTTCGGAGTGCATCTCCTTCAGCTGTTGATTCTGTTTGCAGCTTACGAGGACGACCATCAAGGCTACAGCCATCGTTAATAATACTCTTCATAGTGTTTGGTGTTTGTAGGTTACCAATGTTTATTAAATTGCAAATATAATTATCTGATAATCTGCATGTTTTTTGTATCCACCAGATGGCGGTCGGTGAGTTTGAGGCTTGGGATGACAGGCAGTGCCATGAAGGACATGGTGATGAATGGTGACATCATCATGCAGCCTGTTTTGTGTACCATCTCGTGCAGCATCATCGTGCGGAAGGCTATCTCATGGCCATTCAACGGAGTCATCAGTCCGGCAATGGGCAGAGGTATGTCGTTCATCTCGTTGGCACTGACCACCACGAGTCCTCCTCCCATCTCGATGACACGGTTGACGGCCCGCACTATGTATGTGTCGTTGGAGCCTATGGCCACGATGTTGTGGCAGTCGTGGGCCACTGAGCCTGCGATGGCGCCTTGGGTGATGCCGAAGCCTCGTATCAGGCCAACCTTGGGTTTTGCTCCTGGCTGGAAACGGTTATATACCACTATCTTCTGCACCTCAAGCCAAGGATATGTTTCGCTAAACCAGCTGTCGGTCATGTTCACCTCATCATGTTCAGTGAGCAGGCTGCCGTCGGTGGCACAGATGATATGTTCGGTGTCACCGGGTTTGATATGGTAAAATATGTCCTTTTCAGTGATAGGTGTGGCCTTGAAGTGATTGGGATAATTCGGAAAACTATCCAAAAATTCGGAAATTTTCTGCTGAGAGTACACGGTTTGATCAGTTGAGTTGTAATCAAAGACCTCCTCTCCTCTGATGATGGTTTTCTGAACCCTGAAGTGTGGTCCGATGTTATCTGTTATGATAAATGTGGCTGGGTCGCCTTTTTGCAGCAGTCCCCAGTCGAGGTGATAGTGCCGTTGGGCATTGACGCACGCAGCCTGCAGTATGTCCCAAAGGTCGTATCCGTCAGCCAGTGCCCGTTTCACGATGTTATTGATATGTCCGTGCACGAAGTCTTCAGTGTGGCAGTCGTCGGTGCAGAACATCACCATATCAGGGTTTTTCCCGATGAGCGAACACAGCTGTTCGTAATCTTTGGCGGCGCTGCCCTCTCGTATGATGACTTTCATACCTGCATTGATGCATGAGAGGCCTTCTTCCAGCGTCGAGCATTCATGTTCGGTGGTGATGCCGGCGGCTGCATACCGGTTACGCTGGTTGTACATCAGTCCGGGAGCGTGGCCATCAACAGGCTTGCCGTAGCGTCGGGCGGCTTCTATCTTACGCAGCACCTTTTTGTCGCCTGCCAGTACGCTTTGGTAGTTCATCACCTCGGCCAGAAAGCCGATGTCATCGCGTGCCATCAGTTTTTCGATGTCTTCGGCATCGATAGTGGCGCCGTTGGTCTCCATGTCACCTCCCATGGCTGGAACACAGCTTGGAGCGCCGAAGCAGAAGTTGAATTGTGCCATCTGTCCCGAGCGTATCATAAAATCGACGCCCGCCACGCCAAGCACATTGGCAATCTCGTGGGGGTCGGTGACCACACCGATGGTGCCGTGGCTCACGGCGATGCGTGCAAACTCGTAAGGCACCATCATGCTGCTCTCGATATGCACGTGGCTGTCGATGAAGCCCGGCATCAGATAAGGATACGGCTTTTCTCTTTTGGGAAGCTCGCAGCTTTTTATATCGACGACCTTCCCGTTTTTCACGGTCAGCGTGCCGTTGATAATCTTGCGTGCCATCACGTCAACAATATGTCCTTGATAAAATGTCCCGTCGTTTGTCATAGCTGACATAAAAAAAATCTATAAGGTAATAGAAGTGCAAATTTACATAAAAATTCGGATTAAGGAAAAAGAAAATTAAGATTTTTATGTATTTTGTGCCAAATATTATTAAAGCGGCGACATTAAAGCCCTTAAGGCCATTAAAGCCATTAAAGCCCTTAAAGTCGCCGCTAAAGGCCCTTAAGGCCATTACATCGCCAGCAGCACCAGCAACTGAGCTGTGAAGATTCTTAAGAACATCGTCAGAGGATATACTGTGGCGTAGCCCATGTTTGGCAGCTTGCAGCCTTCCGGGGCGATGTTGTTGGCGAAGGCGAGTGTCGGAGGGTCGGTATGTGAGCCGCCGATGAATCCCATGAGGGTGTAGTAGTTAATCTTTAAGACCAGACGACCGAATGTTGCCACGATAATAGGCGGCACTATAGTGATGATGACGCCGTAGAGCACCCAGATGTAATGCTCTGTCACTGTGGTTACGAACACGCCGCCCGCCCCGAGGCCCACGCCGGCGAGGAACAGCGCTATGCCCACCTCACGGAGCATCCACACGCCATGGCTGTCGGTGAAGTCGGTGGTGAGCCATCCTTTCTTCACACCAAGCCAGCTGCCTATGATGGCGGCTACCAAAGGACCGCCTGCCAGACCGAGTTTCAGAGGAGCGTCCATGCCCACAGGAATCGGGATGGAACCGATGACGATGCCGACGGCGATGATGATGAACAACGGGATGAGGTTGACCTTATGACGCTGCGATGTCGGGGTGGCCTTTTTTTCTTGAGACGCGATTAATTGCGTCTTTGCATCGGATTCAAAAGATGTTGGTTCTTTATCCAAATCGATTTTGCACAACGGGCGCAAGATGATACATGTCATAATCATTCCCACGACGGCCAGAGGATAGGTGACGGCATAGCCAGCGGCCAGTCTGTCGGCTGCGCCTTCTATGCCAAGGTCGGTGACGGCCTGCTGTGCCGCCGAGAGACCAGGAGTGTTGGTGATGGCACCAGTGTAAACGCCAGTCATGTCGGCGAGGCTTTCATTAGCAAGTTTGGCGATGATGACAGTCACCGCAACGCCGAGTCCCACGTTGACCAAAGCCATTAGGTTCATCGCCAGACCGCCTTTTTTAAAAGACTTGAAAAATCCCGGTCCCACCTGCAAGCCCACGGCAGTGACAAACAATATCAAGCCGAACTCCCTGATGATGTGAAGCATGTTGTCGTTGAGTGTCACGCCGAGCGCGCTCAATATGATGCCCACAAACAGCACCCATGTTATCCCCAAGGAGATTTTTGCGATTTTTATTCTGCCAAGGAGCAGTCCTAAAAATATCGACACTGCGAGGTAAAACACCGTCGGTCCGACGCCTGAGCCTGTGAAAAGATTATACATTTTTAGTTTAGAGTTTAAAGTTTAGAGTTGAGAGTAGTTTTAAAGTGTAAAGTTAAAAGTTTTTAAGTTTAAAAGTGAAATTGCCCCACTAATGCAGGGCAATTTCCGACATATTTGCTTTTTATAAATTAGTCACCAAGTGTTGCAACCATAACGGCTTTGATGGTGTGCATACGGTTCTCGGCTTCGTCGAACACGATAGAGTTCTTGCCTTCGAACACCTCTTCTGTCACTTCGATGCCGTCCAAACCGAACTGTTTGTTAACATCGCGGCCGACCTGTGTCTCGAGGTTGTGGTATGCCGGGAGGCAGTGCATGAACTTGCAGTTCTTGTTGCCGGTCATGTCCATCATCTTCTGGTTGACCTGATATGGACGGAGCAGATCGATACGCTGTTTCCAGACCTCAGCTGGCTCGCCCATTGATACCCACACGTCGGTGTAGAGGAAGTCGCAACCTTTAACGCCTTTAGCGACATCGTCTGTCACAGTAACCTTTGCGCCTGTCTCTTTAGCGATCTTCTTGCAGGTGTCGATGAGTTCTTTTGAAGGCTGGAGAGCCTTTGGAGCCACGATACGGACGTCCATGCCCATCTTTGCGCCACCGACCATCAAGCTGTTACCCATGTTGAAGCGGGCATCGCCGATGTAAGCGTAAGTAACCTGGTTGAGAGGTTTGTCGACATGCTCCTGCATTGTGAGGAAGTCGGCGAGGATCTGTGTCGGGTGGAATTCGTTGGTCAAGCCATTCCAAACCGGAACACCAGCATATTCAGCGAGTTCTTCCACTGTCTTCTGGGCGAAGCCGCGGTATTCGATACCATCGTACATACGTCCGAGAACGCGTGCTGTGTCTTTCATTGACTCCTTAACACCGATCTGTGAGCCTGTTGGGCCGAGGTAAGTGACGTGAGCGCCCTGGTCGTAAGCTGCTGTCTCGAAAGCGCAGCGTGTACGTGTCGATGTCTTTTCGAAAATGAGGGCGATGTTCTTGCCTTTCAAGCGTGGCTGCTCGGTGCCGGTGTATTTGGCGTGCTTGAGGTCAGCAGCGAGTTTGAGGAAAAACTTGATTTCTTCCGGTGTGAAGTCCAAAAGCTTCAGGAAGTTTCTGTTTCTGAGGTTGAATGCCATAATTATTTACTTTTTAATGTTGTTTTCAAATTTTTTGCAAAAATACGAAAAAGATTATTCAATAAATAAAAAAATAATATTTCTGCCATTTCGAGCGAAACGAACATTCCTCTCGTCATTTCGACTGGAGCAAAGCGGAATGGAGAAATCTCCTGCAAATAAAGTCGAAGATTTATTCACCTAGGTGAATGCTTTCGCAAGCTCAGGTCTCGACTACGCTCGAAATGACGACTCAAAAAAATATTTTTAAGAAAAATGTTGCACGTATTAAAATATATAGTATTTTTGCAGCCTGAAAAAGAGATGCATCCTTAGCTCAGTTGGTAGAGCAATTGACTCTTAATCAATGGGTCCAGGGTTCGAATCCCTGAGGATGTACAAAAAGTTCCCGTAGAGATGTCATAATTATGGCGTCTCTACGTTTTTTTTATCCAGATTTAATTTATTTTATTATTTTTGCGTCGTTAAAATATTCAAAACTATTGACTATGAGGCGATTGCTAACTACGATATTGATTATCTTGGCTGTGAGTATGTCAAGCTGCACATTCAATAATGAAAAGTATCATGAATTGCAGACCAACGACACCATACATACGGCAAAAGCAGCCATGGCTATTTATGATTACAATCCGGAAAGAGCGCTTGTAATTATCGATTCGGCCGAGATTGTCGGAAACTTGTCACATGACCGTGCCTCGTATTATCGCGCAAAGATACTCACAATGACATTTGAGGGTATTTATCTGGATTCAGCTCAGAAGATTTGTGTAAATCTGTTGAACAGCGGTTACGTAAAAGATATGAATAATCACGAATCGGTGCTCGATTTGTTGGTGTCAATATCACGTAGAAAGCAAAGCTATGAACAATGGCTGCAATGGTCAACAGAAAAAGCCGATTTATGCCGTAAACAGGGCGATGAGGTGGAGGCTTTGCGAACCGAAGCCGAGATTAGTGTCATCTTGGCATACATTGGCCGCTATGAGGAGAGTATGAAAAAACTCGATAATGTGATAAATCAACTTGACGAAACACGCCAATTCAACGAGATGGATGCCTGTATCATAGCATTGCGCCGAAAGGTTGATGTGCTGAGCGAGTTTGAACTCTACGATGAAATCATCCCTGTGGCGAAAAAAATCATAGATAAAACAGACGACTATGAAAAACATCCCGACGAGATCAACGACGGTTCCTTCCGCCAGCCCAACACCGCCAATATTCCGGATTATTGTGAATTTTATCGTGTAAAGGCGTATGCATATCTGGCCAGAGTCTATTCGGAAACAGGCGACATGATAAGTGCGCGTTACTATCTTGCTTTGTTCGAAAACAGCCGTTATGGTCAGACGTTTGACGGACGTATGATGATTTCATCAACATGGTGCAATATGGGTGATTTTGACAAGATGCTGGCCATTTATGATGAAGTTGAAAGCTATTTGAAAGATGACACAATCAACGAGAATTATTCGATAATGCTATATAACAGATCTCTTGCCGCCAATGCAAAGGGACAATATGAAAAAGCATACGAATACATGAAACGTCACGCCGATTTGAGACAGTTGTTAAACTACCAAATCAAACAGAGCAATGCCAACGAGAAAGCAGCGCGTTACAGAGCACATGAACAGGAAATGGAGATTCAACGCCAGACCATGAAAAACCGCATGATGAACTTAATTCTGCTGATTATGTTGATAGCGATGATGATAGCCATTTTCCTATATAATCAATCATCGTATCAAAAAAAGAGATTGGTTGAGAAGAATATCGCATTGGTGAAATTGATAGACGAAAACTCTCAGCCGAATCCGGTCGACAAACGTCTTTCTGAAGCATGCAGATTACTACGCGAAAACAAGGATGTAAAAATTGCCGATGTCGCAAAAAAAATCGGGCTCACTCCGCGTACGTTGCAGAATCTCTTCAAGGAACAATTTGGTATATTGCCAAGTGAATATAGAAACTCACATGTAAAATAGTGATAGTCTGATGGAAAAACGTATTGGCACTATAATTATCGGTATTGAAAACCGCCAGGAGGCGCCAAGTGTCAACGCCATTATCTCGAAACATTCAGATATCGTGATAGGACGATTGGGATTGCCGCGAAACGAAGGTATGAGCCTGATTAATCTGGTGGTGGAAGGCACAACGGATGAAATAGGCTCTTTAACGGGGCAGCTTGGTAAACTAGATGGAATTGAAGTGAAGTCGGCAGTGCTGAAAAATAGCCATTAGCTATTAGCCATTAGCCATTAGCTATTAGCCATTAGCCATTAGCAGTTTTGAGAAAAAACAGTTCTAATGGCTAAAAATATTTAACAATTTAAAATCAATTTTATGAAACTATTAAAATCACTAATCGATTTATTATTTCCGCGTGTTTGCGCCGCGTGTGGAAACATCTTGCTTGAAAGTGAGGACACCGTTTGCACCACTTGTCGTTTTCTGCTGCCGAAAACCGGTTACGAATTACACCCCGACAATCCTCTGGCGCAGTTGTTTTATGGCCAAATGCCCTTTAATGCCGTGATGGCTGAGTTCTTTTTCAGTAAAACAGGCAAAGTGCAGCATCTGATCCATGGTTTGAAGTATCACGGCTGTCGTGAAAATGGTGTTTTTTTAGGTCAGGAAATAGGGAAAAGTTTACTCAAAGCACCATCTTTTCAAGGTATTGACATTATTATTCCGATTCCGCTTCATCCCAAAAAAGAAAAGATACGTGGTTACAACCAAAGCAGTGTCATAGCTGAAGGTATATCGGAGGTAATGAACATCCCTGTTGAGGAAAAATGCATGTTCAGAAGCGTTTTCACCGAGACACAGACCCGAAAAACACGTGATCAAAGGTGGAATAATGTCAAAGACATATTCGTCTTAAAATGCCCGGAACGGCTAAAAAACAAGCATATTCTGCTGGTAGACGACGTGCTTACAACCGGTGCCACCATGATGTCGGCCGGCAAAGCGCTGATGCAGGTGGAAGGAATAAAAATCAGCGTTGCATCCGTAGCCTGTGCGGGTAACTGATTTTTTACTATCTTTGCGACGTGAAAATTATGCTGTTAACCATAGGAAAAACTGACGAGGCCTATCTCGAGACTGGTATCTCTAAGTATATCAGTCGGTTGGAACATTACGCGCAGTTTGAGATGAAGGTGATTCCTGATATTAAAAATCGCAAAACCCTATCCGAAGCGCAGCAGAAAAAGCTGGAGGGAGAACTGATTTTGGCACAGCTTCAGGCCGGAGACGCCATGGTGCTGCTTGATGAAAACGGCAAGACATTCTCTTCGCGTGGTTTTGCCCAATGGCTTGAGCGCCAGATGAATACAGGCTGCAAACGACTGGTGTTCGTTATAGGTGGGCCTTACGGATTTTCGCAGGAAGTTTACGATAAGGCAAACGCTAAAATCAGCCTTTCGGAGATGACGTTTTCGCACCAGATGGTACGACTTGTCTTCACCGAGCAGCTTTATCGGGCGTTTACTATTTTAAAAGGGGAGGCGTATCATCATGATTAATAGTTTAGAGTTTAAAGTTTAGGGTTTAGAGTAGTTGAAAAAGTTGAAAGTTGAAAGTTAGAAAGTTTATAAAGTTAGAAAGTTGTAAAGTATTGAAGATATGAAGACGGAAAACTATGCAAGGCATCACGAATGTAATACCTCAAGGGCTTACCCTGAAGTGAGGCTTTGCATAGTTTGGAGTCGAATTAGAAATGTTTATAGTTTAGAGTTTAAAGTTTAGGGTTTAGAGTAGTTGAAAAAGTTGACAGTTGAAAGTTATAAAGTTTGTAAAGTTAGAAAGTTGTAAAGTATTGAAGATATGAAGACGAAAAACTATGCAAGGCATCATGAATGTAAGACCTCAAGGGCTTACCCTGAAGTGAGGCTTTGCATAGTTTGGAGTCGAATTAGAAATGTTTATAGTTTATAGGTTATTGAAGTTTAATAGTTTAAAAGTTTATTATATGAAAAGAACATTATTAACATTAGTTACCATCCTTTACCTAGGCACAATTTCCCGTGCTGACGAAGGCATGTGGATTCCTGCTTTGCTTCAGCGTAATGAAGCCGAGATGCAGGCTATGGGCATGAAAATTACTGCCGACGACATCTATTCAATCAATCACAGCTCGATGAAAGACGCCGTAGTGCTCTTTGGAGGCGGCTGCACTGGCGAAATCGTAAGTGACCAAGGTCTGCTTCTTACCAACCACCACTGCGGATTCGACTGGATACAGAAACATTCCACAATCGAGCACGACTACCTTACCGAAGGTTTCTGGGCAATGACGATGGAAGAGGAACTCCCCTGCCCTGGTCTCACAGCCAAGATGTTGAGAAACATGGAGGACGTTACGGATAAGGTTCTTTTGGGTATCACCGACCAGACAACAGATGATGAGCGCGCTCAAATCATCGCTGAAAACATTAAAAACATCAAAGAAACAGCGCAAAAAGACTGTGATTATAAGGTGACGGTAGAGTCATTTTACATTGGAAACCAATACTTTCTGATGTTTAATGAAATTTTTGACGACATACGTATGGTTGGTGCTCCGCCATCAAATATCGGTAAATTCGGCGGCGACACAGACAACTGGGTTTGGCCTCGTCATACAGGTGACTTCTCAATCTTCCGCATTTATAAGGATGGCGAGCCTTACAAGCCTGATTATCACTTCACTATCTCATTGAAAGGCGTTGAGGAAGGCGATTTCACATTCGTGTTTGGCTATCCTGCAAGAACTAACGAATATCTACCGGCAGTTGCTGTTAACCAGGAGGCTAATGTGGTTTATCCAGTGGTTGTCGACCTCCGCACTCAGATTCTCAACATCTATAACAAATATCAGGAAAAAGATGCTAAAGTTAGACTCCAATACGCTTCAAAGCACGCCGGATTGGGCAACGGTTGGAAAAAATGGATGGGTGTGATAGAAGGTATCAGAAATTTCAAGGGAATTGAAAAGAAACAGGCTTTTGAGGAAGCTTATATAAATTGGTGCCAAGAGACTCGTGCCCGCATGAAATACATGCACGCTCTGCGCGAAATGACGCCTGTTTATGAAGAATATGAGAAATATCGCATGGCGACAACCTATCTCACCGAAGCAGGTCTTTCAATCGAGCTTTTGGAATATGCCGCTAATTTCGTCAAGTTAGCCGAGGTAACAAAAGACACTCCGCAAGACGAAATCGATGAGCTGATCGGCGAAATGAAGGAGGCTACCACGGTCTTTTTCAAGGATTATTACCAGCCGATAGATGAGGAGGTGGCAATCACCATGCTTACTGCTTATCGTGCTGCCCAGCCTGAGGATTTCCGCCCTGAAATTTTGAATGAAATTGATAAGAAATTCAAAGGAGATGTGAAATCTTATGTTGATTATCTCTTTGAAAAGACAGTTTTGACATCTGAGGAAAAAGTTGTTGCAATGCTCGACAATTTCAAGCCTTCCAAGGCAAAGAAACTTGCAAAAGACCCTGCTGTTGTTGCTGTTAACAGCATGATGGATTTTTATGTTGAGAATGTTTTGCCAAAATCAAGGGAATGCAACACTAAGATCAACAACCTGCGCCGTGTTTACATGGAAGGCCAGATGAAAATGATCCCTGAGGTTTATCCTGAAAAGCGACTCTACCCTGACGCAAACTTCACTCTTCGCGTGACTTACGGCAAAGTTGGCGGTTTCAAGCCGAAAGACGCTGTCACATATCGTTACTACACCACTTTGGACGGTATCATGCAGAAAGAAAACCCCGACATTTACGATTATGTTGTAACCGACAGATTACATGAGCTTTACGATGCAAAAGACTATGGTCGTTATGCTGATAAAGACGGCTCGATGCATGTGGCATTCATTGCCGGCAACCACACCACAGGCGGCAACAGCGGAAGTCCTATCCTTAATGCCGAAGGCAAACTGCTCGGTTTGAACTTCGACCGCACCTGGGAAGGCACAATGAGCGATCTCATCTACGACCCGTCGATTTGCAAGAACATCAGTGTTGACATTCGTTACGTGCTGTTCCTCATCGACAAATATGCCGGCTGCACACGTCTCATTGATGAGATGACTATTGACGAGTGAAATGACTGAGAATAAAACATTTACAGAGCGCATGCTAACGTGTGTGCGCTCTGCTACTCCAAGCGCGCTGAAAACCATTTGGTGGCTCACTAAAATCATGATTGGCGTTTCGTTTGCCATCATGCTTTTGCAATATTTCGGGGTTATTGAATGGATTTCAGAGCAGCTTACGCCTGTTTTCTCGAGCTTCGGACTGCCGGGAGAGGCTGCATTGGCGTACGTTTCGGGTTATTTCGTGAACTGTTACACGGCAATGGCTGTGATGAGTACCCTTGAGCTTGATATGCGGGCAGCGACTATACTAGCCGTGATGGTGTTATGTTCGCACAACATGATTGTGGAAACCACGGTGCAGGCAAAAACCGGCTCATCGGCTGTTAGAATAGTTGTTATCAGAACTTTATCTGCTTTCTTTTTGGCGTTTGTTCTGAACAAAATCATGCCGGGTGAGTTTCATGCCGGTGAATCACATCTGGTCACTGCAGAAAACGTGACTTTTGTTGAGATGCTGAAAAACTGGGCATTGCGCACTGTCAAAACTGTCGGCTTGATGATTGTTTTAGTATACGCATTGACACTTCTGCAACGTATTCTCAACGAATTCGGTATCATAGAGCATATCGCCAACTTCCTCAAGCCGGTGATGGTGTTTTTTGGATTACCGCCACGTACAGCCTTCCTGTGGCTTGTCGCCAACACACTCGGCCTTGCTTACGGTGCAGCCGTGATGATAGATGAAGCCGAAACAGGCACTACCACCAAAGAAGAAAACGATTTGTTGAACCATCACATCGGCGTTTCTCACAGCAATCTCGAGGATTTGCTGCTGTTTACAGCGATGGGAGGCAGTTTCCTGTGGATGCTTTTGTCAAGATGGGCGATGTCGTTGTTACTTGTTTGGGAAAGGAAAATCGAAATGAGGTTTCGTAATTAATAAATTTCACCATCCCAAAGCATTTTCAGAAAATCAAGAACATAAATAAGTTCTTCGTCTCCTGATTTACGGGTTATAGGATCAAGTGACACAAGTATTAAACGGCAGTCTGGATGCTCCTCTTTGAAAGCTTTTAGACCTTTTTTGTGTTTGTTTTCTATGTGATCAGTTGACTTTATTTCAATTGCAACTTTCGCGTCACCAATAACGGCATCCACCTCTTTTTTATCATAAGTGTGCCAGTAAGAGATTGTGTCAAGCTTATCGTTATATCCTTTGTAAGCAATAATTTCCTGCATCACATAGTGTTCGAAAGCGTGTCCATAATCGTCTGTGCCACGTATCAGGGAATGACGCCCCATCAAATAGTTGGCGAGTCCGACATCAAAATAGTAGAACTTTGGAGATTGAATAATTTTGCGCTTAATTTCCTTCCTGAATGCCGGAATTTCATATCCGATAAGTGTATCATAAAGAATTTGAAAATATGCCTTGACTGTTTTTGCCGAAACTCCACAGTCAGAAGCTATGTTTGTATAGTTCAGCATCTCCCCATCGGAAATGGCTGCGACTTCCATAAAGCGTTCAAAAGCATCTAACTCTCGCACTTCGCCTTCTTCACGAATTTCTTCGTCCAAATATACTTTTACATAGCCTGAAAGTCGCTTTGTAGCATTTTCTACCATATAATGACGTGGAATCATGCCATTTTGAACGGCACGATCAATCTGAAAGTCCGTGACTTCTGGCCAGACAAGAGGATAAAGTGTTTCAGGGATGGCACGACCACCAAGCGTATTGGCACCCGAACGTTTAAGTTTTCTAGAACTTGAACCGCTAAGTATAAACCACAGCCCATTGTCAACCATCAAGGAATGCACAACATCCAGCAGTTCCGGAACTTTTTGGATTTCATCCACTATGACAAGAGTGCCTGAAGGTTTGTCCTGAAGAGCTTCTTTCAGTGAGTTAGGATTCCTTTTAAAAGCTTTCCTGACATCAGGATTCAGCAAATCGTAATAAACCGCACCTTTAAACCGTTCTTTCAAAAGCGTGGATTTACCAGTCTGGCGTGCTCCAAACAGAAACATACCCTCGTCCAGTTTGCTCTCTATATCAAAAATTCTCTTGTACATAAAACTACTTGATTTTAGTAATTATACTCCATAATTTTATATAAAAATCGGGAGTATGGTCACGAAATTTAGCATTTTTCACAGTGCAAAAATAGTATTTTTTTGTTTTACAAAGTAATTTTTTAATTTTTTTCAAAGTGGAAAACCTGTAAAACTTAGTTTATGTCAACTATTACATTACACATCTGACAACCAATCAGCATAAATCGTCGCTAAATATAGATGACATTGATTTACTTTGTGTTAAATAATAATTCTATAACTTTGTTCCCAAGCAATTTAACAACTTATTAACTAATCCCGACGAGCCAAATGGGATATAACTTGGCAAAAAAAAATGAAAAAATTATTTTTAGGTACAATGACTTTATTAATAATGTCATTATTAGTAATTATTGTTGGCTGTAAAAAAGATGATTCAGCGGCAAACTCTGGTGGAGGTGGAAGCTCTGGTGGAGGTAGTTCTTATTCTGCTCCATCCACTCCAACAGGTTTATCAGCTGTAGTTGATGGTTCAAGTATTAAAGTATCATGGAATAGTGTTTACAATGCTAATTCTTATAGGGTAAAATGGGGTACAGATGGAAGTTATTATAGCTACACTTTCAGCGAAACGACAAACAATTATATATATGACAATTCTCCATCTACAAATAACTATTACAAAGTTATGGCAATAAATGACTATGGTGAAAGTGATTATAGTGCAGCTGCTTATTGTTACTACTCTACTGGTGGTGGCGGAGGAGGAGGCGGAGGAGGAGGAACCACCACTCCACCAAATGCACCTACAGGGGTAAGCGCTTATAACGCCGGTTCAACAGCTGTGCCAAATATTTGTATTTCATGGAATTCTGTTTCTGGTGCCGATACCTACAAAGTTTATAGAAGCACATCAGCCAATGGATCATATTCTCAAATAGGTTCAGCGGTGTCTTATACTTATTTATATGATCAAAACCCTAAAGATGGTAATAATTACTATAAAGTTAAAGCGTTTAATAGTGCTGGGAGCAGTTCATATAGCGATTATGCTGTTTGCAATTACAACGCAAATGCTTATTCACCATGCCCACCAAGCATAACAGGTAGTGCTAATTCATCATCAGCAACTATTCGTTGGACTTATTCTACCTCTTCAGGCTGTGGTGCTCCAACAAAAGTTGTTGTTAAAATGCAAGATCCTGATTCTGGGAATTGGATTAGTGGAAACGAACAATCTAGTTCCGTACATTCATATACTTGTTATTCAGTAAATACATGGGTTAATCAATATGGTTGGGTGAAATTTGGTGTTGTTGTTTCAAATGATTATGGATCAAGTAGCAAAACCATTTCATACAATCCATATACAGGTGAATGGATTGGTGGTTGATAAACAAACTATGCAAAGTGAAAATAAAGGAAGATTTAGTCTTCCTTTATTTTTTTTATACCTTATTGCTTTTATGTTTATTTTTTCAATATTTTTGTACAATAAAAATAAAAGTTAAAAATATTCGAGCTTTAGCTCTTATTCTCTAAGTGATAAAATCTGGAAAATTTTAACGACGAGAGAATAAGTAAGCATAAGGTTCACGTCTTGGGCGTGGATTGTTTCTGCTTATTATCGTCAACGGTTTTCCAGAGCCTATCACTTGTAGTAAGCAACAAAACGGTTCCGCCCTTTTTGTTTGCTTACAGAGCCAGCTCAACAAAGGCAAAACGGCATGGCAAACGAACCGCACATAGGACACCTTATTAAAGAAGAACTCCGCAACCAGGGACGAACTATCACCTGGCTCGCAAAACAACTTGAATGCTCACGCCAAAACGCCTATAAAATCCTAAACCGATCCTGGATTTACACGGATTTGCTATTGAAAATAAGCAATATCCTCGATCACGATTTCTTCAAATGCTTTTCTGATTACCGTAATTCCCTGAAATCAAAATAATACCAAATCATATTAAAACCATCTACCAATCTGCGAAATCTGTTCGCTTTAGCGAACTAAATTCTTTTGGAAGAAAATAGTGGAAAAAATTCTGCGTTTTCTGCGATATCTGCGTGCGAAATTTAAAAAAATTATTTGTTGTATTAAAAAAAGTTGTATTTTTGCAGTCCGAAAAAAAACGGGTTCGGGATGTAGCGCAGCCCGGTAGCGCGCTTCGTTCGGGACGAAGAGGCCGCAAGTTCGAATCTTGTCATCCCGACAAAAAAAAGTCAGCTGGTAAGCTGACTTTTTTAGACTTTAGACTTTAGACTCTAGTCTTTAGTCGATGTGTTCATTATTATTACGCTAGCGACTAACGACTAACGACTATTTAAACCGTGAGCAACTCCCGCAATCCTTATCGTTTTTTTGATAATTACTCGGCTCGTATGCTCTCGAACACGATACAAATATTATTGATAACACGCTGATTATCAATAATAATCTAATAATATTTTTTTTCTTTTTCATGTCTCCTTTTTCAACTAATCTCAACTCTACTTTATCTTAAACACTACACTTTAATCATCGACTTCAATACCTTAAACCATTAAACTTCAATAACCTATAAACTATAACCTATAAACATTTAATCATTGACTTCAAACTATGCAAAGCCTCACTTCAGGGGTGAGCCCTTGAGGTCTCACATTCGTGATGCCTTGCATAGTTTTTCGTCTTCATATCTTCAATACTATATAACTATCAACTTTTAACTATCAACTATTTCAACCATTTCTCCGGATTAGTATTATTCTTATCATTCCAAACCTCAAAATGCAAAGTTGTCACGTTATCGGTTGCTCCGGTGTGAATCAACCCCAACTTCTGCCCAGTTTTTACTTTGTCGCCCGACTTGACAAAGACCTTGTCAAGGTTGGCGTAAAGGGTAAAATACAAACCGTGACGCACCATTACAACGTTGGTCAAGCCGGTGTTGAACACAGTTGAAACCTGACCGTCGAACACACATAGCGCCGTTGAACCCTGCTCGGTGCTGATGTCGATGCCGTTGTTGAAAACAACAACTTTCGACTGAGTGGGGTGAGGATTGTTGCCGTATTTTTTTGTCACTACACCTTTTTCGACCGGCCATGGCAATCGGCCTTTGTTGCTCTCGAAAGTGGCCGACAGCTTGGTGTCGACAGTGGCATTGGCTTTGCGTTTTGACACTTCTTCCTCGATGAGTTTCTTGATTTTCGACTGCAGAGATTTGGTTTCTTTTTCTTTCTGAGCTATCTCGTTTTTAATGTTTTTTTCTTGCTTTTTGAGTTTAGCCACCTTATCGTTGAGCGACTTTTTGTCTTTGTTCAAGGCCTCGCGCTCTTTGTTTTGATCGGCTTTTAAAGCTTCAATACGTTTTTTGTCGGCATCATTTTGGTCTATACGCTTCTTGATATCTGATTTTGTATCGTCAATCTCAGTCATTTTATGCTTCAACAGATCTTGAAACTGCTGGATATAACGCATTCTACGAATTGCCTGATTGAAATCTTCCGACGAAAAGATAAAAAGCAAGTTGTTGATATTGTTTCTGTTACGATAACTGATAGTCAGCAGTTCGGCATATTCCTGACGGCTTTTCTCCAAATCATTTTGCAGTTTGTTGATATCAGATTTGTAGGCTTTGGTTGATTTGTTGAGGTTGTCCAACTGCTTGTTATATGTGGCTATAAGGTCGTCGCGTTGTTTAATCTGCGCTTGCAGAAGCTCAACTTCTTTGAGTGTGGTTTCTTTGTTTTGTGATGTTTTTTTGAGCAGTTTTTGCGAAGTCTTGATATCCTCCTGAAGCTTGCCGACACGTTGCTCCAGCTCGCGCGCGTTTTGTGCGTGGCCTACTAAACCGACAAATAATATCAGCAAAGCAAACAGAAAATATCTGACCTTATTCATCATTTGTAGAGTCTTTCGTATTTTTTAGGTACGTTAAAGTTGAAATTTACATCTTCGTTTACAACTATGTTTGAATAATTGATTGTAGCTTTCAACGAAACGTCGCCGCGCACTGTGATGTTGATTTTGGTGGGAATATACTTGTCGCCGACTAATTCAAAATCGGAGTATTGGAGCTCAATTTTTCGGCGGTCGTTATTGTATTCCTTGATGTAGTATTTGGTGATTTTGAAATGATCGGGATCAATCCAGATATCTTTCATCATCACTCTCCAACCTTCTACGCTGTGTTTGATAGATTTTTTTAAATCTTTTGAAATCAATAAATTATACTGATTGTCGTCGATGACTACGTTATAATCGTCGGTGTTACGCAAATTGATGTCATTGCCTACCAACACAGATTGAATGAAGCCTATTGAGTTGATCATGGGTGAGATGTCGCTGAAACTGCTAATGCTTTCCGTGAGATATGTTTTTTCATTTCTGTTTAGGAAAAACACTGAGTCAGGTGTCACCATAATGCGTACCACTTCAACGCCGAGCGGCAGCGAGGCGCTCATCCAGACTATGCTGTCTTTTTTCATTCTCAACTGACCTTTTACGTTGACGTTCTTGCCGTTGGCATCGATTTTAGCCGACATCTTGGCATGAAAACTCCCGTAGTCGAAGCTGTTGTTCTCAACTTCTTCAATCAGGCGTTTGGCTGTGAATTCACGCAAACTCTTCTTAGCAATCGACTTTGATGATTTGCAACTGCTTGTCAGCAAAGCAAGCGATAAAACACTAAATATCAGAAAACCAAAGAATTTTCTATTCATAGAGTTGTTCATCTTTTATTTTTCTCTCAAGAAACTCAGAAACCTCACCGCCGGCTTTCTTGGCTTTTTTCCAGTTCTTCACGGCGTTTTTGGTATCACCCATTTTAAACAGTATATCACCTAAATGCTCATAATTGACACCTTGTGGATTTTTGTCGTATTTGAAGACTTTGTCCATGTATTTTTTTGCCTCCTGATAACGCTCGAGTTTGTACAAAATCCAAGCGTAAGTGTCAAGATAAGTGGCATTTTTAGGCTCGGCTTTTATGGTCTTTGCCGACATTTGCAAAGCCCGCTCAAGGTCTTTATTGTCAAGTGACAAATAATATGCGTAATTGTTCAGAACATAAATATTATCAGGATTTGCGCGAAGCACCCTATCGTAGGCTTCATATGATTTTTCCCTGTTACCCAGTAAGTTGTATGTGTCACCGATATAGGTGTCGAAATTGGCGGTAAGTTCTTTGTTTGCTGATAGTTTACGGCCTTTTTCAAGAATGCTTATGGTGTTGTCATAATCTTTCAGATTGAAATAACCTATTCCGCTGAACAAATAAAACAGCGGCTGCTCGGGATATAGCGATATCGCATAGGCTGTGTGTTCTATCAGATTTTGATAATCTTGCAATTCTATGAATACCATCGAAAGCTGGTAAATAGTCACAAAATTGCTTTTCTCGCGTTCCAGAGCCTGTAGATAATAGCTCTTGGCATCTTCATACTGCTCGTTGTTGTATCGGACTGTTCCTAATATATAATAGCCCAAAGATTTGTCGGGATGCGTCTCGATAAATGCCAAACCGGCCGCTTCGGCTTCATTGGCCGCTTCACTGTTTTTATCGTCAATTTTCTGGAACCAGAATTCGTAAATCTGAGCTTTGGTCTCATAGTCGAGATTCTTGTTTCTAATAGCGGCGATAAACTCATCAAAAGCCTTGTCCAGCTCACCGACGCTTTGATAATAATCCATCAGCGAGACGTTGATATACTTGTTTTCGGGTTCTAATTCCTTAATCTGAATATAAATCTGATAGGCATCCTTGTCGCGTTTCACCATGCGATAGGCTTCGGCCAACATAGCCAGGTAACGTGTGTTGTCGGGCATGAAGCTGACCAGATGTTCCAGCTCTTCAACCATTTTGTCATGCTTGCCCTGATCCTTGTAAATTTCTATCTTTTGCAAAGAAAGATATTCGTTGTTGCCTACCTGTTCTTCGATAACGTCAAGCTTTTCAATCACTTTATCGTAGTCGCCTATACGCAGAAGCATCTCGATATAGGCCTCAAGATACTCCATGTTTTCAGGCTCGTCATCAAGCAACTTGTCGTATATATCCATGAATGATTGATAATCAGAGTTTTGCATATAAAACTGCGCAAGTCTGATTTTATACCATTTGTTGTCGGGCTGTAAGTTGCTTGCCTGTTTGATCATGCTGAAAGCTTCGGTTGAGCGGCCAGTCAGCTGATATAGCTCGGAAAGCTCGTACATGCTGGCGTCATCGTCGTTATAAAACTTAAGAGCCTGCTCGAAGTTGGCGATGGCAACATCATAATTCTCGTTGTATTTGGCTTCAAGTCCTTTCGAAAAACACTCGGCGTTTTTAGGCAAATCTTGTCTGATAGCGATAGTGTCATCGGGTGCCTCGCCTACCAGCTCGTTTTGCGCGAAAACGATACTCGTCAAAAGTGTCAATACACTTAATATCAATAATTTATATTTCATATCTCAATACTAAAGACTAAAGTCTAAGGTCTAAAGTCTAAGGTCTAAAGTCTAAGGTCTAAAGTCTAAGGTCTATACCCCTGTATGTCCGAAACCGCCGGCTCCGCGTTCTGTTTGGCTGAGTGTTTCAACTTCAACGATTTCAGTTTGCTCGCATTTTGCAATAACAAGCTGTGCGATGCGGTCGCCACTTTTGATAACAAAATCAACATCCGACAGGTTGATAAGAATTACCTTTACTTCTCCCCTATAGTCAGCATCGATGGTGCCTGGCGAATTGAGTACGCTGATGCCGCTTTTGATTGCCAAACCCGAGCGCGGACGCACCTGGCCTTCGTAGCCTACCGGAATCTCCATAAACAGTCCGGTTGGCACCAGCGCTCTCTGTAATGGTTTCAAAATCATATCACCTTCGGGAAGGTAAGCTCTTAAATCCATGCCGGCCGAATTGGCTGTCTCATAGCATGGCAAAGCATTATTCGATTTGTTTACAATCAGTAACTTCATATTTTCAAAGGATTTTTACGTTCTGCAAAAAAGACTGTGACTATGTAAATGAAAATCAAAAAAGTGTTGAATAATAATCTTACCGGCAAATTGTAATCGGAAAGCATGGTGCTGACCATAAACAAGGCAATGGCGAAAATGAAGTAAAGTATGATTCTGCCTATCTGATATGGTACAGGGAACACTTTTTGTCCCCAGACGTAAGAAAAAAGCATCATCACCGTGTAGCAGCCTAAGTGAGCTATCGCAGCGCCGAGGTAACCTATGCGCGGCACTAAAATGAACAGGCACAACAATGTTACCGAGGCGCCTATTATTGAAATTATGGTGCCCGAAAACGTTCTGTCGGTAAGTTTAAACCAGATTGAAAGGTTAAATACAATTCCATAAAACATGTTGGCAATCAACACTATCGGAACTATTATCAAACCTTCGTGATAGTCGCTTCCCTTTTCGCCGACAAAATATTTCAAAAGGTCCATGTAAAGCATCACACCAAGGAAAATCAGCAGGCAGAAAACAACAAAATATGTCATTACTTTGGCGTAAAGCTCGGGAGCGTTGCGGTCTTTGGCCTTGCCGAAGAAAAAAGGCTCTGAAGCGTAACGGAACATTTGAATGAATATCGTCATTAAAACAGCCAGCTTGAAGTTGGCACCATAAATGCCGAGTTGTTGCAGGGCATACTCCTCCCCTGTCATTTCAAGCACTTCGAGTGTTTCAGGCTCAGGAATAGGTGTGAGATATTTAATCAAAATCTTATCGGCCACCTCATTGACCATACCCACCAGGCTGATTAGCAGTATCGGCAGTGAATAGGCCAACATTGGGCGGATAAGGCTCTTGTCGAGAGTAAAATGGAAACCTTTGAATTGCGGAAGTAATAATAACAAGCTGAGAAGGCTTGACAAAACATTTGACACCAGCACCCAAACCAGCAATCCTGCTTGAGGTCCGAACACTTTTTCGGAAATAGCCAAAGCTGTTTCGGGAATAACGATAAGGAAAAAAAGATTCAAGCCGATATTGAGCGAAACATTTGCTATCTTAATAAGGGTAAACAGTTTGGCCTTATTATTTTTTCTCAGTTTGGCAAACGGCACGGCAGTCAAAGCATCGAGAGCTACTATCAAACCAAGAAACAGCACATATTGTGTGTTATGTTCATACTGAATTAAATGTGCGAAGTTTTTGTAAAAAATTATGTAAATCAGCAAAAATACCGAAGTAGTGGTGATGATGCACGAAACAATATTGTTAAACACCCAGTCGGGATCTTCTTTTTGGGTGTAACGGAAAAATGTTGTTTCCATCCCGTATGTGAGCAGGGCGAGTAACAATGCTATCCAAGCGTATAAATCGGTGATTTGACCATACACACCGGCCACAAACACTCGTGTGTAAAGTGGCACCAACAGATAATTCAGCAAGCGCGGGATGATAGTTCCCATGCCGTATATCACTGTCTGGCCGGCTAAGGCTTTTATCGGATTATTACTCATAACTTGCTGTTAACGTTTGAAAATGCAAATTTATTATTTTTTTTTAATATAGGTAAATCTATTGTAAATACTGTGCCGAAACCTTCACGGCTCTCAAATGAGATATTGCCGCCAATGCTTTGCACTATGTCTTGCGAAACGGAAAGGCCTACGCCCATTCCGCTGGATTTTGTAGTGAAATTGGGAAAAAACACTTTTGCTTTATCTGCTTCTTTGATACCGCAGCCATTGTCGGCTATTTCAGTAATGTACCTTTCCCCCAGCCTGCTCAGGCTCACGTCAATCCGACCTTGTTTTGAGTTACCTATAGCTTGTACTGCGTTTTTGATAATATTGCCAAATACTCTGCCTAAATTGTTTTTGTCGGCATACATTGTCCAATCTTCTTTTTTATCGAATTGGAAAGTAAAGAGAACATTGTTTTCAATATCATAAAGCTTGACTATGCTTGTAAGAAGCTCGCTCAAATCGAAAACCGAAGGATTGTTATCGGGCAGTTTGGCATAGTTGGAATATGCTGTTGCAATAGTTTTGAGTGTTTCAATCTGTTCAAGCAATGATTTTAGAGTTTCTTTGAAATTCTCTTCAAATTTAGGGTCTTTTCTGTCCCAAAGCATCTGCAGATACTCGATGTTAAGCCGCATCGGGGTGAGAGGATTTTTGATCTCGTGCGCCACCTGGCGAGCCATCTCGCGCCAAGCGCTCTCGCGTTCGTTGCGAGCGATTTTATTTGCCGCAATCTCAAGCTGACGACACATATTATTATATTGGTCAACAAGTGCGCCAATCTCGTCGTTGCTCTTCCAAGAAATAGGCTTCTTGACAACTCCAAAATTCAGATTGGACATCTCGTCCTGAATCATTTTTAATGGTTTAAGAGTTGTGCGTGTTATGAGTAGTATGACAATTGAAGATAAGCCAAGCAGAATAAGAATTATTAAAATATATGTGAAAATAAAGCTTGAAAACCTGTCGTCATACTCTTTGTTGGAGTCAAAATAAGGGATATTCATAATGGCGACAAGTTCATTGTCTTTGTTAAGAATAGGGAAGTAGTAACTAGAGCAACGTTCATCACCATAATACTCGGTTTGAATGAAATAGCCGGCATTGTCTTTATAAATAGCATCGAAAGCTTCAATATCAATAAGTTGAGCATCTGAATAATCATAGGTTTCATCCAAGGTTGAGATAATCAGATCGCCATCAAGGTTATAGATATTGATATCGCAAAGGAACGACTCTTTAATACTGTTTAGCAAACCGGGTTCAGTCAGATTATCATCATCCAATAAATTGACTTCCAATCTGTTACGTATAATAATGGCTTGTTTGTACTGACTTATTTGAGTTTTTCGGCTAATATTGTTTTTGATAAAAATCGACGAAGTGATACCGACGATTAAAAATGCAAAAGCGAGAGTTAAAATAATAGTAAGCTGTATTTTGCCGTGAAAACTCTTTTTGAAAAGACTTTTCCGGCCGTTTTGATGAAGTAAATAAAAATAGTAGGAGAGTAGAAGCGCAAAAAAGATAAAGGCGAACTCGGCAAGATAACGCATCCAACGTTCTGATTCCAGTGAAACCACAACGCTTTTACCGGTTTCATCATCGTTAATCAAATAGTGTTTATAATGTCGGGCCTTGTAGATTCCATCAGATTGGACGACAAAATTGTTCAAATTGTTAGGATAGAGATAATAACCGTATTTATAGTCAAGTATGTCATTTTTATAAACCCCGTATGAATAGTTTTTATGCTTGAATGCTACTGAGTTAAACGTTCTTTCGCGATAAAACTCAAGATAAAGGGTTTGATTGTTTGGAAAATCAATTGAAGCGAGATAATAAACATCGGTTGTGGCATCGTCAATATTGATAAGGCCTCCGTCTACTTGTTTGATGGGATTTGTGTTTAAGACGTTTAGAAAATAATCGTTGCAATCAATTTCTGAACCGGAATAATCAAACGAAAGTGATGTTTTGGAATCGCAAACTGTCGCAACACGTGTATAATAATCGATAATCGGCAGATTAAAATAGTTGGTGTCGAGGTAGCTTAGCACTGAATCGTCTGATGGAAACTGTTTGTTGTCTGCCCAAAATCCGATAAGGCTGTCGTTTTTGATTTGAGTTATGATAGGGGAGACCGTATTTTCAAATTGCGGGTCCGATTCGTCTGATATGACTTCGGCCAAAACCATCATGGTGCGATCTTCCTTGTCTTCAATTTTTTTGTTGACAAAGAAGGCAATCGTCACCAAAACTACAGCCAATAATATGAACAGATGCTTTTTCATGTTAATATTGCAACAATTTTTGTTCCAAAAACGCCCTTGTTTAAGCCATTATTTTAAAATTTTTGAATCCTACGTTGTTGAAAATTTAAAATTGCTTAAAATGGCTAAAAACCGCCTAAAATCAAATTTTACTTAAAACGTAAACCAAACTGGAATAATCACCCGACTTTTTTGCTCTGCGGTTCGACTTCCACCCTGTGATTAAACCTTTGACGAAAGAATTGCCTTTACCGATATATTTTTCGCTCATCATCGAAATGTAATATGCGTCCCATTTCAAAGGATAAATATTGTCAAGTTCAAAATAGCCGGCAAAAATATTTTGCAACGACTCTTTGTGAAAGTGATTCAAATGACGCGGAACGTCGTAGGCCGCCCATTTGTCTTTGTAATGCTGGGCGTCGTAAGACATATAATTTGGTACAGCTACTACAAGTCGGCCGTTTTCTTTCAAAAGCCGGTACAATTGTTCTGTTTGAAACCGAAGATCGTCGATGTGTTCCAGCACATGCCACATTGTGATAACATCAAAAGTCGAGTGGGGTAGGGAAAAGATTTCTTCTGGAGAAACTATGGTTTTACTGAGTTTTTCAGAAGCGTATTTACGCGCATCTTCGCTAAGGTCGCAGCCTGTTATCTCACATCCTTTTTTTTGTGCGTAATGCAGAAAATCGCCGACACCACAGCCAAAATCGAGGATGTGCGGTTTTGTGCGGTCGCCATTTTTTGATGTGCGGTTTTGTGCGGTTATGCGAAATTTCCTTCTGATATTGACTTTTTTAACTTGATTGTAAATCCATGGCACAATGCCTTTTTTGTGCTCGTTATGCGAAAGATAATCATCCGATTTATAATATCTTCCGATGACAGAAGCGTCTGGTCGGGGAGTGGTGAACAACAAATTACAGTTTTCACATTCGAATATTTCAAAATCTTCCTGTGAAAGAAAGTAATCTTTTAGCTTCAGGTAAAGCCTTGTGTTGTCTGATTTGCAAAACGGGCATTGAGTGCTCATGATATTCTTATTTTATTGTTGTTTTCAAAAATTGTTCCACGTGGAACATTTGTGATTAACGTCCCAAGAAAACCGCTAACACCGAGATATCGGCTGGCGATACTCCGCTGATGCGCGAGGCTTGTCCAAGTGTTTGCGGCTTGTGTTTAGTCAACTTCTGTCGTGCTTCGATAGTTAGCGAGTGCAGTGCATTGTAGTCGAAGTCGGGGCTCAGCTTCACGTCTTCGAGGCGTTTCAGTTTGTCAGCTACTTCACGTTCCTTGTCGATATATCCTTCATATTTTACTAAAATCTCCGCCTCCTCGACAACGCTTCGCGTCATCTCGTCGGCCAGATCAAATTGTGTTTTCAGCGATTCAATATGCGTGATAATCTCGGTTAAGCTCAGTTGAGGGCGTGTCAAAATATGCGCAAAACGTGTTTTTCCTGCAATTTCAGGAGTATCTTTTGCTGTTAGCAGTAAGTTGATTTCTTCGGGCGACACATTGGTTTCTTTCAAGAATGTAATCAAATCTTGCACACGCTGCTGTTTCTGCACAAATCTATCGTAGCGTTCCTGTGTGGCAAGGCCGAGTTTGTATCCAAGTGGCGTAAGACGAGTGTCAGCATTATCCTGACGAAGCAGAATGCGATACTCTGCGCGACTTGTAAACATACGGTATGGTTCGTCGACGCTTTTAGTAATTAAATCGTCGATCAGAACGCCAATGTAACCTTCATCCCGACGAAAAACCACCGGCTCTTCGTCGTGCAAAAGTCGGTGTGCGTTGATTCCAGCCATCAAACCTTGTGCGGCAGCCTCTTCGTAGCCGGTTGTACCGTTGATTTGTCCGGCAAAGAACAAACCGTGAATCTTTCGTGTCTCCAAACTATGATACAGCTGCTCTGGAGGGAAGAAATCGTATTCAATTGCATATCCAGGGCGGAAAATTTTGGCATTTTCAAAACCTTCGATATTCCTGAGCGCTTCAAATTGTATGTCTTCGGGCAGCGATGAACTGAATCCGTTGAGGTAATATTCGCATGTGGTGGCACCTTCCGGTTCGACAAACAACTGATGAAAATCCTTGCCTGCAAAACGCTCTATCTTATCCTCAATGCTCGGGCAGTAACGTGGCCCTATGCCCTGGATTCTGCCGGTGAACATGGGTGATTTGTCGAATCCTTTGCGCAGGATTTCGTGTACTTTCAACGATGTATAGGCAATGTAACACGAACGTTGCTTCAGAGGTTTCTCAACGTTCATAAACGAGAACCCTGTCACCTCATCATCGCCTTTTTGCTCTGTCAGTTTGCTGAAATCTATGCTTCGGCCGTCTATTCTAACAGGTGTTCCTGTCTTCATGCGGTCGGCTTCAAAGCCAAGCTCCACGAGCTGTTCTGTGATACCGTGGCTTGCCGATTCACCTATTCTGCCGCCCGAAAACGACTTTTCTCCAATAAAAATCTTACCGTTTAAGAACGTTCCGTTTGTGAGGATGACGGTCTTGGAATGCACGTCGCCACCCATCATGGTGTGCACGCCTTTTATCTGATCTCCTTCCACCAGCAATCCATCGACATGGTCTTGCCAGAACTCGAGGTTTTTAGTGTGCTCAAGAGTGTTGCGCCATTCGGCGGAAAAGGCCGCCTTGTCGCTTTGCACGCGCGGGCTCCACACAGCCGGGCCTTTCGATTTGTTGAGCATGCGGAATTGTATCATAGTCTTATCGGCAATGATACCCATCTGACCGCCCAATGCATCAATTTCACGCACTATCTGGCCTTTGGCTATACCGCCAACTGCAGGATTGCACGACATCGCGGCCATAAAACTCATGTTCATGGTGATAAGCAAAGTCTTGTTTCCAAGGTTAGCCGCTGCCGCTGCTGCCTCACATCCTGCGTGGCCGGCACCGACCACTATCACATCGTAATTATCAAATATCATATCTTCAATTGTTCCACGTGGAACATTTATGTTAATTCGTTGATTTAAAATTCATTACGCCTCATTGCAAGACATTTTTCCTCTTGTGCGCGCATCACCGAGGCATCTTCGTCGGTCTTGTCTTTAAAGCCTATCAAGTGCAACACTCCGTGTGCCAAAACACGGTGAAACTCGTCTTTGAAAGGCTTTCCCATCTGCTCGGCATTGTCCTTAATTCTATCGATACTGATGTAGAATTCTCCCGAGAGATACTCCTTGCAGTCGTTCAACGGAAACGTCACGATGTCGGTGTAGAAATCGTGGTTCATACGTTTCTGATTGAATTCCAGAAGATATTCGTCGCTGCAGAAAAGGTAATACAATTCACCGATTTTCTTGCCGTAAGATGCGACAAATTCTTCAATCCATTCCTTGGCCAGACGCTGGTTCAACGCAGGCATTTCAATGTCGATGTTTTCAAATTTTATCATTGTTTTTTAAAGAAATATTCGTTTATCTTTTGTTTATAAAACGGCTGATACTCAATAGGATTCGTGCGCAAGAAGTCCTGTTGCTTCTTGATGCTCTCCTCGTACCTCAACTCATCAATATTATGGCTCTTTTCAGGACCTTTATACTCATCCGACTTGCGTTTTTCCTCTTTCTCGCGTTCCTGTTGTGCTTTTTCGGCTTTCAACATTCGCGATGTTATGTCTTTGTTTCGCTTGATTGTCTGATTTGTAATGCGTTTATTTACAATATCTTCCTCAAGTTTTTCCATGTCTTTGATGATTTGATTGATGCCATCGTCGCCTACAACACCATTCTTTTTCATCTCTTCCAACATCTGCTGCATGCCTTCACGAATCAGCTCCTGCTGCGCCGCCATCCGTGCCAGCTCTTCGCTCATGCTTTGCGACGGAGTGCCGTCTTTTTGCTGTTGCTGCATCTGCTGCTGCATTTTTTTAAGCTGTTCACCCAGTTGATTCTGAAGGTCTTGCATGTTTTTCATGTTTTTCGGCTTGCCTTGCTTTCCTTTTGATTTGCCTGGTTTGGAGCACGAATTGTTGCTTGACCCGTTCATTTCAGAGTTCATTTCGTTAAGCGATTCGGCAAGCATCAAGGCCAGATTGTTCATCGACATCATGGCGTTTTGCTGTTTGCTGGTAGCTGAATGGAACTTGATTTCAAGTATATCCTGCATAGCCGACTCAAGTTGCTGATTGATGCGTTGCAGCTCGGAGAACACAAAGTTTTTAACGCTTGGCTGGCGCATGGCCATCTTTCGCAACGAGTCGTCAACCATCACGAAATTCTCTGAAATCTCTTTTTGTCGGGCAATTTTTTGTGACACCGAAGGGTCGTCGTTTTGCATAACAGCAATCTCTTGCATCAGGGCTTCCTCGGCATGTGACGAACGCACCACATTTTCGAGCAAAATCCTGACCAGATTGGCGTCTTCGGCCAGCTGATCGGAGTTGGAATTCATCATCATTGAATTCATTTCAGAAGCCATCTTCTGCATTTTTTTGCCTGCATTCTGCTTTTGCTCCTTGGCTTTGCCGTCTTGGTTGCTGTTTTCCGACTCGCTGGCTTCTTCCAAATCATTTTCAATATCTTCAAATGCCTGTTCGTCTTTGTTGATATCGAACGGATTGGTGATTTCCTTGTTTTTTTCGATTATTGAATCGAGTTTTTGCTCGAGTTTATCAAATTGATTTTCAGCATCTTTAGCTGATATTGAATCGCATTTATCGGTCAATTGCTCGCCTAGTTGCTGAAGTTCGTCTATCAGCTGATTCATGTCTTTTTCCACCTTCAGTTGCTCTAGAAGTGACAGATTGCGGTCCATCATGTTTTGCAGGTTCTCGTTGTTTTTCTTGAGATCTTTCATGATTTCCTGCATACGTTCGCGCGGCATCTCGCTTAGCATTTGCTCGATTTCCTCCATCAGTTTCTTCATTTCATCAGGAATAACCTCGTCGAAAAGATTGTTGATTTCCTCCTGTTTTTTAACCAAATCTTCGTTGGTAAGCTCGTTTTCCTTGATAAAATCTGACAGTTCATTCTGTTCTTCCTGAATCTTCTCCCACTCCTGCTGAATTTCTTTCTGCTTCTCGAGCAGTTCTTTCATCTTCTCCTTATCGCTCCAGTCGAGGTCTTTTTTAGACATCAGGTCGCGGAGCATGTCTTCAATGTCCTTGCGGAGGTCCTGAAGCTCGTTGGAACGCTGATTTAGATTGTTAAGTATTTGATTCTCTGATGAATCAGCTATTGAATCAAGTTGTTCGGTGGTTGGCAGCATCAGATAAAACACCTCCGAGCGTTTCGATTTCGGACCACTCAAGCCGTCGTTGTCGAAAATCTCGAAATAAGCTTTCACCTCGTCGCCACGATACAGCGTAAGTGTATCAGTGTCAATGCTATAATAGAATGAAGAACGAGTGTTACGCTTATCAATCGGGATATTTTTCACAAACGATTGATTAGGTTTGCCGTCAACTTCAAAATGATAGAGCAGTTTTGTGAAACCGTAGTCATCGGCGATTAAGCCTGAATAATATGTCTGTTTCGCGAATTCCTCGTGGAAATTCTGTACTTGAATATCGGGATAGGCATCTGGGATCACCTCGACGGTAAATGGAATCGGATCTGTTGAATTCCATTTATTATGTAATGAAACCGTGAATTTTGCTGATTTCAGGGCTGTAAATCTATAAATGAAATTATCAATGGAAATGGAATCATTAATGAAAATTGTCTCAACGTCCCTTGTGTGGAACGTGAATTCCACATCGGTTCCCTGTGGCACGATTAAGCGTGTTTTTCCGTTAAGACTCTCGTTTTTGCGATGGATATATTTTGGAAACGTCAGTTTTGCCTCGTAATACAGCATTGTCGGGTTGGGGCGTACTACTAGATTTATAATTTGACTGCGATAATCGCCGCCTTCCACATAAAATTCCTCGTTTTGGTAAACGTTTTTGAAAACGAAACGGAAATCGTTGGTATTCAAGCGGTTCATCATGCGGATACCCGTATTTGATTTGATGTAAAAAGCATCGGGAATACGCTCTCCTGTAACGTGAATGCGAAACTCAATGTCCTTGCCTTGCATAGCCTCCAAGCCAGTTGCGGAAAGCTCGACCAAGAAGGGGAGAGGCTTCTCAAAATCCTGCGAATAGTTGATTATACGCTGTGTAGGTTTCTTTGAGAAATCGGGGAGAAATATCAAAGCTAGGCTTAAAACAACAAAAGCCAAACCGAAAATTTTCAGGTATTTATAATTCTCTTTCAGATTGACGGCGTCCGAAAAGTTGATTGGTTTCAGATGTTCGGTGCGCTGCTCTATTGTTGCGATAAGCAACTGATTGTCATTGTTTTGCGATAGCTCGTTTGAAAGTTGTATTGTGTTCAAAAGCTTATCGCTGATTTCCGGGAAAAACTTGCCGATTATTACAGAAGCCTGCTCGTCGGACATCTTTTTGCGGAAGCGGATGAGGTTGACGATAGGGATGGCAAAATAGTAAATCGCGACAAAGCTGATGCCTAGAATGAAGAGCAGCAACAGAATGAGTCTACCTCTTTGCGGAAGCCAAGAAAAATACTCTATTCCATTGATTATCAGAAATAAAGCAATCATCAGGACAAGTCCTATCAGCGCGCCCTGGATGAGGCGGTTGAGGTAGAACTTCCTGATGAAGCGCTCGATTTTTGATGTCAATGCAAAGTTTGCCATTATAATAATGTATAAACTCGCAAAGATACAAAAAAGCCATTAGCTATTAGCCATTAGCCATTAGTTTTTTTTGAGGCTCTATTTCACAATGAACTTGGCGGTTTCGCTGTATTGTCCGCTCTTTAGTTGAAGGATGTATAATCCTTGCTCCAAGGCTGCGACATCAATGGCTCCGCTATACGTGCCTGCGTCAACTTTCTGTCCCATTACGTTGAAGATGGCGTAATCAGCCTGTTCATGTGGCAGGTTCTTTATGTAAATAACGTTTGAAGCGGGGTTGGGATATAATTCAATCGACTGTTGATAAGCTGTTTCATTAACTGCCAAAGGATCGGTCGGAATAATATTCAAGATAATGCCTTCAATTTTTGTCCATCCGTAATTAAAGCCGTTTGGATCGGGAATGCTGTACCAATTATCCATTGATCCGCCCCAGCCAAAGTTGATGTGGAACTTGCCGTCCGATTCGCGATAGCCGTCAACCACAATGTTGTGTCCAGAGTTGGCAGCATTGTTTTCGACTGCCAGATGGGCCGGATAGCCGTTTTGCAGATTGGAAATCAAGGTTTCGTACATTTCATCGCTTGGTTCACGATAGAGCACGCAGTCGGTAAAACCAAATCTTTGGTAGGCCGCATACGCCTGGTCAACATAAAAAGTGCCTGAACCATAGCTTGGCGAGGCCGTAAATACCTGTGTGCAAGCCACACCGCAAGCAAAAATCACAGCGGCGACCAATGTGTCGGAAAGTTCCTCGCCACGTTGAAATGCGGCGTCGACCGAATCCAACATGACGTTCAACTGTGGAAATGACGGGAATCTGTAAGTTTCCCAATCGTCGTCGATGTGGAAAACACGGCCGGCGTAACTTGAGGTGTAATCGTCACTATCGTCGAAACGAGTATCTTGAGTTGTCTGTAAATAATTGATAATCTGTCCCATAGCTGTTGCCGGACATCCAGTGTAGCTATGATTGTAATTCTCGAACGGATCGGCCGGACAAAGAATGTTGTATGGATAAGTTTGATTCCATCTGGTTGTAAGCAGAGGCTTTTGCGCCAAACTTGCCAAGGCGCACAGCAGTAGCACTAATGAGAAAATAGATTTTTTATTCATAGTAGGTTAATTATAAGATTAAGTCCGCAAAGATACAAAAAAGTCTTTAGTTGTTAGTTTTTAGTCGTTAGATTTTTAAAAAAACTAAGGTCTAAGGTCTAAAGTCTAAAGTCTTTTTACTATTTTTGCAAAAATTTTTTAGAAATGAAAGAAGTAAGAGTTCGTTTTGCTCCAAGTCCGACCGGACCGTTGCATATCGGCGGCGTGAGAACCGCTTTGTATAACTACCTTTTCGCAAAGAAAAACGGCGGAAAGATGCTGCTCCGCATTGAAGATACCGACCAGACACGTTTTGTGCCGGGTGCCGAGGATTACATCATAAAATCGCTCGACTGGTGCGGCATCAAGTTTGACGAAAGCGACATCGTGGGCGGTCCTTACGGTCCTTACAAACAGAGCAACCGCAAGCCTCTTTACAAACAATACAGCGACGAACTGATTGCAAAAGGTCATGCTTACTATGCATTCGACACTGCTGAGGAACTCGACAACCTCCGCAAGGAAGCCGAAGCACAGAAAAAGACCTTCATCTATAATGCCGAGACTCGTCAGGAACTGCGTAACTCGTTGACAATGACCAAAGAAGATGTTGACGAGCTGCTTGCAAACGGCACTCCTTACACCGTGCGTTTCATGATGCCTGAAAACTACGTAGTGGAGATGCACGACATCATACGTGGCGATATCAAGGTGAACACCAACACATTGGATGATAAAGTGCTGTTCAAATCAGACGGCATGCCGACATATCATCTTGCAAACATCGTCGACGACCACCTGATGAAGATTTCACACGTGATCCGTGGTGAGGAATGGCTGCCATCGATGCCGTTGCATGTGCTTCTGTATCAGGCATTTGGATGGGAAGCTCCGGAGTTTGCACATTTGCCATTGTTGCTTAAGCCAGACGGCAACGGCAAACTCAGCAAACGTGACGGCGACCGCCTCGGATTCCCAGTATTTCCTATGCAATGGGAAAATCCAGAGACACATGAGATTTCGTCGGGATACAAGCAGTCGGGATATTATGCGGAGGCATTTATCAACATGCTCGCACTTCTTGGCTGGAACCCGGGAACAGAGCAGGAAATCTTCTCGATGGACGAGCTGATTCAGGCGTTCTCGTTCGACCACTGCAGCAAGTCGGGAGCAAGATTTAACGTTGAGAAAGCAAAATGGTTCAACCACGAATACTTGATGCGCCGCTCGAGCGAGGAAGTGGGCAAGGAATATCAGCAGTGGCTGAAAGCTGAAAAGAATATCGACGCTGACCTTGAATACGTTACAAAGGTGGCTGCATTGGTGAAAGACCGTGTGAACTTTGTGAAAGAGATGTGGGATCAGAGCTTCTTCTTCTTTGAGGAGCCTACCACTTACGACGAGGTGACGGTGAAGAAACGCTGGAAAGAAAACTCAGCCGATTTGATGCGCCAGGCTTCGGAAGTGATAAGAAACATTGACGATTTCAGCGCGGAGAACATCGACAAGGTGCTCAACGAATGGATTACAAGCAACGAGCTCGGCATGGGCCCTGTTATGAATGGCCTTCGTTTGATGCTTGTAGGTGCCGGCAAAGGCCCGCATATCCATGAAATTCTTGCATTGATTGGAAAAGACGAGGCGCTGAAGAGAATTGAAAAAGGAATTAAAAATTTAGCCATTAGTTGATAGCCATTAGCCATTAGGAATGGACGACCAAACCTAATAGCTAACGGCTAATGGCTAATACCTAATAGCTATGTCATTGATTTCGATAGAAAAAATGGAGTTCTACGCCTATCATGGCTGCTTCGAGGAGGAGCGCAAGATAGGGACGTGGTTCAACGTGGACTTGAGCATGGAGGTTGACACTTCGAAGGCGGAAGAGTCAGATAATCTTGAAGATACGGTCAATTATCAGGAGGTTTATCAGGTGGTGAAGCGCGAGATGATGATTTCCTCAAAGTTGCTTGAAAATGTCGCCAGACGCATTTTAAAAGCCATCCAGAAGGAATTTCCGGCAGTGTCATACGCCTGGGTGAAGGTCAGGAAAATGAATCCGCCGCTTGGTGGCAAAATGGAATCGGTTTCAGTAGAATTGGAATTATAGTCATTAGTCTCTAGTCGTTAGTTGTTAGTGCAGAATGACTAAAGTCTAAAGACTAAAAACTAAAGACTATTTTTTGATAAAAAAATTCGTATATTTGCAGCGATTTATGGTGCCGACAAGGCTCAATAGGGAATCGGGTGAGAATCCCGGACAGTTCCCGCTGCTGTAAGCTCTTAAAATCTGTCAAAGTGCCACTGAAATCAAGCGTTTCGGGAAGGCGGCAGACCTCGAGGAGCGAGTCAGAAGACCTGCCGTAAATCGTAAACAAAGCTTTCGGGATAAAAGCTGGCTTTCCTTATTTTTAAGGCCTACCAACATTTTTCCACGAGGTTTTGAGGTAATTATATTATTATTAAACCTTAAAAATCTATGTTATGGTTAAAAAATTTACTTTAATGTTCCTTTTAGGAATCTTCGGTCTTTTCTCGACCAACCTTTTCGCACAGGATGATGCGACAATCGATCCTTCACAGATTAAATTCTGGATTGGCGAAGGTCAGAATGAAATGGTTTTCATCGTCAACTGGAACGAACCTGACACCGCTTTGGCATGGGGTTATCGCTTCAGCGAGGATGAAATCACTTTAAAAGATGTCATGGACGGCATCGTGGCTGTTGACCCACGTTTCGGTTACGTAGGCACAAGTTATGTTTCAGACATCACTTTCAACAACGGCACTCTTAATCTCAACTTATTCGGTATGTATTGGATGTCGATTAAGAACGGTGAGATGTGTATGAATTACTTTGATGCAGAGCCTGTTCATAATGGTGACTATGTGAAATGGGGTGATGAGTCATGCGGCACTTTGCTCGACCCGGTCAATTATGTATATGTTTGGACAAAAGAAGTGGCTCCGGTATATGCTCTTGGCGAAGAAGCTACTATCGACCCATCAGAAATCGTTTACTGGATTGGTGAAGGCGAAAACGAGGTGATATTTGCAGTGAACTTTGCCGAACCCGAGGATGTTTGCTATGCATAGGGTTACAAATTCGCTGGCGAAAGCGTTTCGATTAAAGAAATGATGACAGCTATAGCTGAAGTTGACCATCGCTTCGCTTATAATGACGAGCCGTCTCCGTGGGGTGGTATGAGTCTTACTGACCTTACTTTCAATAATAATGAAGTTCATTATGAACTTGTTGGCTATAACGCCATGTACAACTTGAACGGTGTGGCACCATGGTTTACTTTCGACGAGCAGACAGTTGAAAATGGCGACTTTGTGAAATGGGGCGACTATACTATCGCTACTGAAATTGCCCAGTGGACATACGTTTGGACAACACCGGTTCAGCCGGTTTCAGTTTATAACGCTGTTGAAGAAGTTGAAGCATCAATGCTTACGGTTTATCCCAACCCTGCAACAGAAGTATTGTATGTCAATGCTGACAATGTAAAAATCGTCGAGATTTACGATATGACTGGTCGTATGGTGCAGACATCGTTTGAATCGGTTGTTTATCTGAGGAATATCGAAGCTGGCGTTTATTTCGTTACAGTGAAGACCGACAACGCTGCCAGAACTACCAAACTCGTTGTAAAATGAGAAAATTATTGTTGATATTGATGGCTATGGTGCCAATGGTCGTGTGGGCGCAGTTCGCTCCTGCAGCAGGACAACCAGGCACCACAGCCATGCATGCCGACTCATCAGCTTTTGTGGCTTGGGCTACTGGCTGTGTGGCAGAGCCGGGACCAATGAACATCACCAACCCGAGCGCAGGCTTGGCCGGACAAGGCTGGCCGGCATCAAACGTAATAGGTGCTCCTCAAGGCACAATGGGTGTGACATGTTTGGGTGACGGTGGCATGGCGACAGTGACATTCGCGTCGCCGATATGCAACCGCCCAGGCCCTGATTTTGCTGTGTTTGAGAACGGATTTGAAAACGCCCAGGCGGCAGGCATGTATTTCCTTGAATTGGGTTTTGTGGAAGTGAGCTCCGATGGAGAAAACTTCTTCCGTTTTCCGGCTATCAGCATGGTGCAGACTGAAACGCAGATTGGCGGAATGGGATGTATCGACCCGCAACAAATACACAACTTCGCCAGCAAATACGAAGCTATGTACGGCACTCCGTTCGACCTTGACGAGATTCCTGATAATCCGCTTCTAAACAAGAACAACATCACACATGTACGTGTAGTGGATGTTATCGGCAATATAGATCCTGAGTATTGCACATACGACAGTCAGGGACATCCGGTCAACGACCCGTGGCCTACACCATTCGCTTCATGCGGTATGGATTTAGATGCTGTCGGAGTGATTCACGACTTGGCGCATTTCCCTCAGGACGATCCGCCATACATCGTCAACCCTGTCGATGACGTGGTGTTCAATGAGTATCCGGAAACTATTGAAATCAATCTTGACGGTGTCGCTACCGACCCTGACGATCCGGATGAGAATATCACATACAGCTTACTATCGAATTCCAACGAAGAGGAGCTAACGGCGACTTTGGCGAACAAGGTGTTGACACTGACACGTCTCTCAAGAGAAGAGGGTGCGGCAACTCTGGTCCTACGCGCGACGTCTGACGGCTTGAGAGTTGATTTCACTGTCAACGTCATCATAAATTTTGTTGATGACGGCATTGCAGAGAACGACGATTTGATGATTTCTGTGTATCCGAATCCGGCACACGACAAATTGTTTGTGAATGCTGCAAACATTCAACGCGTTGAAATGTATTCTGTTACAGGTCAATTGGTTCTGTCATCAACTGACAATGAACTAAATGTTTCAGGATTGAAACCGGGAGTTTATTTCATTCGTGTCAATTGCGGTACAAACGTATTGACAGAACGTGTAATCATTAAATAATCGTTAAGATGAAGAAGATTTGCCCTCGCTGCGGAAAAGAATTCGAATGTATTCATTCCAAGGATTGCTGGTGTATAACAGTGCACCTGTCTGACAAAACGAAGGCGTTTCTAAAGGATAATTACACTGATTGTTTATGTAAGGAATGCCTTACTGAGATTAACAAATGAATGGTAGAGACGATGTGCACATCGTCTCTACATGTTTTATGGCGTTTTTATAGGATTGCCTCAGCGATTAGGTAAACAAAGAAGGCACAGAGCCAAGCCACTGCACACTGAAACATTATCACCAGTATCATCCATTTAGTGCCTAATTCACGTTTGATAGCTGCCATAGCCGCTACACAAGGGGTGTAGAGCAAGCAGAACACCAGCATCGGGATTGCTGTCACGGTAGTGAATAAATCCATGGCGCCAAGCACCTCAAGGGTGGCTACAACGCTTTCCTTTGCCATGAATCCGCTTACCAGGGCGGTGACAATCTGCCACTGGCCGAGTCCGATAGGCTTGAAGAGAGGTGCAAGCCAGCCGGCTATCACCGCAAGTATGCTGCCTTCGCCGTTTTCAACCATATTAAATTGAAAATCAAAGGTTTGAAGGAGCCAGATTACCAATGAAGCAACGAAAATCACAGTGAATGCACGCTGGAGGAAGTCTTTGGTCTTGTCCCATAGCAGATGCGCCACGTTTTTCGCGCTCGGCATACGGTAGTTTGGTAACTCCATCACGAAAGGAGCTACATCACCTTTATTGCCTAACCACTTGGTAATCAACGCTGTAACTATTCCTGCGAAGATACCGAAGAGATATAATCCGATGAGGACCAGTCCTCCGTGATGAGGGAAGAAATAGCTTGTGAAGAAGGCGTAAATCGGTATTTTTGCCGAGCAGCTCATGAAAGGCGTCAGCAATATTGTGCGCCAGCGGTCGTGACTTGAATGCAATGTGCGCGACGACATCACAGCGGGCACTGTGCAGCCGAAGCCGATGAGCAACGGCACTATGCTGTGTCCGGTAAGCCCTAATTTTCTTAAGAAGCTGTCGCTGACGAAGGCCACGCGTGCCATATAGCCGCTGTCTTCTAGGATGCTCAGGAAGAAAAACAGCAAAATGATGATTGGCACGAAGCTGATGATGGTGCCAACGCCACCGAAGATGCCGTCAACTACCAGCGACTGCACCGCAGGTGTGACATCCCAGTTTGCGAGGGCGTTGCCGCAGATGTTGGCAAGCCAAGTGATTCCTTGGTCGAGCAGGTCTTGCATCGGAGCGCCGAGAGCGTCGATGGAAAGGTATATGATTCCAGCCATCACTAGGATAAAAATAGGGATGGATGTCCATTTTCCAGTCAAAATCTTATCGATGGCGCGGCTGCGCTGATATTCTTTGCTTTCTTTAGGTTTTACTACAGTTTTCGAGCAGAGACGCTTGATGAAGGTGAAGCGCATCTCAGCCATGGCGGCAGCACGGTCGAGCCCGCGTTCCTCTTCCATCTGAAGGATGAGATGTTCAAGTGTTTCTTTCTCATTTTGAGACAGTTGCAGAGCGTCGAGCACTATCTTGTCGCCTTCCACGAGCTTTGATGCGGCAAAACGCACCGGTATCTCTGCACGTTGGGCATGGTCTTCGATGAGGTGCATGATGCTGTGTAGGCAGCGGTGCACTGCTCCGTCGTGGTCGTCTTTGTCGCAAAAGTCTTGACGCACAGGCTCTTCCTGATATTTTGCGACGTGAATGGCATGATCGACAAGTTCGTTGATACCTTCGTTTTTTGCCGCTGAGATAGGTACCACAGGCAGACCGAGAATCTGTTCCATCTCGTTCACGCGGATAGTGCCGCCGTTGTGCCGGACCTCGTCCATCATGTTGAGCGCCAACACCATAGGAACGCCAAGCTCCATCAGTTGCATGGTGAGATAGAGGTTGCGTTCGATGTTGTTGGCATCGACAATGTTGATGATAGCCTTCGGTTTCTGCTGCATGATGAACTCACGCGAGACGATTTCCTCGTTGGTATAAGGCGACAGCGAGTAAATTCCCGGAAGGTCGGTGACGAGAGAATCTGGATGGTTTTTTATGACTCCGTCTTTGCGGTCAACGGTGACGCCAGGGAAGTTGCCGACGTGCTGGTTTGAGCCTGTCAGCTGGTTGAAAAGAGTTGTCTTTCCGCAGTTTTGCTGACCAGCGAGGGCGAATGTCAGCTTTGTGCCTTTTGGCAGTGGGTTTTCGTGTGTCTTATCATGATAAATGCCTTCCTCACCGAGTCCAGGGTGTGCGTTATGGTCGGGTAACGAGGTGATATACAGCTTGTTAACATCGAAAGCGTCATCTTCGGTCTCTTGAGCCGAAGTCTGAGGTTCAACCTTAATAAGTTTGGCGTCAGCTTTGCGCAAAGTGAGTGCATAGCCGTGAATCATGACCTCCATCGGGTCGCCCATCGGGGCGTATTTCACCAGCTTTATCACGGCATCAGGAATCACTCCCATGTCGAGAAAATGCTGGCGCCGAGAGCCTGTACCGCCAACAATTTTTATTATTGCAGATTGTCCTATTTCGAGTTTATCAAGAGTCGTCATTTCAACATTTTTCATGGTGCAAAAATACGAAAAATAGTTTCACTGATAACTCATCATTTGTGATGAAAAAAGAGTGTTCGAGTCATCATTAATCATGACCCGAACACTCTCTGTTGGTATTTTTTTTGTTTATTCTATCTCAAAAAGGTTGAGGAAGCCGGTCATCATAAACACCTGACGGATGCTGTTGCTGATGTTTCTGACAATCACCTTGCCGCCTTTGGCTGTTGATGCTTTGCGCAGGGCGAGGAACAGACGCAATCCTGAGCTGGAGATGTAGACAAGCTCCGTGCAGTCGAGTACCACCATGCCGTTTGCGGCATCATTCAACTGCTCAAAAGTCGGCGCCACTTCTGTTGATGCGGGTGTGTCGAGACGACCAGCCAGATGGGCGATCGTCATGTCGTTTGTTTTTTCAATGTTAATAATCATCGCGTTAAATATTTTTTGTCATTTTTAATACATTTTTATCATTGTGGCGTTGGTAATGCACCTCATCCATCAGCTTACGCACCATGAAGATGCCCAAGCCGCCAATAGGGCGTTCGTCGGCCGAGAGTGTGACGTCGGCTTCAGGGGCTGCGGTAGGGTCGAAAGGCACGCCGCTGTCGGTTATGATGAATTCTAGAGAGTGTTCTTTCAGTATGGCATCCACGTCAACCAGTCCGTCGGTATCTTTAGGGTAGGCATAGAGGATGACGTTGGTGACAGCTTCTTCCAGCGCCAAGTTGAGGTTCATAGCCAGACTTTCATCTAACTGTTTCTCTTTGGCTATGGTCTCGATAAACTCGGCCAGCAGAGAAATCTGCTTTATGTCGTTATGAAGCTCTAAATGACGCTCTTGCTGTGTCGGAACGACATGAGCCAAATAGTGGATGAAAAGCATAGTGAGATCGTCGCTCTGCGGGGCATTGCCGACAAAGTGCGACACCTGCTGTCTGATGTTTTCCAGATGGTCGGCCGAGCGTTTTCTTCCGTGAAGAGCCTTCTCTATCCGTTCCTCACCAAATTGTTCATGTGTTGCGTTTTCGGCTTCCGAAAGCCCGTCGGTATAGAGGAAAAGCGCGTCGTCGTAAAGGAAAGGAGTCTCCTGTTCGATGAAATCCATTCCTTTCATGATGCCTAACGGGAGGTTGGGTTCCACAGGCAGCATCCTGATGGCATCGGTGAGTATCATTGGCGGGTTGTGGCCTGCGTTGCAGTAGCTTAGTTTGCCGGCGCTCAGGTCGAGTATACCACAGAAAAATGTGACAAACATGCTTCTCTCATTGCTCTCCGACATTGAGTTGTTCATCGATGTGACGATTTTTGCAGGGCTGTCCTCATGCGCCGAAATGGCACGGAACAGACTTCGGGTAACCGCCATCACCAGAGAGGCTGGGATACCTTTACCCGAGACGTCGCCGATGCAGAAAAACAGCTTCTCGTCGCGGATAAAGAAGTCATACAGGTCGCCACCCACTTCCTTTGCGGGAATGATGGATGCGGCGAGGTCCAAGTCTTTCCTTTCCGGGAAAGGCGGAAAAGTCTTTGGAATCATCGACATCTGAATCTCCCGAGCAATATGCAGCTCGTTTTCAATTCGTTCTTTTTGCTCGTTGATGTGCTGGTATTTGGCACGGTTTCTGGCCACCACCCTAAGAATGATAATGATCATCACCAGACCCAACAGTTGCAGCAATTGCACATTCATTGCCATTCGGCGGACGCCGCTGTAAAGATCCTTTTCGGGAAGCACAATCGACAGCGACCAGCCTGTTCGCTCGACAGGTGCGAAATACACATGGTTGATTTCTCCTTGATATTTGACCGGCATCTCGCCATATTGCCCGGCCAACATGGCTTTGTTGACACGGTCGAGGGCTTTATAGTCATCCGATTCCAAGGCAATCTGGTCTATGGTGGCTTTCATAGTCAAGTTTTCGACAGTGCATACCATTATATTTCCGTTACGGCTAACAACCATGTTGAAAGCGTTTGGATAAACCTTCATTCTTTCTATGAGTTCCGCTAGCCACTCCAACGAGATGTCGGCGGTCACAACGGCGGCTATCTTACCGTTTTTGTCTTTAACAGGCATGGAAAATGTCGTCATCAGTATGTCGCCTCCGTTTTCGTCGAAATAAGGCTCCGACCAGTAGCTGTCGTCCAACTCAATGGGTTTGGTAAACCATTCCGAGGCTGGATAGTTGTATTCCTCTGTGGCTAGTGAAAGCATCTTGATTTTGCCAGTCTCGCCGTCTCTCATGGCGTATGGGGCATACAAAGGATACTTCTCGCTGTAGCCAGGAACCAGCGCCATTGTCGATCCCACTACGACAGGGTTCTCGCTCACTATCCTTTGGGGAATACGCTCCAGACTGTCGGGAGTTTCCAAACACCATTCTGCCACCCATATACTGTTGCGAACGGCGGCTTCGGCCTGATTCACTACATCCATGATTTTATTCTCTGCACTTTTCAGTTCACTGGCAGCGCGGAGCGAGGCCTCTTTTTTGATTTCCCTTTGGGAATAGTGATATTGGATGATAAATGTGGCCTCTAACGTGAAAACCGCCACAATCACTAGTAACAATCCGGCTTTGAGTTTCATAATATAGATGCTAATGCTGCGCGAAAAATTGGCATAGGCTGCTTGGTGTCTCTTTCTATGATTAAAGTCTTTAGTCCGGCGTATGGTCTGATTAGCTCCTCAATTTCCTTCAGCGGGATACCTTTTCCGAAATACGCCGGCGCAAAGAACTCCCAGAACTTTAAGGCAAGTGCCTTCGACATGTGGAAGGTCTCTTGAATGAATGCCTCGTCGTCAAGGCAGCAGCAGAGATAAGGCATACCCATGTCGAAGAGGTGGTTACCCCAGCAGAAATCGCCCAAGTCGATGAAATAACGCTTGTCACCAACAAAGATTACATTGCTGAATTGAAGGTCGCCGTGGATGGCGGTGTCCTCGTCAGGTGTGTCGGCAATAAAACGTGTCAACTTGTCCTTTTCAGCCGTCGTAAAGAAGGGATTCTCTTTAAGCAGGCGGTAGTAACGATCTTTGACGTTCTCAAACTGTTTGGTATCCATATGTGTAGCATGCAGTTTTAAGCACATCTCGGCAAATTCCTCAGCAAACTGTGCCACCTTTTCGGGCTCGTCGGCTGTGGCGCGCGAATATGATTTCTTGCCCAGGATACGCTTGAAACGTATGCCGTAGCGGCCGTCTTCGGTCACCACATATTCGCCTGGTTCCGGCGTCGGGATGCCCATTTCATAGACTTTCCGGGCGAGGTTCATCTCATCCAATGGCTGTTGTATCTTGCCCGGGAAATATAGCTTCAGCATCACCGACGGGTCGGTTTTGTGGTCGTAGCTCTCGCCATTGGCGCCGCCGCCTGAAAGCACATAGTCGTTGAGGTTTATCTTGACAGCTTCCATTATCTGAAAACTTTATTTATTAACGATTCGAATTCTTTATAAGCTACAGTGTCTTCCAGCTCGCGTAACGAGTCGGCGAGTCCGCGGTAGTGCCATTCATGCTCTTTTGGATCGTTGGTGTGAAAACGGTTCCAGAGGGCGTCGCCTATCTCGTCATAGTCTCGGGCTATGGCACGCATGTTGGATAGTTTGTCGCCCAAAGCCACCATCTTGGCATCATGGCTGGCTTTTAATAGGCGGTCGATGGCGGCCTGCTTGCGCTGATGCCAGCTGTCTTCTTCGGTCATGCCTTCGGGCATCACATCGCTCTCATCGGCCACCAGCGAGGCTACGCGCTCGCCAAACTCAGCCCTGAGTTGCTCCACTGTCACATCGGTGTCCTCCACCGTGTCGTGTAATGCGGCTGCGGCAAGAAGCTCTTGGTCGGCGGTCATGGTGGCCACAATCTCCACGGCCTCCAAAGGATGCACTATATAAGGATAGCCCTTGCCTCTGCGTTCGGTATTGGCATGAGCCTTGACTGCAAAAACTATTGCGCGGTCCAGAAGTTCGGTATTCAAATATTTATTTGCCATAATTTTACTTATTCATAAATGGGTAGTCACGAGCCTGTTCCATCAGGAATTCGGCCATGAAAGCGTTGTTTTCCGATGGGCCGTGCAGGGTGTCGAACATCAGCTTCAAGCCGGTCTTTCCGCCTCCGTTTTTGAGGATGAAAGCCGTGCAGAGGTTTTGCGGCGCCACCGACGATGCCAGGATATCCAGGTCGGTGATGCCCATCTGGAAGCAGGCAATCTGATAGGCGGCATCTGAATAGTCTTTCACCATCTTTGCGACATCGCCTAAGGTCTTGAATCCCATGGCTTTGAACAACGGGAGGAATGACGACAGATCCACTTCCTGAATCTCGGCCTGGTTGATTGATGCGATGCGGTGCATCAGAGCGTCGAAAGGCCCTATTCGGAGGTAGCTCTTGAACGAGTCGCCATCGAGCAGTACCTCGTCGAGGTTGCCAGAGGCCACCAGCGACTGCACCCTGCGTCTGTAGTCGTTAAGCTCTCTGCGGATGCGGCTGAACTCGTCGTCAACGAGCTCCAGCATGCCTGCCAGGCGGCTGAGGTTGCGCATATAAACTTTTGGAATCTCCACTCCGCTCTTGTAGCCCGTGTCGTGGTCCATGTTCGACCAGGCGTGCTGCAATACGGTGCGCATTTGTACCTCGAAGCGTATTTTGTTGAACTCAGGGCGTCCTGGCATCGTATATGACGACTCTGGAATACGGCAGATATAATGCAACGAGAGGTATCCGAAGCTGTCAATATCGTGAATCTTGCGCTTGTCGATGGAGTTCTCCCAGTCGATATCGAAGAGGCGCTCGAGAATGGTGGCAACCTTGTCCACATCGTCGGTGTAGAAGGTAATTACGCGCACGCCTACCAGGTCGGTGATGTCGTATATGTCGCGATATTTCTCGCCCTTGAGCTTCAGCTTGCCCGCAAGCGATTTCTCGGACTTCACGCGTTGCTCCACAGCCGCCACTATGATTCCCGTCTTGTCGAAAAAGTCTTTCAGCAATGCCGGAATCACCTCCACCATCTTATTATAAACAGGCAGCAGGTTACGGTACTGGTCAAGCAGATCTTCGTTATGTGATGATTTGTTTTCCATAGATAAGGACGTTTTCAGCAATAAACGTTGCCACTTTTTCAGGCTCAATGCCTGTCACATCAACAACGAAGTTATAGTTGCGGGCGTCGTAGCGCGAGGTCTCGGCAACGGTCTGCACGAAGTTGTCTCTTGCCTGGTCAACGCTATCAACCACTTTGGCGGCTTCTTTTGCGCTGAGGTTCTGCTTCTTTGCGATACGTGCAATGCGGGCATCACGTTTGGCAATGATAAGGATGTGCAATGCGTTAGGGTCATTGCGGAAAATATGGAATCCGGCGCGGCCTACTATGATACAGCTCTCCTTTTCTGCCAATTCGCGCAGCAGGCGTTCTTCGGCGAAATAAACGCTTTTTGGCGTAGGGTCGGCGATGGCACCTGTAGTGTATCCGACAGCGCCGAACTGCTGGTAGAAACTGCAGAACTCGCTCCACCAGTTGGTCTTCTGCGCCTTGATTTTGTCCATTTCCTCAAGGGTGGTGCCAAAACGTTTAGCCACAGCCTCAAGCACGGTGCGGCCATATACCTTGATATCAAGTTTCTCTCCCAACAGGCGTGCAATCTCGCCGCCTCCACTGCCGCATTCGCGGTTGATAGTAATTATAATCTTGTTCATATTGTCCTTTTATTTTCTACAAAAATAGTAAAAATCCCTCAATGTGGGATAAAAAGTAAAAAATTTTACTTCATTAAGGGATTGTGATTTGTAAAGAACTGATAGATTAACTAAAGAATAGATATTTGTTATCCCTCTTCCCAACGGAAACTGAATGAGATGCCGTCGTTATCCTGGCATGTGGCAAGACGGCCATTTTCCACTCTGAAATTTTATTTTTTAATTATTATTTTTCTTAATGTTTTCAGCAATGCGCTGCGCCACTTCCTCAATGGTGTAATTGGAAACATTGATGGTGAAGTCATAGTTGCGGACCTCGTAGCGTGAGGCACTGGCAAAGTATTTGGTGTAGGTCTCGCGGGCGTTGTCAACGTCGTCGACACGCTGGGACGCTGTCTCCTCATCGACGCCATATTTTTCGGCCATCTTCTTGATTCGCACGTTTCTGTCGGCGAAGATGAATATCTTCAACGCATTAGGGTCGTCTTTGAAAATACGGAATCCCGTGCGTCCTACAAAAATACACGATTCGTTGGCTGCTATCTCACGCATCTTCTGAGTCTGGGCGTAGTATGCCTCTCGCGATGTGATTTTCTTGTTCTCGGGCTTGTACGTCTTGATGCCCTCTATCGCCGCCTTGTCATAAACTTTAATGCCGAGCAGCTCTCCTAAACGGAAAGCTATCTTCCTGCCTCCGCTACCGCTTTTCCGGTTAATCGTGATGATTATTTTACCCATTTTTGACCTGTTTATTTTTCACAAAGATAACAAATCGCGGGCATAATTTTTTAAGGTGCACAAATGGTCGAATACATTTCACAAATAATCGAAACGAAATTGTTGAAAACTAATGGATGTGTTATACAAGATGTCGAGCTTGCAAACACAAAAAGTCGAATGATTTTCTACTTTTTGGCTGTCATTTGGCATTTGAAATAAGTCGGAGTGACCTCATATTTGCGTTTGAAGTCACGGCCGAATACGGTGAGGTTTGAGAAGCCCGAGGCTGTTGCCACATCGCTGATGCTCATTTTTGGGTTGTCGGTCATCAACTGGCAGGCATATTCGAGACGCAGGTCACGGATGAAATCGGGCAGCGAGCTGCACGATTCGGCCTGAGCGAATGCCGCCCCGATGCGACGGTCGGTGAGGTGGAAACGGTCAATAAGCACCTGACGGCCGAAATTGGGATTAAGGAACAGCTCCTCGCTGCGGATGACATTGCTGAGATATTCAAAGAGCTGCTCATCGTTAAGCTTGTCCACGTCTTTAATCTGAAGTTTGGAGTGTGGAGTTTGAAGTTTGGAGTCTTGCGATTCTTTCTTTTTATATTTCACCGACTCGATCATCTGCTCGGTGAGCACACGGTTTTTGCGGTCGATGGCACGACGTTGTATCAACAGCCTGATAATGAATAAGACAGATAATATCACCAGGATGAATCCTGCCCATGCGAGAATCTCGTTGTGCTTTGCCTTGGCTTGTTCACGTTCGGTGTTCATGCGCTCTTCCTGCAGCTTGTAGCGTGCCGCATAGTGAAACGCCTGTCCTTCCTGCTGTTTTCGATCGAGAATCTGTTTAATATTATAATAACGATGCCAGTAGTCTGTTGCTGCTTGGTAGTCGCCTTCGGCTTCGGCTGCAATGGCACGACCGTAAAGCATAGTTGAGAAATCCATGTTTAATGTGTCGGTGCCTAGACGTGCGGTAGCCAGGTCGTAGATGTCGAGCATCTTGTCATAATCGCCCAGGACACGCCATGTGCTTGATGCCATCATTCGTCCCGAGAATGTCTTGCCATAGTCGCTGTCTTCGAACAAAGTAAGGTAATGACGGGCGTTATCGACTTGTCCCATGTCGGCGTATGCTTTTGCGAGGAAACAGTAGGCTTGGGCTGTGTAGAAGTTACAATAGCTTTCAAACTGTTCGTCGCTTGGCGGCATACGGAACGAGCCGTCGGCATATTCGTCGCGGTGCTCACGGTAGTCGTCTATTTTTTCGATGATACGTTGTGCCAGCGGGATGATGTTTTCGGTCTTGTTGTGTATATCAAGCACGTTGATCTTTCGTTTGAGTGCTATGATGCAGGCATCCATTTCGTTGAAATGCCTTTGCTCGTCGAGAGCCCCGATAACGCCGCTGAGTTTGGCAAGGCCTCTTTCTTCCTCACCGAGTTGTGCGAGGATGAATCCTATCTCGGCTTCGGTGCGCAACGCCTCTGTCTCGTCGCCCTGCTGACGGCAAAGCTCAACTTTCTCGGTTGACCAGCGCACCCATTGCTCGTTGTCGCCACGTCGGCGTGTGATGGTGATAAGCAGGTCGAGCACATTCTCACGGTTAGTCGGATTATCAACAAAATCGCTCTGCATCAGCTCTTCGCAAATCTGGAGAGCCTCTTCAAAATGCAGGTCGGCGGTCGAGCGGCTCAGCACTTTGGCGCGCAGCATCAAGGCAACATCTGCGTCCAGATTGCCTACAATCACTGCCGAGTCGAGTATTATCAATGCTCTTTCCGGATTATTGCTATAAATTGCCAACGCCGCTTTGTCGGTGTATATCGTGTCGCCTGGCTGTGGTTCATATTTCACGTCGTTGTCAGTATTAGCACAACTGACAGTAAAAAAAACCAGAATTACATATAATATGAAGTGTGTTATTTTTTGCATAGCAGATATTTTCTCGATGCAAAAATACAATATTTTTAGGTAAAGATAATCATTTATAATGATCCTCAACTATATTTTTCACCAATAATAATGATGCGCGGCTAGCGATAAGTTTTGTAACTTCGCATTTGTTAATAAAATTATTGCTATGGAACATCATCACCATCATCATGCCGCATCGGCGCAGTCGCTGAACGGTATTTTCATTCTTTCTATCATCCTCAACGTAGTATTTGTCCTTGTCGAGGCTGGTGTGGGCCTGTGGCAGAACTCGCTATCCCTGCTCAGTGACGCTGGGCACAATCTCAGCGACGTCTTCAGCCTGGTGCTTGTACTGGTTGCTTTCCGTTTGACCAAAGTACAGCGTAATGAGCGTTTTACCTACGGATATCGCAAATCGACAGTCCTAATATCGTTGCTGAATGCCGTTATCCTGCTGGTGGCTGTCGGCGCCATCGTCATTGAGAGTATACACAAATTCAGCGAGCCGGCCGATGTCAACGGCATCGCGGTGTCGTGGACAGCGGGTGTGGGCATCCTTATCAACGGAGCAACGGCTTTGCTGTTGATGCGCGGGCAAAAGAACGATCTCAACGTGCGCGGTGCCTTCCTGCACATGGCAGCCGACACTTTGGTGTCAGTGGGTGTGGTCATCAGCGGCATCGTCATTGCTTACACGGGTTGGACCATCATCGATCCCATAGTATCGCTCGTCATCGCCGTTGTTATCCTCATTTCAACCTGGGAATTGCTCTCCGACAGCTTAAGACTTGCTGTTGACGGTATCCCTGACGGCGTTGATTTAAAGGAAATTGAGGAGCATATTACAGAGAACGAGCATGTGAAAGAAGTGCACCACATCCATGTGTGGGCAATCAGCACCACCGAAACGGCACTCACGGCGCATGTGGTTGTTGACGATTTAAGTTGCTGGCCTCAAGTGTCGGAGCATCTCAAACACGAGCTTGCCGAGCATGGTGTCAGCCATGTCACCCTCGAGCCTGAGACAGAAGATTGTCATTGTCACGACAGGGAATGCTAGATTTAATGCACTTCAGGAAAAACATAGAGAGACGCCACACTGTGACGTCTCATCATTTCTAAACTAAAAATATGGCCTGTTTTTGTCATTCATTCTGAGTGCAAAAATATTTCGAAAAAATGACATGGTAACTCACTATAATTGATGAATTTTGATTGGATTCATACCTAAAAATGGTTATTTATTCGAAAAACTAATGTCTAAGGTCTAAAGTCTAAGGTCTTTTTATTATTTTTGCAAAAAACGAAATGATATGCAGAAAGTATTCTCTGAAAACACGAAGATGGCCGACATGGTTCTTGGCAACCCTCAGCTTTTGCTGATGTTTCCGCGCTTCGGCATGGATCTTGGATTCGGCGACCACAGCGTAGGCGAAGTGTGTGCCATGAACAACGTCTCGACTCCGTTTTTCCTGATGGTATGCAATATTTACAGCAACGACGATTACAGTCCTACACCCGAAGACATCGCGAACGTCGATCTTAAAGCGTTGATTAGCTACTTGTTAGAGTCGCACAAATACTATCTCAACGAACGGCTGCCGCATATCGAGGAGCATCTCGACCATATCATCAACGCCTGCATCCCGAAGTATGGCAATATGTTGCGCCGTTTCTTCGACGAATATAAAAACGAGGTGGTTGACCATTTCGTTTATGAAGAGAAAAATGTGTTTCCATATCTGGAACAGCTTGTAAATCAAAATGTTAAGACTGATTACAAGATTAAAGTCTTTCATGAGAATCACACCAATATCGAAGACAAGCTCTCCGATTTGATGAATATCCTGGTGAAATACCTTCCAGCCGATGTTTATCCGAAAGAGCGTATCGAAATAGCATTGGATATCAATGACTTATCGATTGATTTGATGAATCACACCCTTATTGAAGAGCGCGTTCTTATTCCTTTTGTCGAATCTTTAGAAGCTTAAACGATGAAATCTGATAAAACAATAATCATTGTGGAGCCGTCGCCTATTGTCAGCGCAGGCCTTGCGTCGTATTTCGACGACATCAAGCAGGTTTCTATCGTCTCGCAGCTCGACCGTATCGACCGCATGGAAGAAAAACTCGCCGCATTTAATCCGGATATCTTGATAATCAATCCGTTACTGATTGCTTACGACACCAATGAGCAGTTTCTGAAAATCTGTCGCGACTTCTCTAAGGTGATTCCTGTCGCCTTGGTGACATCGTACGTCGATGCAGGCATCCTCAAGCAGTTTAAAGATGTAATCGAAATCAACGACAGCAAACAGAAAGTTGTCACAAAGATATTTAACATATTAAATGACAATAAATTAACTCAAGACAAACTCGAAAGCATTGAGCTGTCGAACCGTGAGACCGACGTCCTCGTCGCTCTTGTGAAAGGCTTGACAAACAAGGAGATTTCCGACAAATTGTTTATCTCGGTTCACACCGTAATCACTCACCGCAAGAACATCGTCCGCAAGACAGGCATCAAATCAGTTTCCGGCTTGACCGTCTATGCCTTGCTGAATAATTTGATTGACGAAACTGAGATTTACAAATAGTTTCATCTGGCATAGGCAAAAAATAAACGCCAACCCATATCGAGTTGGCGTTTTTTTGAGGTACCAGACGGAATCGAACCGCCGTAAAAGGTTTTGCAGACCTTCGCCTAACCACTCGGCCATGATACCCTGTTTTTGGACTGCAAAAATACAACTTTTTTCAATATCCCGACGTTTTTTGGAAAATTTATTTTTTTCGGTTGTTGCTACGCCTCTCAACCCATAGCCATAAGCGCCACATCAGCCAGCCCCAGGCGAAGAACAAAACATAGTAAATCCACTTCGGTGTGGTGGGCTGGTAGGCGTCCTCGTTGATGATTTTGGAGTACTGCTCTGTCGGGATGTCGGCGTAATAATAGGCTCCCGCACCGAAGTCGTAGCCTTCCACCAAGCCAAACCTGTTGGCCATTATCCAGCCTGCCAAAGACAAGGTGACTACCACCACAACGATGGTAATCACCTTGAAAACTATATGTTTTTTGTCCATTATTTGAACAAATCGAGATTCGGGACGTCGAATACCACTCCTGAAAGCAGGAACCATACGGCAAACAGTGTCAGAGCGATGTTGAACAGCTGTCCGACGATGTAGAGCCACAGTACCTTGCCGCCCTGCATCTGCTTGAAGAGGGTTTTGAAGTTGGTGTCCAATCCGATGCTGGTGAATGCCAACACGAAAGCCCAGTTCTTATACTGGTCAAGCACTCCGTTGATAGCTTTCACATCGGCGCCGCTTGTCGCCGGCAGCACTATGAACGATGCCACCAGCGATGCCACGAAGAAACCGATGATGAACTTCGGGAAACGTGTCCATATCTCACCTGCGCCAACGTTCTTGTCGCCAGTCTTGTCAACCTTCAAAGCGAAGAATACCGCCACGAAGAAAGCGATGAATCCGATCAGAATGTTCTGAATCATCTTCACCATTGATGCCACCTGCTCGGCTTCCTCACCAAGAGCGCTACCTGCAAGCACCACAGCGCCTGTCGAGTCGACAGTACCGCCGATGAGTGCTCCTCCCATCATCTGGTTCATGCCTGCCCAACGGATGATCATAGGCTCAAACACCATCATCAAAATTGTGAAGATGATAGAGATGGATATTGCCAACGAGAGGTCTTCTTTCTTTGCCTTTGCAGCGGCACCTGTGGCTATAGCTGCCGATGTTCCGCACACCGAAGTGGCTGAAGCCAGAGTGATGACCAGCGGCTTGTTGCCGATTTTCAACACCTTGGTGCCAAACCACCACATGAAGATGATGACGATAGGGGTCACAATCCAAGCTATGCCCAGACCGTAACCGGCAAATTTATAGATGTTGCTGAACAGCACCGAGAATCCCATGATAACCAAACCGGTCTTGATGTAAAACTCAGTTCTGATTGCCGGTTTAAGCCATTCAGGAGTGCCGACGGTGTTGGAAATCAACAATCCGATAAGCAATGCCCAGAATGCCCATTCGAGGTACATCTTGAGAGTGAATTCGGCGCTTATCATCCTGACAAGTATGCAGATGACGAATAAAACAAGGTAGGCGGGGATGAATTTGCTGAGTTTCTCGCCCTGCAGCTTGATGCCGATGCCAAACAAAACTCCGGTCACCAGGAAGGTGCGCAGCAGCTTAATCCAGAAAGTGCCGTTAGCGAACTGTGAGGCAAGCGATTTCTTCTCCTCGACGTTTTCCCACCAGTGCCATGTGCCGAATTTCAAGGCTGAAAAGTCGAACCAGCCGGCCAAAACCGACACGCAGGCTATTGCGATGACGATGAATCCGATCCACACCGCCAACCAGTCTTCTTTTTTCAATAGATCATTCTTTGCCATAATCTTAAATCTTTGAATCTTTAAATCTTTGAATTAAAACTTATAACTGAGTATTCCAACCAGACGGTGGGCGTTGTCGCCGCCGTCGACATTGATGTAGGAGTAGTCACACTTGAAGTTGAGACATTTCAGCGGCCAGTAGTTGATGCCGGCTGTGATGGCTGTGGTGCTGCCAGAGTTGGCGTCAGTGTCTTTATTGAAATAGTCGACACGTACCACAGGCATGAGGGTCTGAGTATTGTCTTTGCCAACTAAGAAGTTGTAGCCTGCCACAGCGTATAAGCCGTTGCTGGTGTACGGGTCGGTGGCGTCGTCAATACCTGTCTTGCCGCTGACAAACTCACTGCGAACGACCAGTCTGTCGTCTTTATACTGGGCACCAGCGCTCCAGCGGTTACGGTCACCGTAGTGGGTGTCGTCTTTCTTGTACTCGCCGAGGTAGAACGAACCTGTCAGTGTGACTGTCTTGATCCATGGATGGAACTCGAGACGGCCGACGATGTCTTTGCGGTTGTTGTTGTCAACACCGTTGACGCCGTTGCCGTTGAAGATACCGACATAGTAATCCAAGAGATTGAAGTCGTCCACCTTGAAAAGCTTGCCTGATGCCATGAAACCTATGTCACGGCCAATGCCTTTTATGCCGCAAACGTCTTTATAGCCAACAAGCTGCGAGATGACATCGCCGTAGTCGAAGATCTCCAGGTTAAGCGGGTTGATGGCTGTCTCCATGGTGAATGGGAGCTTGAACTGACCAAACTGCAATGACAAGGCGTCACAGACTTTATATTTCAGATAAGCATCAACCAGCATGATTTCATTAACGAAGTCACCTTGAATCTTGTACGACAGCTTTTCGGTGAGCTTGCCGTCGATAGATAAACGCACACGGCGCATTCTGAAAGTGTTATCCTGCAACTTGAAATCCTGATCGAAATCAGCCTGATAGAGAGCCTGCACAAAGCCCGAAATCTTCGGTGTGCGGTCAACTTTCTTTTCTTCTTTCTGTTCCTGTGCAAATGTTAAACTACTGATTATCATCAGTGTAGCTAACAAAAAGAGTTTTAATCTCTTCATAGTTTTGTAATTTTAATTAATAAATTCTGTTAGTTTTCGGCTGCAAAGATATAAAAAAAGTAAAAGCGTTTACTATTTTTTGAAAAAAATTTAGCCACTAGCTAATAGCTAATGGCTAATGGCTAATAGCTAATAGCTAATGGCTAAAATGGCTATTCCGCTAATACTGTAATCTTATTCTCCTTCACTTCGCACACGCCGCCTCGAATCTCGAAAAACTGCAACTTTCCGTCAGCTGTCTGCACTTTGGCCTTGCCTTGACCTAGTGCCGCAATCATCGGGGCGTGGTTGTGCAAAATCTCAAATAAGCCGTCGCTTCCAGGCAGCTGCACAAGTGTGGCCTCGCCGCTGAAAATCTGCTTGTCGGGAGATGTAATCTCAAGTTTCATGGCTTATTTGCTTTCTTCCAACATCTTCTTGCCTTTCTCGATGGCTTCCTCAATGGTTCCAACCAGGTTGAAAGCCGCTTCGGGGTATTGGTCGACCTCGCCGTCCATAATCATGTTGAAGCCCTTTATGGTGTCTTCAATCTTGACGGTGGCGCCTTTCATGCCTGTGAACTGCTCGGCCACGGTGAACGGCTGCGACAGGAAACGCTGCACACGACGCGCACGGTGCACTATGAGCTTGTCTTCTTCCGACAATTCATCCATGCCGAGGATGGCGATGATATCTTGCAATTCCTTGTATCTTTGAAGGATATTCTTCACGCGTTGAGCGGTCTTGTAGTGCTCCTCGCCGACGATGTCAGGTGTCAGAATTCTTGATGTTGAATCCAATGGGTCGACGGCAGGGTAGATGCCCAACTCGGCGATTTTACGGCTCAACACTGTCGTGGCATCCAAGTGTGCAAATGTCGTGGCAGGTGCCGGGTCGGTCAAGTCGTCGGCTGGCACGTAGACTGCCTGCACCGAGGTGATTGATCCGCTCTTGGTCGAGGTGATACGTTCCTGCATCAAACCCATTTCCGAGGCCAGTGTAGGCTGATAACCCACGGCCGAAGGCATACGACCCAGCAGAGCCGACACCTCAGAACCAGCCTGGGTGAAACGGAAAATGTTGTCGATAAAGAACATGATGTCGCGGCCGGCTGTTTCGCCGTCACCATCGCGGAAATATTCAGCCATTGTCAAACCCGACAAGGCCACACGGGCTCTTGCTCCAGGCGGCTCGTTCATCTGTCCGAACACCAGGGTTGCCTGCGATTTGCCAAGTTCATCGTAATCTATCTTGTCGATCGGCCAGTTGCCTTTGGCCATCTCTTCCTGGAATTCCTTACCGTATTTGATAACGCCCGATTCAATCATGTCACGGAGAAGGTCGTTGCCCTCACGTGTGCGCTCGCCCACGCCGGCAAACACTGTCATGCCTGAATACAGCTTGGCGATGTTGTTGATAAGCTCCATGATAAGCACCGTCTTGCCCACACCGGCGCCGCCGAACAAACCGATTTTACCGCCCTTGGCATAAGGCTCGATAAGGTCGATAACCTTGATGCCTGTGAACAAAATCTCCTGCTTGGTCGAGAGGTTTTCAAATTTAGGAGGGTCGCGGTGTATACTGTTGCGCTTCTTCGACTCGATGGGTTTCAGTCCGTCGATGCTGTCGCCTATGACGTTGAACAGACGTCCTTTCACCTGGTCGCCGGTAGGCATGGTGATCGGGTGTCCGAGGCTCAACACTTCCATGCCGCGACGCAGACCGTCGGTTGAGTCCATGGCGATGGTACGCATAGTATTCTCGCCTATGTCCTGCTGCACTTCTGTGATGAGCTTGTCGCCGTTAGGACGTGTGATTTCAAGAGCGTCCAACAGATTGGGCAGATGTTTTTCATCGTCAAAAGCCACGTCGATGACTGGTCCGATGATTTGTACTATACGACCTTTAATCTTTTTCTCCATTTTGTTTATCAACTCCTATTATTTTCTCAAAATTCTTGATAAAGTTCCATTGGAAAATTATCAAATATAAAATCCCGATTGTTATGGCGCTGTCGGCAATGTTGAACACCGGGCTGAAAAATATCTGTCCTCCAAGCATCGGCACCCATTCAGGGAAAGTGAAGAGCGGAAAATAAAGCATATCCACAACTCTGCCTTGCATAAATCCGGCGTAGTCGAAGATGAGCCCGTAGAACATTCCGTCTATGATGTTGCCCAAGGCGCCCGCAATGATGAGGGCTATGCCGAACAGAGGGCCGAACTTCACTTCTTTCTTCACCAGATAGCGCATCAGCCAGAACAGAAACACCACTGCCACGATGCGGAACAGGCTGAGGATTATTTTGCCCCAGCTGGCTCCGGATATCTCCCAGCCGAATGCCATACCGTTGTTCTCAATGAACAGAATATAAAACCACTTCCCGATAACGGGAATGGCTTCTCCGATTGCCATCGTCGTTTTGACAAGAATCTTCGACGCTTGGTCAAGCAAGAGTATCAAAAAGATGACAATCAGAGGCTTTTTCATTTCTTCTTGTTCTGATTCATCTTTGCTTCAATGCTGAGAGTGGCGTGCGGCACGGCGTACAGACGCTCTTTTGGAATAAGCTTGCCTGTAACACGGCAGATGCCGTATGTCTTGTTCTCAATGCGAATCAAAGCGTTCTCAAGATTTTTGATATACTTGGCCTGACGCACTGCCAAGGCGCTGTTTTCCTCCTTAGAGAGCACTGCCGCGCCTTCTTCCAAAATCTTGAAGGTGGGGGCGGTGTCGTCGGAGTTGTTTTCGTCGCCTTTCACGTTTTCCTGAAGCAGCTCGAGGTCTTTTCTCGCCTGAGCCAAACGACCTAAGATCAATTCCTTGAATTCCTCAAGTTCCTCGTCAGAGTATCTGGTCTTCTCTGCATTGTTTGTTTCCATGACAAATATGTTTATTTTTTTCTTATCGTTAGTTTGACGTTGACTTTGTCAACAAGCTCCTGTGGCTCTGCGCCGTCCAGACGGTCGACCATCTCAAGTGTGGCGAGTGTCTCGGAGCAGATATATTCGCCGAAACGCTCCACCGGCTTCAGGATGTCGTTGTTCTTTTCAATTGTCAAGACAATCTTGTCGGTGACTTCCAGACCGCTTTCCTTACGCATGTTCTGCACACGGTTGATGATTTCTCTGGCCAAGCCTTCCTCGAACAGCTCCTGCGAGATGGTGATATCCAAAGCCACTGTCATATTGTCTTGTGTTGTGACTGTCCAGCCCGGGATATCCTCGGTGGTGATCAGGGCGTCTTCTAAAATCAGGTTGACTTCCTGACCGTCAACTGTGATGTTGGCGCCACCGTTCTTTTCGAAGCTTCTGATGTCTTCCTGACTCATGGTGTTGAAGTACTTGGTGAGCTGACCCATCAACTTGGCGTAGCGTGTCTTCAGTGAAGCGAAGTTAGGTCTGACCTTCTTGACCAGGATGTTGAGTTCGCCGGTGAGATATTCAACTTTCTTCACGTTGACTTCCGAAAGGATGAGGCCTTCAACCTTTTCAAGCTGCTGCTGCATCTCGTCGCTGAGCACCGGAATCATGATTCTTGACAATGGCTGACGCACGCGGATGTTGGCTTTCTTACGGAGGGAAAGCACCATCGAAGCCACCAACTGGGCCATCTCCATGCGCTCTTCAAGTTTCTTGTCAATGCATTTTGTGTCGGCCACCGGGAATGTTGTCAGGTGCACCGATTCGGCGCTGTTGCGGTGTGTCACGGCGTTCAGGTCGCGATAAAGTTGCTCGCTGAAGAACGGGGCGATAGGCGAAATCAAGCGTGCCAAAGTCTCCAGACAGGTGTACAGAGTCTGGTAGGCCGAGGTCTTGTCGTTAGAGCCGTTGCTCTTCCAGAAACGGCGGCGTGACAAGCGCACGTACCAGTTACTGAGGTGAGCGTCAACGAAATTGCCTATTGCGCGGCCGGCCTTGGTCGGCTCGTAGCTTTCGTAGTCTTTTTCGACTTCCAAAACGAGAGAGTTGAGTTCTGAAAGAATCCATCTGTCGATCTCAGGACGTTTCTCGTATGGGATGTCGGCTTCTTTGTACTCGAATCCGTCGATGTTGGCGTAGAGTGCGAAGAAAGCGTATGTGTTGTATAATGTTCCGAAGAACTTACGGCGTACGTCATCGACGCCGTCTTCGTCAAATTTCAGGTTATCCCAAGGCTGAGAGTTGGTCATCATGTACCATCTCACAGCATCGGCACCGTATTTTGTGATGGCTCCGAACGGGTCGACAGCGTTGCCTAAACGTTTCGACATCTTGTTGCCGTTCTTGTCGAGCACCAAGCCGTTGGAAATCACGTTCTTGTATGCTACCGAGTCGAAGCACATCGTTGCTATTGCATGCAAGGTGAAGAACCATCCGCGGGTCTGGTCGACGCCTTCTGCGATGAAGTCGGCCGGGAATGTCTTGTCGTTCAGCTGGCCTGGCTTGCCCATGTAATGAATCTGTGCGTAAGGCATAGCACCTGAATCGAACCATACGTCGATGAGGTCCGGCTCGCGGAACATCTTCTTGCCTGATTTTGAAACCAAAACCACGCCGTCGATATATGGCCTGTGCAGGTCAAACTTGGTGTAATCTTCTGATTTATAAGGATTTTCCTTCATGAATCCTGCCTTGACAGATTTCTCGATTTCTTCTCTGAGTTCAGCCACGCTGCCGATGCAGATCTCTTCGTTGCCGTCTTCTGTGCGCCAGATTGGCAATGGCGTGCCCCAGTAACGTGAACGTGAGAGATTCCAGTCGACGAGGTTCTCGAGCCAGTTGCCGAAACGTCCGCTACCTGTTGCCTCAGGCTTCCAGTTGATGGTCTTGTTGAGCTCTATCATCCTGTCTTTCAACGCGGTGGTCTTGATGAACCAGCTGTCGAGAGGGTAGTATAGGACTGGTTTGTCGGTACGCCAGCAGTGAGGATAGTTGTGGGTGTGTTTCTCGCTCTTGAAGAGCTTGCCCTGTTCCTTCAGCATGACGACGATTTCGACATCGAGAGAGATGTCTTTGTCATTCTTTGTAGGGTCGTAGGCGTTTTTCACGAATTTGCCTGCGTATTTTGCGTATTCCTCAGCGTCGACATGTGTCTTAACCCATTCAGGGTCAAGGTCTTCGAGGAGGAAGAACTTACCTGTCTTGTCGACCATCGGCTGTGCCTTGCCGTCTTTGTCGATGAGGTGCAGTGGCGGGATGTTGGTCTGTTTTGCCACTCTGTTATCGTCAGCACCAAAGGTAGGAGCGATGTGGACGATACCTGTACCGTCTTCTGTTGTGACGTAGTCGCCAGGGATGACGCGGAATCCGTCGCCGTCAGGTCTTACCCAAGGGATGAGCGGCTCGTAGTCGAGGCCTGCGAGGTCCTTGCCCTTGCATGTGCCCAAAACTTCGTAAGGAAGCTTCTTGTCGCCGACTTTCCAGTCTTCAAACTTCGGTTTCTCTTCTTCAGACGGGAAGAACGATGCCATCAACGGCTTTCCGATGATGATGTAAATCTGATTGCCGTTGTTCGGGTTCACTGTTTTCACGAGATTATACTCGATGCCAGGACCTACTGCCAATGCTGTGTTTGACGGCAATGTCCAAGGTGTTGTTGTCCAAGCCACAATCTGTACGTCGTGTAAGTTCACGTCAACGCCGAATGGCAGTTTTTCGAACTTACGCTGCTCGGCTTTCAAGCGGAACATCGCCACGCAGGTGAGGTCTTTCACGTCGCGGTAGCAGCCAGGCATGTTCAACTCGTGTGAGCTTAAGCCTGTTCCTGCAGCTGGAGAATATGGCTGGATGGTATATCCTTTATAGAGTAAACCTTTGTTATACAAGTCTTTAAGTAAGAACCACAAAGTCTCAATATATTCGTTTGTGAAGGTGATATATGGGTTGTTGAGGTCGACCCAGTAGCCCATCTGACGGGTGAGGTCGTCCCAGCGGTCCTTGTATTTCATCACTTCTTCGCGGCAGGCGCGGTTGTAGTCGTCCACGCTGATTTTCTTGCCGATATCTTCCTTTGTGATGCCGAGTTTCTTCTCAACACCAAGCTCCACTGGCAGTCCGTGGGTGTCCCATCCTGCCTTGCGGCTAACGTATTTGCCTTTCAATGTCTGGAAGCGGCAGAAAGTGTCCTTAATGGTACGAGCCATCACGTGGTGGATGCCCGGCATGCCGTTTGCCGACGGTGGACCTTCGTAAAAAACATACGCCGTTCCGTTCTTGGTGTTTTCCAAACTCTTGTTGAAGATGTCGTTATCTTCCCAAAACTTACGAATCTCATCTGCTATATTTGTGAGATTCAAAAACTTATATTCGCGATATGCGTTCTTCATAAAACGTATTTAAATTTCTAAATAATCCGCAAAGATAAAAAAAAGAATTGATTTTAATTGATATTATTTAAAGTTTTTTTAATTTTGCGGTGAAAAATCTAATTTTGAATAAAAAATCAACCAATATGAAGTTAAATTACTCTATCGGAATCGATATCGGAGGCACAAACACCGACATCGGAATCGTCAGTGCTGACGGAAAAATCATCGACAAGGAAAACCTGCCGACAAATGAGTATTATGATGCTGATCTTTATATGAAAGACGTGGCAGACAAGATAAAAATCTTGCTTGAGCGCAACAAGATTAGCGAAATCGACGGCATAGGCATCGGTGCTCCAAATGGCAATACTTATACGGGTAGTATCGACAATGCGCCGAACCTAAACTTTAAAGGTCAGGTGAAGCTTGCCGAGATGATGAAGAAATATATTGACACTAAAGTTGTTGTGTCAAACGACGCCAATGCTGCGGCTTACGGCGAGATGATTTACGGTGGCGCGAAAAACCTCGACCATTTCATCACTTTCACACTCGGAACAGGTGTCGGAAGCGGCATCATCATCGACAGAAAGCTTATTTTGGGCTCGACAAGCACTGCTGGTGAACTCGGTCACTCGATTATCATCATCAACGGTCGCCAGTGCGGTTGCGGTCGAAAAGGCTGTTTGGAGACTTACACCTCGGCTGGTGGCATACGTCGCACAGCTCTCGAACTGATGGAACATAATCCTTATTACAGCGGCGTTTTGAAGGATATCGCGCCTGAAAATCTCACTTCCAAGATGGTTGGTGACGCTGCCAATGCAGGCGATCCGATAGGTATCCAGAGTTTCGAAAATGTGGGTTATCTTCTCGGTATCGCTATGGCAAATGCAGTGACGTTCTCAGCCCCTCAGGCTATCTTCCTCATGGGCGGTCCTGTCCATGCCGGCGAAGTGCTGATGAAGCCTCTGCGCAAGTCATTCGACGAGCATCTTCTGAATATCTATCAAGGTACAGTGGATATTCGTGTATCGGAATTGAAAGACAATGAGGTGGCAATACTCGGTGCCGCCGCCTTGTGCCAACTATAAATACTGAATAGGCGAAAATACAAGACAACCGACCAGTGCGAACAGCGTCACCGTCAGCAGTGACAATGCGAACACTGGTTTGTTGTGTCTGAAGAATTTCCTGACCACTATTGCCATCACCGGAATCGACATGATGGGCAGCATCGGAACGAAAAGCCAAACAGGGTGTTTCCTTTTAAAATCGACTATTTTGCGCGCATTTTTCAGCTTTTTTGCTGACGGATGCGACTTTCTCTTTTTATAAAAACGGTTCAGGATGATGTCGCAAAAGAAGTAAAAAAACGAGAATCCCACCATAGCACCCAAGGCTGTCGCCGCGAATGTTGTGCCAAACGACAACCCCGCCGCAAAACCAATAGATGGTGCGAAAAACGTCTTAATTATCGACGCCAAAACCACTGAAACAATCTTCCAAAACATTTTTATTGCATCAATTCAAAAATGTTGTATCTTTGCACCCGCAAAACAAGCCACTTTAGCTCAGTTGGTAGAGCAACGCATTCGTAATGCGTAGGTCGTTGGTTCGAGTCCGACACGTGGCTCTTTTTTTATTTGTCAAGTATCTGATACACAGAGTTATTTGACTTGAATTCCGGTACAATTTGCTTCATCTGTTTAACAATCTCAAAGTCATTGCATGTAGGGAGAACCTCAAGCAGTTTCCCGATCTCAGCGTTGACTTCTTCTTCGGTATATTCACGAACCTTTGCGCGCATAATCTTCGGATGCTCGGTCGGAATGGTGTTTTCCTTAGTGGCAAGAAGTTCCTCGTAGAGTTTCTCACCAGGTCTCAAACCGGTGATTTCGATCTGAACGTCAGGCATGTGCGACAACTTTATCATCTTGCTTGCCAAGTCGTAAATCTTGACAGGCTTGCCCATGTCGAACACAAAGATATCGTCGTCATCACCAATGGCGCCTGCTTCCAAAACCAAGCTACAAGCTTCAGGAATCGTCATGAAGTAACGTATGATGTTACGGTCGGTGACGGTAAGTGGTCCGCCATGAGATAACTGCTTCTTAAACAATGGGATAACAGAACCGTTTGAGCCCAAAACATTACCGAAACGAGTGGTAACAAACTTGGTCTTGCTGTTGCGGCTCTGAGTGTAGATTTCGGCAATACGTTTTGTGGCACCCATCACGTTGGTCGGGTTCACCGCCTTATCGGTTGAAATCATCACAAACTTCTCAACGCCGTATTTTATTGCGAGGTCGGCTACAATCTTAGTACCAAACACATTGACAAACACAGCTTCGTATGGGAAACTCTCCATCAGAGGGACGTGTTTGTAAGCGGCTGCGTGGTAGATAATCTGCGGCTGATACTTCTCAAACACCTCGGTCATCTTGTTGATATCCTTCACATTACCGACGACGAACTCTTTCGGCACCGCGATGTGCTTGTATGGTTCTTCGTTGTTCAACTCGAACTGCAAATCGTACATCGGTGACTCAGCTTGGTCGAACATAATCAAGCACTTAGGATTATGCTGCAACACCTGACGGCAAATCTCGCTACCAATTGAACCTGCTGCTCCTGTCACCATCACGACTTTGCCTTCCAACTCGTGTTTAACGTTTTCCTTACCCAAAACGATAGGGTCTCTTTCAAGCAAATCTTCAATCTTGATATCTGCGATCTGATTGAAATTCAGTTGGCTGCCATTGATCCAAGAATCTACGTGAGGCACTGCTTTCACTGTAACTCCCAATTCGAGGAGACGGTTGACAATCTCGTTACGTTTATTGATTTTCAAACTTGGCATAGCCAAGATAATCATATCGACTCCAAATTTCTTGATAAAGTCTTTATTCAGGGCTTCTTCCGGCTTACGAATACGCACTCCGTTGATGGCTTTACCGATTTTTGAATTTGAGTCGTCAACAAAAGAAACAATATTGTATTGTGTGGAAGTGTCCTGATACAGAGCGTTTTGCGTGATAGGACCAGCGTCGCCGGCACCATAAATCACCACATTGACTTTGTTGGGTTGTGGACGCAAATATTCGTTGTAGATACGGCGGATGATAAGGCGCGCGAGTACCATAAATACTAAAGCTACTATGCAAATCAGCACTACCGTCTGATATTTTGGAAAATAAGCATCTAAGAATCTGTATTCTGCAACGTTGTTAATCAATAATTTAATTATGCAAATAGTGATAAACACCCATAATGTTGTCTTGGAAATCTGTTCGATATCCCTGAAATCAGTGTATCTGATAAGACCTTTATACGAACCTGTTATAAGGAATCCTATGATAAATAACAGAAGGATAAAAACAGATTTGTTAAAAATATCTGCTAAAACAAGTTTATCGAAATTAGGGAAAAACCTCAGAAAAGGTATGATAATCAATGCGCATATGACGAGCAAAACATCAAAAGCCAAGACATAACCTCTTGATAATGACCCTGAATTATGCTTTCCAAAGAACAGTTTTGCAATATTTGTCAAAAGTTTCTTCATAATATTTGATTTTAATTCAATAAACTATTTTTGCCATTCCTTAATTAATTGTTCGTCTTGCATCTTACAGATGAGCAGACAGTTGTTGTCGTCTACAACTATGTAATTGTCAAGACCTTGCACTATCACTTTTTTTCTTCCGAAAGTGCGCACGATGCTGTTTTTGCTGTCGACCATCTTTACGTTTTCACCTATTATGGCGTTCTGGTCGGCATCGTATGGGATGTGAGTGTAAAGGCTACCCCAGGTGCCTATGTCGCTCCATCCAAAGCTGGCCGGATAAACAAACACATCTTTCGATTTCTCCATCACGGCATAGTCGATGCTGATGTTAGGGCATGTCGGGAATAGTTCGTCAACCACATCCTGTTCGTCGTTTTTATAGAAATGCGGCTCGATTTTGTCGAATACTGCGGCCAAATCAGGCACCAGATTAGCAATTGTGTTCACGACCATTTTCGCATTCCAGATGAAGATTCCGGCGTTCCAGTAATAACCGCCGTCGGCCAGATACTGCTTGGCTGTCTCAAGGTTAGGTTTTTCCTTGAAAGCCTCAACTTTTTGAATTTTCTCTTTCGAGTTGGCATCAACCGACTTGATGTAGCCGTAGCCTGTCTCCGGACGCGTAGGCATCATGCCCAGAGTGACTATTACATTATTGTTTTTGGTATACTCAAGAGAATCGTTGATAACCTCTTGGAAATGCGGCACATCCAGTACCAGATGGTCGGCAGGGGAGAACACCAGGTTGGCGTCAGGGTATTTGGCGTAAATTTTACGGCTCACGTACTCGATGCAAGGAGCTGTGTTGCGCATGATTGGTTCCATAAGAATCTGAGCATCAGGTACTTGTGGCAGCTGTTCCTTGACAATGTCCTTATACTTTTTGGAGGTGACAATCCACACATGATCGGGGGCGATAATGCCGCCAAAACGCTCGACTGTGAGCTGTATCATGGTTTTCCCGATGCCCATAACATCAATGAACTGTTTCGGTTTTTCGGGTGTGGACATAGGCCAAAAACGGGAGCCTACGCCGCCTGCCATTATAATAAGGTGATTGTTGTTATTCATAAAGCCGCAATATGTTTTTTGATTTTGCAAAATTAAATAATAAATCTGACAATTATCTGAATGTTGAAAAATTATAATCTTCCGTCGACTATGCTTCTGTCCAAGAAGCCTTTCACGTCGTAAATCACGCCGCCTTTTCTGACCAGCGATTTGATGTCGAGATCCAAAAACTTTTTGTGCGAAACCGCAAGAATCACAGCGTCATAGAGCTCGGAGCTTGTGGCTGGGAGTTCGGAACTGATGCTGATGCCGTATTCTTCTTTCACCTTTTCGGGATTGGCCCAAGGATCGAAAATGGTGATGTTGTCGGTGTATTCCTTCAAAGTATAATAGATGTCGACCACTTTTGTGTTGCGAATGTCGGGGCAGTTTTCCTTGAAAGTGACTCCGAGAATCAGTATTTTCGCGTCCTTTACCATCACTCCCTTCTTGTTCATGAGCTTGATGGTCTGGTTGGCCACGTAGTTGCCCATGCTGTCGTTTAAACGTCGGGCAGCCGACATAACTCTCGGAAACACTCCGAAAACCTCGGCTTTTTCAATCAAATAGTAAGGGTCGACACTTATGCAGTGACCGCCAACCAAGCCCGGACTGAGCTTGATGAAATTCCATTTGCTTGATGCGGCTTCGATAACATCGTGTGAATCTATGCCCATGGCATTGAATATCTTGGCCAATTCGTTCATGAAGGCGATATTCACGTCACGCTGCGAGTTCTCTATGATTTTTGAAGCCTCGGCCACTCTGATTGACGATGCCTTGTGAGTGCCGTTCACCAGCACCGAATTGTACAGGCTGTCGACAAAATCGGCTGTCTCAGGCGTTGAACCTGAAGTTACCTTCTTGATTTTCTCGACAGTATGTTCCTTGTCGCCCGGATTGATGCGCTCGGGCGAGTATCCTGCGAAGAAATCAACATTGAACTTCAATCCGCTGACACGTTCCACCACCGGTATGCATTCCTCCTCGGTAACGCCCGGATACACTGTCGATTCGTAAATCACCACATCACCCTTGGAAATGACTTTTCCTACCGTTTCCGACGCACTCCACAGAGGCTTCAGGTCGGGGTGGTTGTTGGCGTCGACTGGTGTTGGCACAGCCACTATGTAAACGTTGCAATCCTTGATGTCTTCAAGTTTTGTGGTGCATTTAAAACCATTTTTTATGGCTGCCTGAAGCAGTTCGTCGCTCACCTCAAGAGTCAGGTCGTGACCAGTCATCAGGGCATCGACGCGCTTTTGATTCATGTCAAAACCGACAGTAGGGTATTTGGTCGAGAACAGCCTTGCCAACGGCAGTCCGACATAGCCCAATCCGATAACACAGATTTTACTTTTCATCTAATTTAAAACAAGTTTTTCCTTCACGATATGCTTTTTCCCATTCCCATGCGCTGCGAGTCATGTCGTCCAAAGTGCGCTCGGCCTTCCAGCCCAATTCCTTATTGGTATATGTCGGGTCGGCCCAGATTTTCACAATGTCGCCTGCTCTGCGGCCCACGATTTCGTATTTCAGCTTGATATTGTTGCTTCTTTCGAACGATTTGATGATGTCCAGAACCGAATATCCTGTGCCTGTTCCCACGTTGAACACTTCAAACGAAGCTTTCATCTTGCCCTGAATCATGCGCTCGACGGCTTTCACATGCGCTTTGGCCAAATCCATGATGTGGATGTAGTCGCGGATTGGTGTTCCGTCGGGGGTGTCGTAGTCGTTGCCGAATACCCTGAGGAATGGACGTATGCCGTAGGCGGTCTGCGTGACGTAAGGCATCAGGTTGGCCGGCACTCCGAACGGTAATTCGCCCAACTTGGCGCTTTCGTGTGCCCCGACAGGGTTGAAATAACGCAACGCAATGGCGTTCAAGCCTTTATATGCCGTGATGCAGTCCTGCATTATCTCTTCGGCAATCTGCTTGGTGTTGCCGTAAGGGCATTCGGCTTTCTTGATAGGCGCTTTTTCCGATATCGGCAGATTTTCTGGGTCAGGCTCGCCGTAAACGGTGCAAGATGATGAGAATACGAGGTTTTGCACGCCGTATTTATTCATCGACTCCAGAATGTTCATCAACGAGTCAAGATTGTTGCGGTAATATTTCAGAGGCTGTTCCACCGACTCGCCGACCGCCTTGTGGGCAGCGAAATGGATCACGCCTTTGATGTCGCGGTGACGGCTGAAGAAATCGTCCACTTTCTGGCGGTCGGCGAGGTCGAACTGCTCGAACTCGGGACGTTTCCCAGTGATTGAAGCTATCGCGTCGAGTGCCTCTATTCTTGAGTTAAACAAAGCGTCAACAATTACGACATCGTAGCCCTGCTGCTGCAGTTCAACTGTTGTGTGGGAACCTATAAAACCCGTTCCGCCTGTAACTAATATCTTCATTTTCATTTTTTTTAATGAGATTTCTCCACTACGCTTCGCTTCGGTCGAAATGACGGAGTGCTACCGCCATCCGAAAGGATGCTCACTTAATGCTAATTTAGCCAAAGGATGATAGTCACCCACCAATCCGATTGGCTTTGCGTTTCTAATTTCGTAAACTATCTCAATGCAGTTGCGGGCTTCCGAAATGCGGAATCCTTCACCTGCCAGAATTTTTTCGTAACTCTTGGTGTGCAGCTCGGTGAAACCTGCGCTGAACTCAAATTCCGAACCGTCAATCATGATGGTGCGATAGGTCTTTTTCTCGCCTTGAACAGCATTTTCAGGCAATGTGTCGGCATTGATGCTCAGGAAGTAACGCACACGTGCCTTAGGCATCTCAAGATATCCTGCCACGCGGTCGTGAGTCGACACGTGCACCACGTTTTTCGTCACCGGGCCGAAAATCCACGAAAGCATGTCGTAGAAATGAATGCCGATGTTGGTGGCTATGCCTCCGCTCTTGTTTTCGTTGCCTTTCCAAGAGGTGTAATACCAGTTGCCTCTGGCTGTGATATATGTCAAATCGACATCGTAAACCTTGTCTTTAGGACCTTCGTCGATTTTCTTTTTCAATGCCACTATCGAGTCGTGCAGGCGCAGCTGAAGAATGGTGTATGCCTTGTGGCCTGTGCTTTGCTCCACTTTTTCCAAAGCGTCGATGTTCCAAGGATTCAGCACAACCGGTTTCTCGCAGATGACGTCGGCACCTAAACGTAATCCGTATCTGGTGTGCGCGTCGTGCAGATAGTTGGGCGTGCAAACCGTCACGAAATCTATATTTGTGCCACGTTCAATCAAACGTGTGTTGTGTCTGTCAAAAAGTTCCTGCTCGGTAAAAAACGCCGCATTCGGGAAATAGCTGTCCATGATGCCCACCGAGTCGCTCTTGTCGTAGGCCGACACCATGACGTTTCCCGTGTCTTTTATCGCCTTCAGATGCCTCGGCGCTATGTACCCTCCAACTCCAATAATCGCAAAATTCTTCATACTACAATGAATATATTATTGTTTTGTATCAAAATATTATTTTCCAATTTATAATTTCTACCACAATTACATTTCAAATCTTCGCCCAGTTTCTTTCCGCACTCGCAAACCCAGCCAATCTGCCGTGCCGGCACTCCGGCCATCAGCGCGTAATCCTTCACGTCTTTGGTGACAACCGCTCCTGCCGCTATCATAGCGCTCTTTCCTATGGTGTGTCCGCAAACCACCGTGCAGTTGGCTCCCAACGAAGCACCTTCCTTTATCAAAGTTTTTGCATAAACGCCGTGCACCGGAAAGTGTGCCCTTGGTGTCACGACGTTGGTAAATACGCAGCTCGGACCGCAAAACACGTTGTCTTCAATCTCAACGCCCTCGTACACCGACACGTTGTTCTGAATCCTGACGCCGCTGCCTATCTTTACATTGTTTCCAATATTGACATTCTGCCCAAGCGAGCAGTTTTCACCAATCACCGCACCCTTCTGGATGTGACAGAAATGCCAGATTTTGGTGCCGTCGCCCACGACGGCACCTTCATCTATATAACTCGATTCGTGTTTAAAAAACATTATAAGTTGGCTTTTTCAATGTCTTTGAAATAGTTCACAGTGCCGACTTTCAGCTCGTCTGTAGCCGCGTCGTCGCAAACGATGATGCCTTTCGGATGCATCTGCAACGCGCTCACAGTGCAGAGGTGGCAGACACCGCCTTCGATGGCTGCTGCCAAAGCGCGGGCCTTGTTGTGACCGTTGGCCAAAATCATCACCTCGTCGCTGTCCATCACTGTGCCCACGCCCACTGTCAGAGCGGTCTTCGGCACCTTGTTGATGTCGTTCTCAAAGAAACGTGAGTTGGCAATGATAGTGTCGGTTGTCAGCGATTTCACACGTGTACGTGATGTCAGTGACGAACCTGGCTCGTTGAAAGCGATATGGCCGTCAGGACCGATTCCGCCCATGAACAGATGGATGCCGCCGTAGCTCTTGATTTTGGCTTCGTAACGTGCGCATTCGGCCTCGAGGTCGTCGGCGTTGCCGTTGAGGATGTTCACGTTTTCCTTCTTTATGTCAATATGTTTGAAGAAGTTGTTCCACATGAATGAGTGGTAGCTTTCAGGATGATCTTCAGGAATTCTGACATATTCGTCCATGTTGAATGTCACCACATTCTTGAATGAGACCTTACCAGCTTTGTAAGCCTTGATAAGGGCTTTGTAAGTGCCTATAGGTGTTGAGCCTGTCGGTAAGCCAAGTATGAAAGGCTTCTTGGCTGTCGGCTTGAACTCATTGATTCTGCGGACGATATGATTTGCCGCCCACTGTGACATCTTGTCGTAATTAGGTTCAATAATAACTCTCATTTTCTTATAATTTTTAGGTTTGTTACTTGATTAATTCTCTTGCGTCTTTGATAAACTGCAACGCTTGATCCGTCTCTTTCTTGATTTGTTTGACGAAACTGTTGTCTTCGAGTTTTCCGTTGACAGCATCGCGTTCCTCAAGATTACGGAATGTCGAGTTACGGATGGTGTTTTCGTAGTCTTTCTTTCTCGACTCATAGACCTGGTCGCAGACATAATGAAGCACTTTTTCGCCTCTGTTGAGTGCGTCAGCGAAGATTTCTTTTGTCAAAGAAGGACATTTGTTGTAGATGAATCTCAAAGCTTGATAGCTGTGTAACAGTTTGTCTGTCTGATACTTATCCCACAATTCGTTGTAACGTTTATGAATGTCGTCCCAGCTGTCGAGTGTGCCGTCGCAGATGTCGTCGATGAGTCTCTCAAGATCGTCGCCAGTCACAAGCTGACCGCCCAAGTTGATCCATTCACGCTGACGGACATTTGTAAGACGATTGCACATCTGTTCGAAAGTCTCCTTCGGATGAATCTCCATGTGGTAGATAAGGTTCTTCACCGAATAGTAGATAATCATGTCTTCGTAGGCGTGATATGCCTCGTAAGGCTTCAGAATCACCACTTTACGATGCGATTTTTCCATCTCTTCACCCAGCACTTCAAGGCCTTTCACCACGGCCTTATCGCCATTTAAGAGTTTGTTTCCGAGTCCACGCAGCTCGTAATACTCACGTTCAGGATTTTCGCCTTTCGAGCGCAGATAGGCTTTGGCTGTCCACACTTCGAGGAGCTTGCGTCCTGCGATGACTTCTTCCATGGTGTCCGGCGCAAATGTCTCAAACTCGATGTTTTGAATTCTGCGCAGACGTTTGTCACGCTTCTGATATTTCGAGGTGTTGCGTGCGATGGCGTACATGTTATACATCCACCAGTATGCCGGCATCACTTCGAGCTGGTCTTTTGCCACGTTGTTGTTTACCAAGGCAAAAGGCAACTTGATGTTCATCTCGTTCGGATAATCTGCCTTCGAAAGCAGGGTGAACGATGCGAACTGCGACGAGTGCTTGACGCTTGAGCAAAGTCCTGGCCAGAAACCGCGTTTCGCCACGATCTCACCGTCGGTAGCGCGGCTGTTGTGGTTAGAGCCGAGTGTCGCGCCTGCGGCCATGTTGCTCTGTCCCATCACACAGGCGGCGATGAGGAATGAGTTGTTATGATGCTGCTCATGTGCCGGGAAGATCAGGTTGTTCAACACCTCGCAGCATGAGATGGTGGAGTTGTCGCCCAAGATAGAGTAGATGACGCGCGCTCCGTATTTCAGGTTGCAGTTGTCACCAATCACAAAGCGTGTGGCCACCACCGAATAGAAGATATGGCAGCCGTAGCCAACGATGCCGTTGACCAGGATAACGCCTTCGCCAACCTGTGTCGGCTCTTCCTCCGATGAGTTGATGGTGATGTTTTTCAGCTTGCTTGCGCCCTTGATATAGCAGCACGGCCCAATCTTGGCGTCTTTGATAATCCAAGAATTCTTGATGACGCAGCCTTCGCCTATGGTTCCATAGTAACCTCTGCTGCTGTCGTGTTCTTTGTTGGTAATTTCAAACAGTCTGTCCTGAAGCTTCTGAATATCAGTGTATTTTGCCCAAAGATATGCGTCGGCA
>Ga0129307_1000346_pt1 | contig 74684 bp, 61 predicted proteins | sample P1105metagenome_FD_94437 | JGI IMG/M metagenome (GOLD analysis project Ga0129307, IMG submission 94437) | Capybara group fecal microbial communities from Wisconsin, USA - P1105 metagenome | ecosystem: Host-associated > Mammals > Digestive system > Large intestine > Fecal | place: USA: Wisconsin...
TTGAAACTTTGCCATTCCAATTTGCGTTTTACCTTTGCCACAGGAACAATCAAACATCAGGCGAGAGGGGACAAAAGCGGTGCGTTCGGGAAACGGATTCGCACATTCGGGCTACTCCCGTTCCCCCTTCGCCAAGGCGAACGTACTCCTGGGCAGATTAAGATGTTCGCTTGTGACGAACCATTGTTAGGGATTATTAGATGGAGTGATTCGTAAAAGCAACCAGAACAGAGCGGATGAGAATAAGAAATCGGCTGTCCCCGCCTGCAATACTGAATGCCCTCAGCGGTTTCCAGTTTGCAAGTGAGGACAGCCGTTTTCTCTCGTCCGCTGACAGTCGGGTGTGTCTTATAGCCTTATCAGTGAAACTTCACCGACAAGGCTATAAGACTTGCCTGACGACAATAATCCTTTTACGACGGTTGGTTGTGCTTTTCGGTATCAGATAACGGAGTCTGAGGCTGACGAATGACAATAAAGCGGATAGGCTCACAAGTGAGAAGCTTTCTTTGAGCCAATCCAGACTATAGTGTGAATTGCGAAAGTCTACCACCAGAAGAAGGGGACAACCACAGATAAGTGTGCAGCGTCGGCTGAATCACATTCAGGCGGTGGCACTCTTAGATGCGGTTATTCCCTGGATAGTCCGAAGATGTCATCTGCCCGTCTGATGACTGCTTCGGGCGACAACACCCGCTTTCGCAAGCAAACTTTGGGCAGACAAACGATTTCTGCTATTATGCCATTCGATTCACATACGCAACTACGGGCTTTCAGGCCAATCGGAAAAGGACACCTATACAGATGCAGACCAGAAATATGATGTACCGATGCCGTGCAGTTGTGTCAATCTCTGATTGTTCAGCAACTGCACACCATCGGGGCATCTTTTTTCCTGCATCTGCGACAGCCCTAAAAAGTGATTGTCCTCAGCATAGCCGATACCTCGGCCATCTTAAGGACAATCTCTTTGGGGCGTAGTCAATCCCTTTCCCGACGTATTCTTGGTGCTCCGAACGAACATAAAGGTTAAAAAGCACTGCCAAAATGACTATTTCTTATTAAACTGTTGGTAATCTCAATAATATTTGCTACCTTTGCAGCAGCAAATGAGGTCGATAGAGAGCTATCAGAGTCCTAAGCAAATCGTGGAGAATTTTGGACTTCTGTATGTAACTAATTCGTAACCTCTCCTCTATGCTGGCTTGAGAGATAATTGATAGTCAGTGAGTTATAAAAAACTTAGAGATTTGCACCCGAAAACTTAAAAACTACAAACGATGACGAAGAATCTTTTCAGTGTGATTGGCTTGATCAGTGCCCTTTGTGGTATTACTCCCGTTGCGGCCCAGATCCAGACGAATGCAGGCATCCAGTACCTGCAGTGTATGCAAAAGGACATGTCAACGGACTTCTACGACCTGTCGAATACCTATTTCCTCGCGGACTCGCTCGTGAGTTTCGATGTGGCGAAGGGTGAGGGACTGGTGCAGTGGAAACGCTATCGTATGAGTCCACGACAGGCATTCAACCTGAATGGCTATTGGCCCGTGCGTATGCAGATGCTTGACTTTCCTGATGCCGCGTATGAAAATGATCCGGAGTTGAAGATCAAGATAGAGTTTATCACGCCGAGGACGGCAAGGATCAGGATGCTGACGACGCCTGTGGAGCCGAAGGATCAGAATGCTGACGATGTGATGTTCTGCGAGGAGTTTAAGCATAGGGCGACACGCGAGGGACAGGCCCCGAGTGCTTCGCAAGCTACGCACACGGGAGCCAGTCCCTGTGTGTCGCAGGTGACGCAGAATAGCATTAAATATAGTTCGGACTATGGGACGATTGAAATACAGAAATATCCTTGGCGCATTGTCATCAAGGATGCGAAGGGCAAGATCCTGACGCAGACGCGCCATCTGATTGATAACGACTCTACGCAGGTGAAACTGTTGCCCTTCTCGTTTATCAAGCGGGGTAGCGACAACTCGCGCAGTGTGAATCCTGTTTTCTTCCTGGCACCAGGCGAACGTATCTACGGCTGTGGAGAGTCGTTCACATCTTTAAATAAGGTAGGACAGAAGGTGCATCTCTCCGTCACCGATCCTCAGGGACCAGAGACCGATGGCCAGTATAAGCCCGTGCCCTTCTTCTTCTCGAACCGTGGTTATGGCATCTTTATGCATACCTCGGCCCCTGTCACCTGCGACTTCGGTGCTTCGTATATCGGTGCTGATCGTCTGTTTATGGCTGATGAGCAGGTGGATTTCTTCGTCTTCTTCGGAGAACCCAAGGATATCCTGAATGAATACACCGACATCACGGGCAAGTCGCCCATGTTGCCCCTCTGGAGTTTTGGCACCTGGATGAGCCGTATCACCTACTTCTCGCAGGAAGAAGGTCTGGAGATTGCCCGACAGTTGCGTGCCCATAAGATTCCTTCCGATGTGATCCATTTCGACACGGGTTGGTTTGGTGTCGATTGGCAGTGCGACTACGAGTTCGCCAAGGATCGTTTCAAGGATCCTGTTGGCATGCTGAAAAAACTCTCGAAGGACGGTTTCCACACCTGTCTGTGGCAGTTGCCTTACTTCACGCCCAAGAACCGTTTCTTCCCAGAGATCATCGAGCGCGGTCTGCACGTGGTGAACGCCACGGGTGGCATGCCTGTGGAGGATGCCATTCTCGACTTCTCGAATCCAGAGACCGTCAACTGGTATCAGAGCAAGATCGAAGGTTTGATGAAACAGGGCGTCTCGACTATCAAGTGCGACTTCGGCGAGGCAGCACCTTATAACGGTTTCTACCATAGTGGCAAGGGCGGACTCTATGAGCACAACCTCTATCCCCTGCGCTACAACAAGGCCCTTTGGGAAGTGGTGGAGCGTAATCATCCTGGCGAGGGTATCATCTGGGCGCGCTCGGCCTGGGCTGGCTCTCAGCGCTATGCCCTGCACTGGGGTGGCGATGCTGCTACGAATAATATAGGTATGTTGGGCGACCTGCGTGGTGGCCTCTCCTTCGGACTCAGCGGCTTCTCGTTCTGGAGTCATGATATGGGCGGCTTTGTGACGGCCTCGCCTGAGGATATCTATCGTCGTTGGCTGCCCTTCGGCTTCCTGAGCAGTCATACCCGTGCCCATGGTGCACCTCCTACGGAGCCTTGGCTCATCTCCGAGTCGTTTACCGATGCTTTCCGTGCCTGTGCAGAGATGAAGTACAAACTGATGCCCTACGTCTATGCTCAGGCGAAGGACTGCACGGAGCGCGGTCTGCCGATGGTGCGTGCTCTGCTCGTGGAGTTCCCGCAGGATCCGGGTGCTTGGCTCGTGGAGGATGAGTATATGTTTGGTTCGCAGATCCTCGTGGCTCCCCTGATGGAGTCTGGCAATGAGCGGATGGTCTATCTGCCAAAGGGAAACCGACGGAGCAGCGAGGGCCATCAAGCTGGCTTGGATGGTCGAGTCGTGACGGAGGAAGACGAAGTCAAATGGATCGACTACCAGAGTGGCAAGGTCTATTCCGGCGGCTACCAGACCATCGAGGCTGGCGATATCCCTGCCATCATCTTGGTTCGTGATGGCTCTCTGATTCCCCATGCGCCTCTCGCCCAGCGTACGGATCAGATCGACTGGAACGCCATTGAACTGAAGCCCTACAAGGCCGATGCCACCCATTGCACTGGCCTTCTTTTCAAACCCGGCGACACCTCTCTCCAGACGATCCAGCAATAATCTCACACTCCTGTCTCCATGTGAGGTGCAAAAAAATGGAAAAGCATCACTTTCTTTGTAACATGCTTATTTTGTGGTTGTTACACGTATGATGGTAAAATTTATAATGTCATATACCATCATATGTAATTAAACGTTCGGAAATGCCTTTGTTTACAGGCGTTTCAGAAATCTCTAAAAGCAAAACAACTTGTTTTGCTTTTGAAGAGATAGTGTAAAACAATCGAAGAAATGCTTCCTTTCAAAGCAAAACAACTTGTTTTGCTGGAAGACCGGCCATCTCTTTCAAATTTAGTGCTGTGTTTAGAATAGGCAAAAGAAAAGTTTGTTAAAAACCTTTAAATATCTTGGGCTCGGATAACAACGTATCGAAATTTTTAGTACCTTTGCACACTTTTTCAGAGTAACAAGAGAATAATGAGGCAATTAAAGATTCAAAAAAGCATTACCAATCGATCGAGTGAAGCACTTGACAAGTACCTCGTAGAGATTGGTCGTCAGCCCCTTGTGACCATTGATGAGGAGATCGAACTGGCGCAGGCTATCCGTAAGGGTGGTCCGGAAGGTGAGCGTGCCAAGGAAAGGCTGGTGACAGCCAACCTCCGCTTCGTCGTCTCCGTTGCCAAGCAGTACCAGCATCAGGGTCTCACGCTGACTGACCTGATCGATGAGGGCAACATCGGATTGGTAAAGGCCGCTGAGAAATTTGACGAGACGCGCGGATTCAAGTTCATCTCCTATGCCGTATGGTGGATTCGCCAGAGCATCCTGCAAGCCATCGCCGAGCAGAGCCGCATCGTGCGCCTGCCGCTGAACCAGAGCGGAGCCCTGAGCAAGATTAATCAGGAGATCAACCGTTTCGAGCAGATTCATCAGCGCCGCCCCTCTGTGACAGAGCTGGCAGAACTGACTCAGATTGATGAGGCAAAAATTGAACAGACTTCCAAGGCAGACAGCCACCACATGAGCATCGACGCTCCCTTCGGAGAGGATGATGACAACTCGATGGCAGACATGCTCAGTTCAGGTGACGACTCACGTACCGACAAACAGGTGGATTACGAGTCGCTGACCAGTGACCTGGAGAATGTGCTGCGCAGTGTCCTGAAGGACCGTGAGTTGAAAATCGTGCGCGAGTGCTTCGGCATCGGATGCCAGGAGCGTGGTCTGGAAGAAATTGGTGCGGAGATGGGTCTGACACGTGAGCGTGTGCGCCAGATCCGTGAGAAGAGCATCGCCAAGCTGCACGACAGCGGCCATGCGCGTATTCTGATGAAATACTTAGGATAGAAAATGAATAATCCCAGCCATCTGGCTGGGATTTTTTATTTGTAGTCTCTGACTCTTACTTCAATACCGTCTTTGGCCAACTGCATGGCAATCTTTAAGACGGGCGTGTCGTTGAAATGGTAGGGGAAGAGGACCTTCGGCTTGATGATCCTCGCTGCGTTGACACACTGATCGATAGTCATCGTATAGGGCTGGTTGCAGGGCAGGAAGGCAATGTCGATATCCTTCAGGTCGGCCATCTCGGGGATGTCCTCCGTATCGCCAGCGATATAGATGCGCAGGCCGTCGAGGGTGAGGATATAGCCATTGTCACGTCCCTTGGGGTGAAACTGCTGATGGTCGGGTGTCGTGTTGTAGGCAGGCACGGCCTCGATGGAGATATCGGCGGAATACTGTACCTTGTCGCCATTGCGCATTACGAATCCGTTCTTGAAATGCCCGAAGACAGCCTGGTTTACGTAGATCGACGTGGCCGGTGTACGGAGTTGGTGGATAGCCTCACGGTCGAAGTGATCCTTGTGCTCGTGGGTGATGAGGATGATGTTGGCCTTGGGGAAGGTGGCATAGTCGGTCTCGGGCTTGAGCCACATACCCACGGGATCCACCTGGATCTCCACACCATTGTAGTTGATCTCCATACTGGCGTGCTTGATGCACGTGATAGTCACTTTCTTGCCGCTCTGGGTGGTAAACTCATCCACCTTCTGCGCAGCGTAGCATCCGATGGCCGTCAGACTGGCGAGTGCCATCGTACAGATTGATTTTCTCATGATGATATTTATGAAATAGGTAATGTCACAACAAACCGTGCACCCTCCTTGTAGGTTGTATCGAGCGTGACGGTGCCACCCAACTGTTCTGCGAGTTTGCGGCTCAGCGGCAGCCCCAGACCGATTCCTTCCTTGAAGGAGTTCAGTTTCACGAAGCGGTCGAAGATGTGTTCGGCTTCTTTCTCAGGAATGCCACAACCTGTATCCTCGACAATGATGTAGAGTTGGTCGTCGTTCTTGAAGGCTTTCACCAAGATGCTGCCTTCTTCTGTGTATTTGGCTGCATTTTCTGTCAGGGCCGAGACGATGCGCTTCAGCATGTTCTCGTTGGTCTTGATCGTGAAGTTGTCGTCCAACTCAGAATCCATCCGCAGGGCAACTTTTTTCTTTACGTAACTCTCATACTCCTGTATCGTCTGGCGCAGCATCCTGTTGACAGAGGGGGTGTCGTCTCTTCTCATCTTCTCCGTTGATTCGATGAGCGAGAGGCCGATGATCTCGTCGATCAGCGTGGTCACCTGATGAGCACTCTTCTGCATCATCTCCGACATGTGCTGGCGCTCTTCCACGCTGTGAGTCAGTTCGGGATTGGCGATGACCTGTGAGAAACCACTGATGATGTTGAGTGGCGTGCGCACTTCGTGGCTGACGTTCTGGATGAAGGCTGACTTCATCTTCTCCGACTCTTTAGCACGCTGATAGGCTTTCTTTAGTTCAGTCAGGTGCTTGCGACGTGAATGTACTATATAGACCTGTGCGAAGACCAGCAGTGCAAGCAGAATGAAACCGATGGTGAGGGCGATGATGCGGTTGCGCGTCGATTTGTTTTCCATGTCATTCATGGCCAATTGATCGCGAATGCCCATCATACTGTTGGCCAGTGCGACATTGTTCACGGAGTCTTTGGCATTATAGGCCTTGCGCATACTTTCGTAGGCCTCCTTCCAACGGCCGGCCTTCTCATAGATCTGGGTAATGATTTCTTCGCTATCGTCGAGTTCCTCCCTGGCCAGTTCGATGGCCTTATCATACTCTCCTTGCGAGGCGAGGTAATAGACTTCCATCGTTCGCCCATGAACAGAACTCTTGCCTTCCTCAACGCCCTGCCGATAGGCTTTATAGCCCTCGAGGAACTTGGGGATGTCGCCAGAATTGTAGTAGGTGAGGGCGCGGCGCGTCTCGATGTCGAAGACTCGTACTGGTGAGTATTCCTTGGCAATCTCCTCGGCCTTGTTGAGCAGTTCCATCGCTTTCTCCGGGTTTTCGTCCAGTTCCACATCGACGAGGTTCATGTAGATAGGGGGCATGTTCTCGTAGTAGCCTTGCTCTTCCATCAGATCAAGGGCCCTCGTGAAGTTCCGTCTGGCAGCTTTCTTGTTGCCACAGATGCGGTTGATATGGCCGAGCATGTTGTAGAGCATGTACATCTCTTTTTCTTGCTTCTTCTCGCTCAGTTCTATGGATAGTTCACGTCCTTTCATATAAGCCTCGAAGATCTTCTGCTGGTTCATCAGGAAGACCATCTCATTACAGCGCTGGGTGTAGTAGGCGTGAAGGTCATTCTGCTTGAGCAGATAATCTTGCAGATCCTTCACTGCAGGAAAGAACCTGGCGCTGTCGCCGTCGTTGAAGGCATGATGCATGGAGTCACGGAGAGCAAGGTATTCCTTGCTGGTCGTATAGTCCGGGTCTGCTGCGACGCAGAAGACGGCGCAGAGTGTCAAGGCCAATAGGAGAAAACCCCGTTTCATTAGCTTAGTGTTCGAGTAGTTGATGATTCTTTTGCAAAAATACGTAATAATCCGAAAAAAAACAAATTTTTTATCATTTATTTTGTTTTTTTGCTGACTTCATTGTAACTTCGCAGCCGATGGAGATACGTCCGATAGCCTTTTTCCACTCTCCGCTGAAGTCGAAGTTCGGCATTCCGAGGCAGAGCGGACTCGTCAGTGAACTGACGGGTCGGATTGTTTTCGAACCGTCTTTCCGTCAGGTAGAGGCTATCAGGGGACTGGAGGACTTTGACTATCTCTGGCTGATCTGGGGCTTTTCTGCTAATCCTCCGTCGGATGAGGCTTCGCTTACCGTCCGTCCTCCCCGTCTGGGGGGCAATCGTCGGATGGGTGTCTTCGCCACGCGCTCACCTTTCCGTCCGAATCCCCTTGGCCTCTCCTGTGTGCGACTGGATCATGTGGAGAATGACAGGAGCGACGGCCCGGTCATCTTTGTCAAAGGTGCTGACCTGATGGATGGCACCCCCATCTACGACATCAAACCTTACGTGGCATACGCTGATGCCCATGCCGATGCCCGTAGTGGGTTCGTGGACCAGACTGCCTGGCAGCCCCTGCAGGTGGATATCCCTGACAACCTCGCTGCCAGCGTACCTGCCGATATGCTGGATGTGCTCAAAGCCGTACTGGCGCAGGATCCCCGTCCACGCTATCACAATGATCCTCAGCGCATCTACGGGATGCCCTTTCTCGACTTCGATATCCGCTTTCAGGTGTCGGAACAGACCCTGACGGTTGTTGGTATCGTTAAAAAATGATCGTTTTTTCGCAAAAATCCGCTGAAAAGTTTGTAACTTTAGAATAGTTTGCTTATTTTTGCAATTCCTATTTGTCAGAAGAAAGGAGGCATAGTGGGATATGTGGATCGTTATTGTCGTACTTATCATCATTTGTCTGGTACTTGTCCTTCGTTTGATGAGTCAGCAGATACAGTTGTCAGGATGTCGGAATTCTGACAAGAAGAAGTCGGCGTTTATCAAGGCGCTGGCCCGTGAGATCAGAACTCCCTTGCACTCAGTTTCCGGACTGGCAGAGATCATTTCAAAGGATGATCTGTATCTGTCGAAGGAGGAAAAGAAGAATATCAGTGCCCAGATCAAATATAATGCCAGTCTGATCTCGACATTGCTTGACGAGGTGTCGATTTATTCAGAGGATGGCAGCACGGGTCATCAGTTGGTGGATGAGCGTTTCAGCCCGAACCGCATCTGCCAGCGTTGTATTGATGCCAGTCTGCCGCAGGTGAAACAAGGCGTCAGGATGCTTTTCCGTCATAATATGGGTGATGAGGTCTTTGTCTCTGCCGATCAGCATATTGTGGAACTGGTACTTAACAAACTCGTCCATTGTGCTTGTAAGTTCACGCAGAAGGGTGAGATTACAATCGGCTGCTCCTATGATGAGACCCGTCGTCAGATCACCTTCTTCGTTGAAGATACGGGAGGTGGTATCCCCGTGGAGCGTCGTCAGGCCCTCTTCAACTGGAGTGAGACCATGATGGATGCCATGGACGAGGAGACGGAATTCGACCTGACCATCGCCCAGCGACTGGCCGCGAAGATTGACGGTTATCTGCGTTGGGACTATACCTATACGAAGGGTACGCGCATGGAGTTTACCCTGCCCGTCCGTTAATAATCATCCAGTCTGTTGCTCCAGAGGTATTTTCTTGTCTCATGCACAAGGACACCACTCAGGAAGAGTAGCGATATCAGGTTCGGTATCGCCATCAGCGCGTTCATGCAGTCGGCCAGGTTCCATACTAACGAGAGATTCATCACACTGCCCAGGAACACGGCAATAATATATGCCACGCGATAGCCGACCATCCATTTCTTTCCCTTCAGGTATTCCACAGCCCTTTCTCCGTAGTAGCACCAGCCGAGGATGGTGGAGAAGGCGAATGTCAGCAGCCCAAAGGTCAGTAGTGGACGGCCTATGAAAGGTATCTTCGCAAAGGCATCCTTCGTCAGTGTGGCCCCGTTGGAGAAGTCGATGTCAGGATAGGCGATGACACTGCTCACGATGACCAGTCCTGTGAGGGCACAGATGATGACCGTATCCCAGAAGGTGCCGCTTGAGGAGACAAGGGCCTGGCGTACGGGGTTCCTGGTCTGGGCCGCTGCTGCCACGATGGGCGCAGAACCCATACCACTCTCGTTGGAGAAGAGGCCACGGGCAATACCGAAGCGGGCTGCCATCATCACCGTGGAACCCACGAAACCGCCTCCTGCTGCCTCTGGTGAGAATGCCGCCTGACAGATCAGTTTCAGGGCAGGCCACAGGTATTCGGCATTGATAAAGAGGATATAGATACAACCGATGACGTAAAGGGCTGCCATGAAAGGCACGAGCATGCTGCATACACGGGCGATACTCTTCACACCTCCCAGGACGACAGCCCCCGTTAAGAGACAGACAAACGCACCTGTCAGATAGGGCGAGATGCCATACGACTCGAAGGTGACGGTGGCAATGGCATTGGCTTGTACCGTATTACCGATACCAAAAGCGGCCAAAGCCGTGAAGACGGCGAAGAGTATGGCCAACCACTTCCAGCCCAGTCCGCATTCCAGGGCATACATCGGACCACCCAGCATCTTCCCGCTGTCGGTCTTCACACGGTACTTAATGGCGAGCAGTCCTTCAGCATACTTGGTGGAGATGCCGAAGACACCTGTCAGCCAGCACCATAAGACGGCTCCCGGTCCTCCGAGGGCGATAGCGGTGGCTACGCCAATGATGTTGCCCGTGCCGATGGTGGCAGCCAGGGCTGTAGCCAGTGAGCCGAACTGCGATACATCGCCTGTGGCGTCAGGATCCTTTTTCACTGACAGGCGGATGGCCTTGAAGATGTGCCGTTGTGGAAAGTGCAGACGGATCGTTAGAAACAGGTGCGTACCTAATAGCAGGATAATCATCGGCCAGCCCCACAACAGTCCGCTTAACTCTGTCAGAAAGTCATTCAACCATTCCATATCTCTTTTACGCTTTTACTTTTTTACCTTCTTACCTTTATATTTTCTTACTTTTGAAATGTAACCTTCACATGTTTATAGCCCATCGACTGGAGCATGTTCGTGAACTGTTCTTGGCCATTAGCCTCTGCAGCCTGCAGGTTCTCCTTGGTCAGACAGTGCTGCGTCATCATCCTGTAGGCTTTCTTGTAGAGTGCCTCGCGATCTGTAGCTGTCCACGAACCACTCTCGTAGAAAGGCTTTGTGCGTGCCTCGTCAATGAAGTCCTTATCCAACAGGCTAATCGCAGGCAGGGTCATCGTGATGGAGTCGCCACTGGCCTTTATCCAGCCTGGATTTACCTGATGCATATCCACGCCTAAGCGCAGCGTACCATAGTAGATACGTGCCAGTTCATCCTTCATGATCAGTCTCCTGCGCGTGGTATCTACCAGTTCCTCGGCACTGACGGACAGGAATTCCCATTCGCCGATGGCCTTGATGCTCTGTATCTGGGTGGGTGTGATGCCGATCTCCTCGTCAGGTCCGAAGTCGATGTGATCGTTCTTCGTCAGATTCTTCAGCCAGAAGAACCCCACGATGAGCAGCACGATGACTATCACTGTCAAACCTATTTTAATATATGTAAGAATCTTCATCATTCTTCATCTCTTATCAGTTGTAGGATATCGTTCGCACCGTATTGCTTGCGGAAGGCGACGGTGATGTTCTTCTCTTCGTAGCCCATCTCCTTCAGCATCGGCACAAGTACTTTCGCCGCATTGGCCTGGGCCGTCTCTAAGATGCCCAGTCTTGGTATGTCGGCGATGATGGCGGCACGTCCCTGCTGTTGATAGTTGGCCAGTTCGGCATCGCTGAAGTTCGCCCGTGTCAGGGCCACATACTGTCTGACATTCTTCTGGTCAATCTTCGAACTGGTCATCGTCACCTTTGGATCGGGGAGTAGGATAGTGATCTTATCGCCCTGACGTTCGATGTTCTTTTCAGAGAACTGGCTGAAGTCGATATAGGCCTTTAGTTTCGCGTCCATCGGGATGGCAATCTTACGGTCTCCCAGGGGAACCTTGATGTTGAAATCGCGCTGTAGTACCGACCCCTTCAGGCGTAACACGTCGTCGTGGGTGATGATCTTATGCACGCGGTACTCTGCCGTATAGAGTTTGGCGCATTTCTGCACCTGCGTCACAAGCATGGGCACCGTGTCGATGCCCTGCACCACGGGGGCGGGGGCCTCAGCATCCTCGTGCACAATCCGACTGTGGCAGAACAGCAGTCCCAGAACCACGGCTATCGCACAAGTGAAGAGCACGTATTTTCTCATCTTGAAAGCTATTTTTCCTGTTCGCTGTTATTTTGCTGGCAAAGATAGTAAAAAAATGCCAATTCGCTAAATGTTCGCCTGTTTTTTTCTTGTTTGTTGAAATTTAGTTGTATCTTTGCAGAAAATTCTTGTCAAGATGAAAGCAATCCGACTGATAACCGTCTTGCTGACGGCCTTTCTTGTGGCCAGTTGTGCACAGAAGAAGAAATCCAATGACATTATCGTCCCCACAGTAGAGACTCCAAAGCCTCAGGCACCTATTCGTATGCAGCCGTACGATCAGACCAAGGATATTGTTTGGCTTGGGAAGAATTATCAGGTAGCCATTCAGCGTGTCTCTGACGACAGCCTCCGCATGGTGAAGGACGAGACTGGCCAGCAGTTCGTGGATAACCGTATTACGTTACGAATCATCCGAGCCGACGGAAGTGTCTTTTTCGGACGCACCTTCACCAAGGCAGCCTTCGATGCCCAACTCGATGACGACTATCGTCAGACGGGTATTCTTGAAGGGATTGTCTTCGATCAGGTCGATGGCAATAATCTGGTATTCGCTGGCAGTGTGAGTCATCCCCAGACAGACGAGTATATCCCTCTTGTGATCACCGTCAGTAACTTTGGTGATGTGACCATCAAGCGTGATGACCAGATGGACACCAGCGGAGAGGAAAAAGAGGAAGAAAAGGAGGAAGATTTATAGTTCTGAGGGTACAAGACCATGCCAGTGGTCGCAGTACTCCTGCATGGTGGGGAAGATGAGATTGGCCCCTGCCATCAGCAGTTCTTCATCGGGCAAAGGACCTGTATTAACGGCAACGGTGAAGATGTGGGCCGAATAGCCTGCACGAATCCCCAAGGGTGCATTCTCTACAACGATGGCCTCGTAAGGTGCGAGGTTTCCGGCTTTTTGCAGCCCCATGAGATAAGGGTCAGGGTTAGGTTTGCCATGCTCTACATCATAGGCCGTCGTAATATGGGCCTCATTGACATAGTCGCTGAAATCTTTAAGGATACGCTGGATAAGGGGTCGTTGCCCACTGCCAGTGACAACGCCTATCTGCAGACCGCTTTCCTTGATCTTGTGCATCAGTTCCTGAATGCCAGGCATGACGGGGGCTTCAGGTAATGAGTGGAAGATGCGGCTCTTTACGTCGTACATCCGCTGGGCCTCCGCCTCATCAATCACACGCCCTTGCTGCCGCTTCACCATCTGACGGATGGTATCGACACCACGTGCTCCCTCTGTGGCATAGGCATCATCAGCTGTCATCTGAAGACCATGTTGTGCCATGCTCTCCTGCCAGGCGATAGCGTGATTGGGCATGGAATCGTAGAGTACACCGTCCATGTCAAAGAGCACGGCCTTGGGGCGAAATGCCTCAAAGCCGTGGTCTTCCAAGTATTTCTTTATCGCGAGTGCGTACATTTATGCTTCTTTCGCCAGACGCTCCTTAATAGCTTTTGAGTCAGCCTCGTAGCCGGGCTTGTCGAGCAGGGCGAACATATTCTTCTTGTAGGCCTCAACACCAGGCTGGTTGAAGGGGTTTACACCCAATACATTTCCACTGATGCCGCAACCGATCTCGAAGAAGTAGATGAGCTGTCCGAGGTAACGCTCGTTCAGGCGAGGCATGGTGATGCGGATGTTGGGTACACCGCCATCGACGTGGGCCAAACGGGTACCGAGTTCAGCCATCTTGTTAACTTCATCCACGCGCTTGCCAGCCAGGAAGTTCAGACCGTCGAGGTTCTCTTCATCAGAGGGGAAGAGCAGTTTCTTCTCAGGCTCCTCAACGCTGATAACTGTCTCGAAGATCGTGCGCTCGCCATCCTGGATCCACTGTCCCATGGAGTGCAGGTCGGTAGTGAAATCGACAGAGGCAGGGAAGATACCCTTCTTGTCCTTACCCTCGCTCTCGCCGTAGAGCTGTTTCCACCACTCACTCATGAAGTGGAGCTTCGGCTGGAAGTTCACCATGATCTCGATCTTCTTGCCGCTCTGATAGAGACCGTTACGCACTGCTGCATACTGGGCGGCAGGGTTCTCTGCGAAGGGTACATCGGGAGCGCACTGCTTCTCCATGTCTTGGGCACCGGCTACGAGTTCACGGATATCGAAACCAGCACAGGCGATGGGCAGCAGACCGACTGGCGTCAGCACGGAGAAACGACCACCTACATTATCGGGGATGATAAAGCTCTTGTACCCCTCCTTGTCAGCACAGGTACGGGCAGCACCACGTTTGGCATCGGTAATGGCTACGATGACCTTCTTGGCCTCGGCCTTGCCGCGCTGTTCCTCGCACTGCTTCTTCAGCAGACGGAACGTCAGGGCTGTCTCAGTGGTCGTACCACTCTTTGAGATATTGATCACACCAAATTTCTTATCTTTCAGATAAGTGGTCAGTTCAAAGAGATAGTCCTCGCCGATGTTGTTTCCTGCAAAGAGGATGGTGGGGTTGTTCTTATCGCCTACGAGCCATGCAAAGCTATTGCTTAGAGCCTCAATCACGGCACGGGCACCCAGATAACTTCCACCAATACCTGCAACGACTATAGCCTCGCAGTTCTCGCGGAGCACGTTGGCACAAGACTGCAACTCGTCGAGGAAAGCAGGCGTGATGCTTGATGGCAGATGAAGCCATCCTAAAAAGTCGTTACCAGGGCAGGTGCCCTCTTCAAGAGCCTTCTGGGCCTCTTTTACTTTTGGCTCGAAAGCCTCTACTGTGCCAGCCTTCAGGAAACAGGCGGCCTTCGTGATGTCTAACTTAATGTTGCTCATAAAATTGTTTTTATCTAAATGAATCTGTTAATAGTTTTATCTCGATCTGTGGAGCGATGCGCTCGTACAATATATTATATACGGCATCGAGAATCGGCATGTTTACATGACAGTGACGGTTGATCTCTTTCATACACTTTGTGCCAAAATAACCCTCGGCGATCATCTCCATCTCGATCTGGGCAGACTTAACGCTATAGCCTTTACCGATCATGGTTCCAAAGGTGCGGTTGCGCGAGAAGTTCGAGTAACCAGTCACGAGTAGGTCGCCCAGATAGACACTATCGTAGGCATTGCGTTCCAAAGGGTGAACGGCCGTGAGGAAACGGTTCATCTCCTGTACGGCATTCGCCATAAGTACAGCCTGGAAATTGTCACCATATTTCAAACCCGAGCAGATGCCTGCCGCGATGGCATAGACATTTTTCAGAACGGAGGAATATTCGATACCTACAACGTCGGTAGAGGTCTTTGTCTTGATATATTCACTGGATAATATATCGCAGAAAGCCTGAGCCTTGTCGCGATCGGCACAACCCACAGTGAGGTAGGAGAGGCGTTCAAGGGCGACTTCTTCTGCATGGGAGGGACCTCCGATACAGGCGATATTCTCGTAGGGTACGTCATAGACCTGATGGAAATACTCAGAACATACAAGGTTCTCGTCAGGTACGATACCCTTGATGGCCGTCAGGATAAACTTGTCGCGAATGCGCGTTTTAAGTTTTTTCAGATGGCTCTTTAGGTAGGGTGAAGGAGTAACGAATACCAGCGTGTCGTACTGTTGGGCGATATGGTTCAGGTCGCTGTCGAAATATATCTCATTCGTGTTGAAGTGTACGCTGGTGAGATAGGCAGGGTTGTGCCCCAGACGGCGGAAATCCTCGATGCGGTCGTCGCGACGCATATACCAACCGATATGATGGGTATGCCCCACCACGATCTTGGCAATGGCTGTCGCCCAGCTGCCGCCTCCAATAATCGCTATCTTTCCACAGTCAAACATATTCAAGCTTTTTATCGTAGGATTTTAGACGTTGACAGCGTCAATCCATTTTTGGATATCATCCACAGAGGGCTTCTGCATGTCAAGTTTGTATTTCTTGACGATGTCACCGATCTTCTGCTGAAGGCCCTGGGCTTTCTCATCCTTGATGTTTGAGATGAGGTTAAAACCAGCCTTGCGCAGTACGGGTACCCACTCTTCTGCAACCCCGATCTCAGCCCACTCTGCGGGTGTGCTTTGGGGGATCTTCTTCTCTGGCTTCATCTGGGGGAAGAAGAGCACTTCCTGGATAAAGGTCTTGCCTGTCATGAGCATTACGAGACGGTCGATACCGATTCCAATACCTGAGGTAGGCGGCATACCATATTGCAGCGCACGGAGGAAATCCTGATCGATGATCATGGCCTCATCATCGCCCTTGTCTGCTAACTTCATCTGCTCTACGAAACGCTCCTCCTGGTCGATAGGATCATTGAGCTCAGAGTAGGCATTGGCCAGTTCCTTACCATTCACCATCAACTCAAAACGCTCGGTGAGTCCAGGCTTAGAGCGGTGCATCTTGGTGAGGGGAGACATCTCAACAGGATAGTCAGTGATAAATGTAGGCTGGATAAATGTGCCCTCGCAGAACTCACCAAAGAGCTCGTCGATCAGCTTGCCCTTACCCATGGTCTCATCGACATCCATACCTTTAGACTTGCAGAAGTCGCGAATATCTTCCTCGCTCTTGCCATTGCAGTCGAAACCGGTCTTCTCCTGAATAGCCTCGAGGATGGGCAGACGACGGTAAGGTGCCTTGAACGATACGATATTACCATCTATCTCACGCTCAGGCTTGCCATTGACGGCGATACAGATGGTCTCAAGCAACTTCTCCGTGAACGACATCATCCAGTTGTAATCCTTATACTGCACATAGAGCTCCATGCAGGTGAACTCAGGATTGTGGTTGCGGTCCATACCCTCGTTGCGGAAGTTCTTGCCGATCTCATAGACACCCTCGAAACCACCTACGATGAGTCGCTTCAAATACAACTCCGTAGCGATACGCATATACATATCCTGATCAAGGGCATTGAAGTGGGTGATGAACGGACGGGCTGAAGCACCGCCGGCAATCATCTGCAGGGTAGGTGTCTCAACCTCAGTATAGCCAGCCTCATCGAGCACTTTGCGAAGGGTCCTAATGACTGTCGCTCTCTGCAGGAAGGTATCCTTAACACCCTCGTTAACCACCAGATCGACATAGCGCTGGCGATAACGTAACTCTGGATCGTCAAACTTATCATAGGCCACACCATCCTTATACTTCACAATTGGCAGTGGCTTCAAACTCTTGGAGAGTAGCTTCAGCTCAGAGGCATGCACGGAGATTTCACCCGTCTGAGTGCGGAACACCTTACCCTTTACACCGATAAAGTCGCCAATATCGAGCAGACGCTTGAAGACATTATTATATAGATCCTTATTCTCTTCTGGGCAGATGTCATCGCGTGTAATATATACCTGTATGCGGCCTTTGGAGTCCTGAAGTTCAGCAAAAGAGGCCTTACCCATCACTCGGCGGCTCATCATACGACCAGCGATAATCACCTCGCGCTCCTCATCGTCCTTGAAGTTTTCCTTAATATCTGTACTGAAAGCATTAGTAGGGAACTCGGCTGCTGGGTATGGATCGATGCCCATATTGCGCAGTTCCTCAAGGCTCTGGCGCCTGCCGATTTCCTGTTCACTGAGTTCTAAAACGTTCATCTTTTTCTAATTATTTTTTGCTTTTATGGGTGCAAAGTTACGAAAATATCCCGAAAAAAGCAAGGATAGGGTAAATATTTGCAAAAAAAAGCGCAAAGATTTGCACGGTTTTGGAAAAATGTTTATATTTGCCACATCTAAAGTAACTTTATGACAATGGAGGAATCAACGATAAAGAAACGAGTTGTGGGCGTAGATATTAGTCTGGATTCAACGTCTTATGCTATTGTGGATGTAAGAGGCAACATCTTGGCGAAGGATAGTTTCCCCACAGAGGATTATCCAGAGATAGGCGCTTTCATTACTGCCTTGTGTGCAGGAATCATTAAGTTGATTGAGGCAAATGGCGGTTTTGAAACCATTCGTTCGGTGGGTATTAGTGTGCCAAGTGCAAACTTCAAGTCGGGAAGTATTGTGAACTCTCCTAATTTCCCATGGAAAGGTGTCATCCCCCTGTCTGCCCTGTTGCGTGACAGACTGGGACTGGCAGTAGCAGTTGCTAACAATTCCCATGTTGTGGCTTTGGGTGAGCATGCTTTTGGCTGTGCTCACGGTATGCGTGACTTTATCGTTATCACTTTGGGTTCTGGACTGGGCAGTTGTATCTTTACAGACGGAAGTGTTAAACTGGGTTCTGATGGTTATGCAGGAGAGATAGGGCATACATGTGTTGAACATAATGGCCGACTGTGTGGCTGTGGCAACAAAGGTTGTCTGGAAGCCTATACGGCCACGAAGGGTATTATCCGCACGGCCCGTGAGGTGATGGCTGAATCTGGCGATACGACTAAGATGCGTCGTGTGTCTAACTTGACACCAAAGGTGATAGCGGAATTATGTGACGAGGGTGATGCTTTGGCCATTGAGACCTTCCGTCGTACGGGAGAATACTTAGGTCTTGGCCTTGCTAATTATGCCTCTGTAATTGATCCTGAGGCCATTATCTTTACTGGAGGAATCACTAAAGCCGGAAAATGGCTGAAGGAACCCGCCCAAAAAGCCTTTGAGGAGCATGTGTTCCATAATATCCAAGGTAAGGTGAAGTTCTTGGCCTCAGACCTGGACGAGGGAGATCGAAACATTCTGGGTGCAAGTGTACTGGCCTGGGAGGTGAAGGAATATTCCTTGTTTAAATAATACAATGTTATATGGAATCGGTTGATCAGATCAAAACCCGTGTTGTTGGCGTTGATATTCGTGAAGTAAAGACTACCTTTGCGTTGGTGGATATCCGTGGTGAGATTATCGCGACAGATTATTTTAATACGATGGATTATCCTGACGTATCCGACTATGTCACTGCACTCAGTGAGAAAATCATCATGTTGGTGGAGGAGAATGGCGGTTACGACAAGGTGCGTTCCGTAGGTATTAGCGCTCCGAGTGGCAACTATATGACGGGCAGTATTGAGAATGCCGCTAATATGCCGTGGAAAGGTGTTGTTCCTTTGGCTGCGATGTTGCGTGACAGACTGGGCCTTGCAGTTGCACTGGCTAACGACGCACATGTCACCGCACTTGGTGAAAAGGCCTATGGCAGTGCCCACGGTTTGAAGGACTTCGTGGTGGTATCGATTAGTCACGGAGGATTAGGTAGTTGTATCTTCATGGATGATAAGCCTCATCTTGGTGTGGATGGCTTTGCAGGAGAAGTGGGCCACTGCTGTGTGGAAGTCAATGGTCGTCAATGCGGCTGCGGTCGTAGAGGATGTCTGGAGACCTATTGTTCTGACAAGGGTCTTGTTAAGACAGTGGAAGAACTGCTTGCAGATGGTGAACCTTCGGCATTGAGAGACTTGAAGAATATCAGTGTCCAGACTGTAACCTATTATTGTGATCAGGGTGATCGTGTGGCTATTGAAACGCTCCGTCGCCTGGGCTTTATGCTTGGCGTGGGCTTGGCCAACTATGCCTCTATCCTGAATCCTGAGGCTATCATCCTGACGGGTGATATGATGCAGGCTGGAAAATGGTTACTGAAGCCGATGCGTAAATCATTCGAAGAACATGTGTTTCATAATATCCAAGGAGCAACTCGCTTGCTCGTTTCGATTTTGAAGGAAGGTGAGCGCGATGTGCTGGGTGCCAGCGCTTTGGCATGGGATGTGAAAGAATATTCTTTATTTAAATAATACTAGACCTATGGAGGAGTATAACCTTAAAACAAAAGTTGTCGGAGTTGATATCAGTACTGAGAGTACCACATATGCCATTGTAGATATCCGTGGAAATATCCTGGCAGAAGATTTCTTCGCAACCTCAGACTATCCTGATGTGAACAATTTCGTGACTGCTCTCAGTGAAAAGATAGTGATGCTTGTAGAAGCGAACGGAGGGTATGAGACCATCCGTTCTATAGGCGTCAGTTCTCCGAGTGCCAGCTCGGTAACGGGATGTCTCGAGAATGCGCCCAATCTCCCTTGGAAGGGTGTAGTGCCTTTGGCTGCTATGCTCAGGGATCGTCTGGGACTGGCTGTTGGACTGGCTAACGATGCACATATCTCCGCATTGGGCGAATATACCTTTGGCAGTGCCCATGGTATGCAGAATTTTGTCATTATAAGTCTGGGCGTAGGTGTAGGCAGCTGTTTCTTCTCTGCGGGCCATGAGCATCAGGGACATCATGGCTTTGCTGGTGAGTTTGGCCATACCTGTGTGGTGGATGGAGGTCGTCAGTGTGGCTGTGGTCATACAGGTTGTCTGGAATCGTATGTAGGTGCCGTGGGTATCGTGAAAACTGCCAAGGAACTGATGGCAGAGTCAGACAAACCCACACTGATGCGTGATCTTCAGAAGCTCTCGCCACGCACCATCGCGGAATGTTGTAACAAAGGCGACGAGATGGCCATCGAAGTCTATCGTCGTACGGGTTATATGTTAGGTCTTGGCCTGGCTAACTATGCATCCGTTATTGATCCTGAGGCAATCATTCTGACAGGCGGTATCTCGCATGCAGGCAAGTGGATCGTAGATCCCACATATGACTCGTTTGAGTCCCACGTGTTTGGTAACCTGAGGGGTAAGGTGAGGATCCTATTGTCGAAGCTCGACGATCGTGAGCGGGATGTATTGGGTGCCAGTGCCCTCGCCTGGAACGTACCAGAATATTCATTGTTTAAATAATGGACGTAGAAAGTATAAACAAGATAATCAATGAGAAACCTAACTTGAGTACCGCCCTCGGAATGGAGTTTATCTCCACTCCCGAGGACGATACTTGTATGGCTCGTATGAGGGTGGATGAGCGTAATCGCCAGCCTTTTGGATTCCTCAGTGGTGGAGCCTCTTTGGCTCTGGCCGAGAATGTGGCGGGCGTAGGTTCTTCCTCCCTCTGCCCTGGCTGTGCCTGTGTGGGCATCGAGGTTAGCGGCAGTCATGTGAAGGCGGTGATGGAAGGTGATACGGTGACAGCGTACGCCCGTCTGTTGCATAAAGGCACTACCCTTCATGTGTGGAATGTGGATATTAAGGATACGTCTGGAGATCTGATCTCAAATGTTCGTGTGACCAATTACGTGATTTCGTCCAAGCGATGATGACTGTCTCCGTTGCTTTTGCCATCTATCGGCTACCATATGAGAAACATGTGACACTCGTTCAGCAGATGGAAGGGGAGCCGATGGAATTGGTTTCCTGTACAGATCTCAATGGCAAGAGTGGGTTCGTTGTGGCACCGTTTGAGGTCAGGCAAGACCAGCCAATCTTGTTGATACGTCCTGACAGAGTGGAAACCTTTCCTGTCGAGGACATTCCCTCATTGTCATTGCATGTCACGACCACATCGACAGGCATCGTAGGTGGTCACAGGATGCATTATTCCATCGACTTTGCCAATGACCATTCCCAACTGGAACTGCGCACTTTCCGTAAGATTGTGTTGGCGCGCTGTTCTGATGAAGAGGCGCAGGAACCCCTTTCTCCCATAGTCCTCTTCCATAAGGCTTGTGAACTTTATCCGCGTATGTTCATCTCCCTAGTAAACACAGCAAAGAGCGGTTGCTGGTTGACGGCTACCCCGGAGATCTTGTTAGAAGGGGGGGGGAAGACTCCTTGGCGTACCATCGCCTTGGCAGGAACTATGCAATTGGAAGGAGAACAACTGAACAGTGAAGGTGAGAACCTCAGCTGGAGCACGAAGAACATTCAGGAGCAGCGTTATGTGGCTACCTATATCGTCGAGTGTCTGGAGCAGTTTACTCGTGATATCCATGAGGAGGGTCCTTTTACTGTACGGGCGGCGAATCTCGTCCATCTGCGAAGCGACTTTACCTTCTCCCTGTCTGATGGTCAACATATCGGTGACTTGTTGCAGGCACTGCATCCTACGCCAGCCGTCTGTGGCCTGCCTAAGCGGGAGGCTTTTCAGTTCATCGTCCGTAACGAATATACACCTCGCCGTTATTATAGCGGTTTCATGGGAATGCTCGATCCTGAGTGCCTGACCCATCTCTACGTTTCGCTGCGCTGTATGAATATCGAACCCAGCCGCTATCATCTCTATGCAGGCGGTGGATTGTTGAAAGACAGTACTGAGGAACAGGAGTGGCAGGAGACGGAGGCTAAACTTGAGACCATGCGACGGCTTTTAGACAAAAGATCATAACAATAAAAGATGTATAGCAGTAAGGAGAATGTTAATATATTAACGGCGTTGCTCGTGGCACATGGGATAAAGCATGCGGTGGTATGTCCTGGCAGTAGGAACGCACCTATTACGCATAACCTCCACGAGTGTCCTGATATTACGTGCTATCCTGTGACTGATGAGCGCTCAGCGGGTTTCTATGCCTTGGGTATGTCGCAGGCACTGAAGCAGCCCGTCGTGGTCTGTGTCACCAGTGGTACGGCCTTGTTGAATCTCGCCCCTGCCGTGGCTGAGGCTCACTACCAGCATATCCCCTTGGTGGTGGTCAGTGCAGACCGTCCTCAGCAGTGGATAGACCAGTTGGAAGGGCAGACGCTGCCGCAGCATGATGCCTTAGGCCGCTTCGTGAAAAAGGCGGTGTCCTTGCCAGAGCCCCATGACGAAGAAGAGCATTGGTATTGCAACCGTCTTGTTAACGAGGCTCTCATCATCGGTAACGCTCCTGTGCATATTAATGTGCCGATTACTGAGCCCCTTTTTGATTTCTCTGTCTCAGAACTTCCTGTTGAGCGGAAGATTGAACGGATTCCTGCCGATATTTCGGCTTCAACGCTGAGCCACGTTACGCGGATGTTCCTGCAGGCGAAGCGCCCGATGCTTATCAGCGGACAACCCATGAATCCGCTCTTGGAAGAGGCTGTCTATCTGGTGGGTAATAATCCCGACTTTGTGCCCGATCTTGTTCTATATATAGGAGGCTCCATTGTCAGTAAGCGCGTGAAGCGCTTCCTGAGGAAAGCTAAGGAGACGTGGGTGGTGAACGAGACAGGCGAGGTCACGGATACCTTTATGAACTTGACACATGTCGTGCAGGGTGGCGGAGAGGCTGTGGCCGATCATATCCGTTTCACGCTGGTCATGGAGCCCCATCCTTTCGTGCAGCAGTGGGATACGCTGTTAGAAAAGATCCGCCAGCAGGTGGAGGCCTACGAGCCCGGCTATTCGCAGATGGCTGCTGTGAAGTATTTCGAGGCCAATGTGGGTGAGGCCGCCATCCATTACGCCAACAGCAGTGCTATCCGTCTGGCCAATAGCTTTGCGAAACATTTCGTATGGTGCAATCGTGGGGTGAACGGCATTGAGGGGTCACTCTCTACGGCAGCAGGGTTCTCAGTGGTGTCCGACGATAGAGTATTCTGTGTCATAGGTGACCTGAGCTTCTTCTATGACCAGAACGCCCTGTGGAACCAGAACCTGCGACGGAATTTCCGTATTTTGCTGTTGAACAATGGCCGTGGGGGTATCTTCAATATGCTGCCAGGCTTGGAGCAGAGTTCTGCGCGCGATGGTATCGTGGCCGCAGAACATCACACTTCTGCCGAGGGCATCTGCCGCCAGAATGGTATCGTCTATCTCTGTGCCGATGGGCCGCATGATCTCCATCGGACCATCGACACCTTATTATATACAGAGAGTGATTGTCCTGTGCTCCTCGAGGTCTTCACAACTGCCGACGAGGATGAGCAGGTTTTGAAAGACTATTATAAATCATTGAAGTTATGAGAGAGTGGAAACAAATCCGTGAGTTTAAGGAAATCCTGTTTGAAGAATATAACGGTATTGCTAAGATTACCATCAACCGTCCGCAGTATCGTAATGCCTTTACCCCTAAGACGACCAACGAACTGGGTCAGGCCTTTGCATTGTGCCGTGAGATGCAGGACATTAGTGTGGTGCTGCTCACGGGAGCCATGAGTGAGGTACCTGAGGGAAAGACCATCAACGACGTGAAGCACGCTTTCTGCAGTGGTGGCGATATGCACGTGAAGGGCCGTGGTGGCTATGTCGATGAGGAGGGCGTGCCCAGGCTGAGTGTGCTCGACGTGCAGATGCAGATCCGTCGCCTGCCCAAACCCGTCATTGCCATGGTGAATGGCTATGCCATCGGCGGTGGCCATGTGCTCCATCTCGTCTGCGACCTGACCATTGCCAGCGAAAACGCCATCTTCGGACAGACGGGGCCCAAGGTGGGAAGTTTTGATGCTGGTTTCGGCTCGTCATATCTCGCTCGCATCGTGGGTCAGAAGAAAGCCCGTGAGATATGGTTCCTCTGCCGTCAGTACAGTGCTAAGGAGGCTGAGGAGATGGGCATGGTGAACAAGGTTGTGCCCTTGGAGCGCCTCGAAGACGAGTGCGTGGAGTGGGCGGAGATCATGATGCAGCGCTCCCCGCTGGCTCTCCGTATGATCAAGGCTGGACTGAATGCAGAACTCGACGGTCAGGCTGGTATCCAGGAACTGGCAGGCGACTGCACCATGCTCTATTATTTCCTGGATGAGGCTCAAGAAGGAGGTAAGGCCTTCCTCGAGAAACGCAAGCCTGATTTCAAGAAATATCCCAAACTGCCATGACCTATCGCATCGAGGAGCGTGTGCTCCATTTCAAGCAACCTGCAGGGACGTCGCGAGGAGTCTATACCACGCGAAAGATCTGGCTGGTCTATCTCTCAGATGGTGAGCGTGAGGGTGTAGGGGAGTGTGCGCCCCTGCCAGACCTTAGTTGCGACGCGCGTCCTGACTATGCGAAGGTTCTCGATAAGTTTTGTGCAGAATTCTGCCGCTGGCTGGACTCACAGGGGGACTGTCCCTTGTGTGAGCAGCGTAGCGGATTAGACAGGGACTGTCCCCTCTGTGAGTCCCTACGCCCTTACCCTTCGATGCTTTTTGGCCTCGAGACTGCCCTTTTGAATCTCCAATATGGCGATTGTCTCTTCGAAACCGCTTTTTCTCGCGGCGAGGTGGGCATCCCCATCAATGGCCTGGTGTGGATGGGCAACTACGACGAGATGCTCCAGCGCATGGAGTCTAAGCTGGAACAGGGCTATCGCTGTGTCAAACTGAAGATCGGCGCCATCGACTTTGAGCAGGAACTGGATCTCATCAAACGCATCCGCGAACGTTTCAGTTTCCATGAGGTGGAACTGCGTCTCGATGCCAACGGTGCCTTCCCCTACGAGGAAGCCCTCTATAAACTCGAACTGCTGTCGCAATACGCCATCCACTCTATTGAGCAACCTATCAAGGCGGGACAGTGGGCTTATATGGCGGAACTCTGCCGTGAGTCACCCTTGCCCATCGCATTGGATGAAGAACTCATCGGCGTGAACGATCCAGAAATGAAAGCCCACATGCTGAATATTATCAAACCCCGTTACATCATCTTGAAGCCATCGTTGCACGGTGGTATGATGGGGTGTCGCGAGTGGATTGCTGCGGCTAAGTCGCAGGGTATCGGCTCATGGATTACGTCTGCCCTTGAGAGTAACATCGGCCTGAATGCCATCGCCCAGTTCGCCTCAGATGTCTATGGCGATCATATCACCATGCCTCAGGGCTTGGGCACAGGCCAACTGTTTACAGATAATATCCCCATGCCTCTCGAAATACGTGGTGACCAGTTATGGCGATGTCGTTAGAGGAGTTCCTCGAAGAGTGGAATAACTCTTCCCCATACGTTCATGTGCAGACGAGCGGTTCGACAGGCACTCCGAAACCCATGCTGGTGGAGAAACGTCGGATGCTGAATTCTGCCCGTACCACCTGCGACTTTCTTGGACTGCAAGAAGGCGATACTGCTTTGCTCTGCATGTCGCTCGACTATATCGCGGGCAAGATGATGGTGGTGCGGTCGATAGAGCGAGGGCTAAGACTGATTGTTCAGGAACCAAGCGGTCATCCGATGGCGGTGTCCCCCTCTATTGACTTCGCGGCCATGGTGCCCATGCAGGTGTATAACTCCCTCCAGGTGCCAGAGGAACGCGATCGCCTCATGCAGATTAAACATCTGATCATTGGCGGTGGCGCTATTGACGAAGCCTTAGCAGCAGAATTGAAGACCTTCCCTAATGCGGTATGGAGCACCTATGGTATGACGGAGACGCTCTCCCATATCGCCCTCCGTCGTCTCAGCGGCCCAGAGGCCTCTGAGTTTTATACCCCTTTCCCTGGGGTTCGTCTCAGCCTTTCTCCCGAGGACTGTCTTATCATTGATGCCCCCGAGGTCTGTCCTGATACTCTCGTCACCAACGATATCGCCGAACTGACACAGGGGGACTGTCTCTCGTGTGAGCAGCGTAGCGAATTACACAGGGACTGTCCCCTCTGTATCAGTCCCCACTTTCGTATCCTCGGCCGCAAGGACAACATCATTTGCTCTGGCGGCCTGAAAATCCAGGCTGAAGGGCTGGAGCGTATTCTCCTCCCTTACATACGCGTACCTTATTTGATTACGAAGCGCCCTGATCCTAAATTCGGTGAGGTAGTCGTATTACTGACGGAGGGTTCTGCTGATAAAGCCCGTGAAGTCTGCCAGCGTGTCCTCCCCAAATACCATCAGCCACGTGCCTACATCCATCTCGACCATATTCCTCTCACAGATACGGGCAAACCCGCCCGTAAACAAGCAGAACTGCTTGCAAAAAGAGATAGGACTACTCTCACGAGCGGCCCTATCTACGATTAGTTAGTAATATGATTAGGTCTATTAAGTTGATTGGTCACTCTTTATATGGTCAGCCCTCTCTATAGAAGTCGAGAGCCTCGTATATCTCTTCTTTGGTAGCATTTTGGTTGATGCGGATGTCACCGATGCCACCCAGCAATGTGAAGTTAATGGTGCCCGCCACGTTTTTCTTGTCGTGGGTCATCAGTTCCAGCAATGTTGGATAGTCGTCACAGGTAATGGTCATCTTACCGTAGTGCTCCTTAATGAAACTGACGGTCTGGCGCATCTTGTCCGTGGGGAAGCCTGTCTTGATGCAACTCAGGTAGAGTTCGCAGATGAGGCCGAAAGCCACGAAATAGCCATGAAGTTGGGGCGTGCGCACACTGGGGATAGTCCCCCTGTAATCCGCTGCGCTACTCACAGAGGGGACAGTCCCCAGTGTGCGGAGGGCGAAGGACTCGAAGGCGTGGCCTACGGTATGTCCGAGGTTCAGGGCCTTGCGGATGCCCTGTTCCGTGGGGTCTTCCGTGACGATGTGCTCCTTGACGGCGACGCTGTCGGCCACCATCCTGCGGAGTGCCACGAGATCGGGCTGCTCCAGATCGAAGTTCAACAGTTCTGCCCACATCTGTTCGTTGGAAATGAGCCCGTGCTTGAGCATCTCTGCGTAGCCGGAACGGATATTCTCTGCATCGAGCGTCTTCAGGAACTGTGTATCGAGGATCACGGTGCTGGCATTGTTGAACACGCCGATCTCGTTTTTCAGTCCGTTGAAGTTGATGCCCGTCTTCCCGCCGACGCTGGCATCGACCATGGCGAGCAGGGTAGTGGGGATGTTAATATAGTTGATGCCCCGCTTAAAAGTGGAGGCTGCAAAGCCCCCGAGGTCGGTCACCATGCCGCCCCCTATATTTATTAATAAGGTGTGGCGGGTGGCCCCTCCCTGACCCAGTTCTTCCCAGACATGGGCGAGCGATTCAAGCGTCTTATGAGTATCCGTCGCGCCGATGATGATACGCTTAGCATCACGCATGACAGCATACCCTTCTACAACTGGCAGGCAATACCGCTCCGTGGTCTCGTCGGCCAATAGGAACACGCGATCGTGCTCGCACTGGGCGATGGCCTCCTGAAGAGACTGCTCAAGATTATCGGCAATAACGACTTTCTGTCGATTCATTCTTTAACGGTTAAAGCTCTACCTTAGTTGATTTCGCATGCAAAGGTACTATTATTATTTGATAATGACGAACGAATTGGTAAAAAAAATCCGAACTTATTAAACTTTTCCCTGCTTTCTGCGTCAAAGTGTCAGTTAATCAAACAATGATCATGAGAAAAGTGATACTTATCGTGGCCGCCTTAGCAATGACGGTCACTGCGTTCGCCCAGCGAACGGTAACGGGAAAGGTTGTGGAACAGGATACCCAAGAAGCCGTCATTCAGGCGACGGCAGCCTTGCTCAGTGGAGAGAAGGTTGTTGCCAATGCGGTGACTAATACCAATGGCGCATTCTCCATCAAGGCTCCCCAAGACGGCAGTTATACCCTGCAAGTGACTTATGTAGGCTTCAAGACCTACAAGAAGAAAATAAACATCAAAGACGGCAAGGATTACTCTGCCGGCACGATCTCAATAGAGCCCGATGCCATCATGCTGAAGGGTGCTACGGTGACAGCCCATGCCTCGAAGGTGACGCTGAAGGCTGACACCTTTGTCTATAATGCCAACGCCTTCCGTACCCCAGAGGGCTCTGTGGTAGAGGAACTCGTGAAGCGCCTGCCTGGTGCAGAAGTCAGCGACGACGGTACTATTAAGATCAATGGTAAGGAGGTGAAGAAGATCCTTGTGGATGGTAAGGAGTTTATGACAGGCGACACAAAGACGGCCATGAAGAATCTGCCCACGAACATCATCGACCGTATCAAGGCCTACGACCAGCAGAGTGACCTGGCGCGTGTGTCAGGTATCGAGGACGGTGAAGAAGAGACAGTGCTTGATTTCGGTATTAAGGCTGGTATGAACAAGGGTGTGATGATGAACGCCGACCTGGCCGCAGGTACGAAACACCGTTATGCAGGCCGTATCTTTGGTGGCGTGATGAAGGATAACACGAAGGTATTCTTGATGACCAATGCTAACAATACTAACGACATGGGATTCCCTGGTGGCGGTGGTGGCGGTCGCTTCGGCGGTGGTCGCCAGGGCCTGACGGCCACAAAGATGGCAGGTCTGAACTTTAACTATGAGAAGACCGACCTGCTAAAACTCGATGGTAGTGTGCGCTGGAACCACAGCGACGGCGATGCTCTCTCGAAGCGCTCGTCAGAAACGTTCTTTGGCGAGACTACCTCACAGTTCAGCAACAGCCTGACAAAGAACTACACCCGTTCTAACGGCTGGGATGCTCGCATGCGTCTGGAATGGACTCCAGACTCCATGACGAATATCATGTTCCGTCCCTCGTTCCGCTATAATTCGAACGATGGTGATAATGCCAGCAACGAGGCCAGCTTCAACCAGAATCCATATGATTATGTGACCAATCCCCTTGCAGACCTGAAGACCCTGATTGAGAAGGGCATCGTGAAGAATGACCGTACGCAGGAGAGTGTGTCGTATAGCGACTCGAAGAACCTAAATGGTATGTTGCAGATCAACCGCCGCCTGAACAACTCAGGACGTAACCTGACCTTGCAGTTGAATGCAGGTTGGAGTGACGGTGACAGCAAGTCAATCTCGAACAGTCTGATCAAATATTATCAGGATGGCATCATCGTCGGAGATACGATCAATCGCTATTCCATCACACCAACGAAGAATTGGAACTACAGGGCCCGTATTACCTATAGTGAGCCGATCTTCCCCAAGACTTACCTGCAGTTCAGTTACCAGTATGAATACAGATACCAGAAGAGCGACCGTGGTACGTATGACCTGAGTGACCTGCTTTCTGATGGCACTTGGTATGGCGGTTACCGTTCTTGGGATAGCTATCTGAGTCAGTTTGGCATCCGCAATAACAATGTGGAGCCCTATAAGGATGAGGACCTGAGCCGATTCTCAGAATACAAAAACTATATACATACAGCCGAGGTGATGCTGCGCATTGTCCGTAAGGCCTATACCTTTAATGTGGGTGTTCAGATGATCCCCCAGAAGTCGCACTTCATTCAGGACTATCAGGGTATCCATTCCGATACCACCCGTACGGTGACGAACTTTGCACCTACGATGGACTTCCGTTGGAAGAAGTCTGCGACGGGACAGCTGCGTTTTACCTATCGTGCCAATTCCAGTCAGCCACAGATGAGCGACCTGCTTGATATCACGGACAACAGTGACCCGCTGAACATCACGAAGGGTAATCCTGGACTGAAGCCCTCGTTCCGTCAGAACTTCAACCTGTTCTACAACGACTATTTCCAGAAGCACCAGCGTGCCGTGATGACATTTGTAAACTTCTCGACGACCAGCAACTCGATCTCCAACAAGACGACCCTTGACCCAAAGACTGGCGGACGTACCACTCAGCCGGAGAATATCAACGGCAACTGGAACGGTAATTTGGGATTTATGTTCAACACTGCTGTTGATTCAGCAGCCTTCTTCAACGTGAATACCTTCACAAACCTGAGTTATGCACACAATGTCGGCTATGTAAACGATGGCAAGAACCCTGAGGCGCAGAAGTCGGTCACCAAGTCAACAGGTATCGGCGAGCGTCTGGCAGGTAGTTACCGCAACGAGTGGTTGGAGATAGAACTGAACGGTTCTGTGAACTATCAGCACAATCGTAGTGAACTGCAGACTAATAATAACCTCGATACCTGGCAGTTTACGTACGGTGGTATGGTAGGTATTACAGCACCATGGGGCACCTCGCTCACTACGAACCTGAATATGCAGAGCCGTCGTGGATACAGCGACTCATCAATGAATACTAACGAACTGATATGGAATGCACAGGTTTCGCAGAGTTTCTTGAAGGGTAATGCACTGACGGTATCTCTGCAACTCTACGACATCCTCCATCAGCAATCGACCATCAGCCGTACTATCTCGGCTTCTATGCGCAGTGATACGGAATATAACGCCATTACGAGCTACGGCATGCTACATGTGATCTATCGTCTGAACCTCTTTGGAGGCCGTGGCGCCTTTGGTGGCGGTCCTCGTGGTGGTGGCCCTGGTGGTCCAGGCTTCGGCGGTGGTCCTCGTGGTGGTGGCGGCTTTGGGGGCGGTCCCCGTGGTGGCGGTTTCGGTGGTCCCCGCAGATTCTAAAGGTAAAAAAGGCTTCGGTGTTATTCCGAAGCCTTTTCTGTTATTTCTGTTTCTTCCTCTGGATCTTTGAAGTCAGTGATACCTGCTTCAATCAGGATATTATACCAGGAGATGAGTTTCTTGATGTGACTATTCTGTACACGGTCCTGATCCCATTCGGGTAGCACCTTTGTGAAGTAATCCCTCAGTTCCTGACCTGAGGCTTTCTTTTCATTGATGCTGGCCTTCTTGCCACCTTCGAGCGTCTTCATGTTCTCAAGTACGTCCATCAATGGTACGTCGTCAGTCTCTGTGAACATGGCAATATCGCTCAGAGAGGTGATACGGTCAGTTGCAAAGGCTGGTATCCGCTTATGGGTGCCGTCGAGTGCCTCCACAATGAGATTGTTATTACCTCTTGATACAAGTTTGTAGAGTCCGGGCTTACCGGAAATTGCTAAAATGGTCTGTTGCATTGTTCTATAATCTTATTTAATTGTTGTTCTATATCTGCTTCACCGTCGTTGATGAGTTCGAAGTCTGCACGGCTGACGACTTCTTCCTGTGGCAGTTGTCTTCCTATCCATTCAAGAACTTTCTTTCTGGAGAGGTGGTCGCGCTGCATCACGCGTTGAATGCGTGTTTCCAAGGGGGCTGTGACGACAATGACACGATCCACGAGCCGATAGATGCCGGATTCGTACATGATCGCACTCTCCATCCATGTCAGGCCACTTTCCTCAAAGTCACGGAACACGGCAGGGTGTACAATGTCATTGATGGCTTTCTGGTTGTCTGCTGATGCCAGCAGGAACTGTGAGACGGCAGCCTTGTTCAGTCGCCCGTCAGCATTGTAGGCCTTTGGGCCAATCAAACGGGTGAGTCGCTCATGAATTTCTGGTGATGTGCGTATCAACCGTTTGGCGGCACTGTCGCAGTCATAGACCTCATAGCCACGTTGTTGGAGTCGTTGGCATACATAACTCTTTCCACTGCCTATTCCGCCGGCAATCCCTATTTTCATCATTCCTCCGTCTGTGATTCAATAAGATAATCTACCAACGTGGTTTCCAATTTTGCCCTGGAGATTCCTGTAGGCACATCCTTCAGGTAGATACGGCATTTCTCTGATGGATTCTGCTTGATTTCCTGATAGTTGGCTACCACATGGAAGTCTTCTGGGCGGAGATTGCGAAAAACACTGACACCTGTCACAAAACTGACAGTCACCTTGGCAGGGAAGGTTCTCAGGACTTTCCCCTCAGGCATATTGATGCCTTTGATGGGGATACCCTCGATACGCTCTTCGGTGAGCACATCAGTGAAGAAACTGACTTTGATATGGTCTGGCACCATTTTTACCCCTTTGAGTTTGCTGAGTTGGCAATTGGCCACCAGCGTGTCGCGGAAGTTTGCATAGTTGAGCTGTTCGGTATAAACCATATTAATGCTGTCGAGTTTCTCATCAGAGGCATAGACAGTCACGCTATCGGGGGAATAATCGACCCGTGAGATAAAATACAGTTCTTCAGGGATGACACGACCACTCCATCTGACAGGAACTTGCTTTTTGGTGCCGTAGTTATAGTAAAATTCCAATTTCTCAGGTTTGGTACTGATAATCTTCGAACTATTAAGAAGGTGTTGATAGACGATCTTCTGCATGTCCTGTGCGGACACGATACCAGTTCCGTTGTTACGTGTGTAATTCTTGAAGTGGATGCTGATGTTTTTCAGATAGTCACCGTAGTGATAGGCGGCCAAGACAATACCCTTGTCGCGGATAGTCATTCTTACCGTGTCTATCTCGTCAGATGTGAGTACGGTGTTTTTGGGCACGTCAATAATGGCTACAGGGATGGCAAATTCCTGTTCGTAAGTATCATTCAGGGTCAGTGACAGCCAGAAGATACCAGAGAGCACCAGAAAGAACAGGAAAATCAGGAGTTCCTTGTTGATCTTACTGAACAAGAAGTTCCTGATATATTGCCATAGCCTGCCCTTACTCATTCTTTTTGATTCTTATTTCTGCTGTGGGGTGCTGGCCATATCCTTGAAGACGGAGGTCTTCTCAACCGTCACCACAACATCACGGGCAATTTTCACATCTACCGTGTTCTTGGCAAGGTCAATGCTCTTCACCGTTCCGTGGATACCGCCTCCAGTCACGACTTCCGTGCCTTCGGTCAGTTCATTCTGGAACTTCTGAATCTCTTTCTGTTTTTTCTGCTGGGGCTTGATCATAAAGAACCACATAATGGCAAAGATGGCCACCATCATGATAATCATGCTCATGCCACTACCTCCTTGTGCTGCCTGTGCAGCTAATACGATGTTTGTCATAATTTATTTGTATTATTGTTTGTCTTCTTTCTCTGCTTGAGGGCTTTCTCCCTTCTTGATGCGATGTCTCATCTTCTTTGGCTGTCCGTTCTGAGTCACTTTCTCTCCATAGAAAACCTTGTCTTTCTTCTCTTTTGTGGCTTTAGGCTCTTTGGGATCCATGTGCTTCATCAGTCGCCCTGTCTTAATAAGGTTGCGGGCAATGGCATCAAGCATACCGTTGATATAGCCCCCGCTTTTCTTGGTAGAGTAAAGTTTTGCGATATCCACGTACTCATTGATGCTGACGCTGATGGGCACGTTGGGGAAGGTCATCATCTCAGCGATGGCAATCTGCATGAGGATGACATCCATGTAAGCCAGACGCGAGAAGTCCCAGTTGCGCGATGCTTCACTCATGTAGTGCTGATATTGATCTGCATTGAGAATGGCAGAACGGAACAGTTTACGGGCAAATTCCTTCTCCTCTTCACTATCCCATTCGGGCAACAGTTCTTCTTTTGCGCCATTCTGTTCCTTGAAACGCTTGATGGTCTTCAATACGAAGGTATCTACAATTTCCTTGTCATCGTTCCAATAAAGGCTTTGGTCCTCCAGGATAGCGTCCAGATCAGCGTTGTCCGTGATAATTGTCTTATATAGTTTGCGCCATAGTTCGCGGTCGGCTTCATAACTGTCCTCGTCACTGGCCATGTAGGTCTTGTATGTCTCGCTACTTTCAATGGTCTCGAAGATTTGTCCTAAAAAGGCTGCAGAATCCTCCCACGCAAATTTCTGCGTACTCAGGAAATCCTGAAGAGCCTTGTTCTCTCCCAGTTGTAAGGCGAAGCGGTTGAATACGAATTTCTGGGATGGTTCTGGCAGACCCTCCCTCTTGGCACGTGCCTGTGCTACTTCCAGCCTACGTCCAGCCTCTTTCGTGATAGCCACAATCAGCGACAGCAGGTAGTTATAAAGGTCATATGCCTTTGAAAGACTGAAGAAAAGTTCCTTTTCAGCCGAGTCGATGTTCTTGTTACCGTTTTGATAGTAAGCGTAGGTTAACTGAACAATCTTAATTCTGATAATTTCCCTATTGATCATCTCACTTGATGCTTTTAATATTAATTTGTTCTCTTGTTTTGTTGTTTCTGATGTGCAAAGGTAGTCATTTTTCTATGATTCTGCAAGAAAAAGCAGGAAAAATACGTTAAAAATGAAAATTTTCATTACTCTCTTCACACTTTTCACTTTTTTGTTGTACCTTTGCACCGCTTTTTCTCAAAGCACTACGATTTTTCGTGTGATGGCGAATTAAGCATAAAAGGTAATTAACTTAATTTAGAGTAACACAATTATGAAAGAAATGAGCGTTAGTGGCCAGAAGCGTGCCACTACAGGCAAGAAAGCCGCAAAAGAACTCCGTAAGGAGGGTCTTGTTCCTTGTAACCTTTATGGTGAGAAGAAAGATGGTAAGGGTCTCCCCGAGGCTCTGTCGTTTGCCATCCCCGCAGCCCAACTCCGCAAGGTTGTCTATTCTCCCGATGTGTATGTGGTCAACCTGACCATTGACGGTGAGGCTCACAAGGCAGTGATGAAGGAAATCCAGTTCCATCCGACAACGGATGCCGTGCTGCATATTGATTTCTTCGAGGTTAATGAGACCAAGCCTATCACGATTGGTATTCCCGTGAAGCTGGTTGGTCATGCTCAGGGTGTACGTGATGGTGGTCGTCTGAGTCAGGCTGTTCGTCAGCTGAACGTGACTGCTCCTTACAAGCAGATTCCTGAGGCTCTGGAGATTGATGTGACAGAACTGAAGCTGGGTAAGGCTATCAAGGTGGCTGAACTGAACTTTGATGGTCTGCAGATTGCTACTCCTGCTCAGGTCGTTGTCTGCTCAGTGAAGGCTACACGTGCTTCTCGTTCTGCTGCAGCAGCAGGTGAAGAGGCAGCAGCTGAGTAATTCCTAAACGACTGGGAATGGACAAGTACTTGATTGTTGGCTTGGGTAATGTTGGTGACGAATACGAACTAACCCGCCACAATACAGGCTTTATGGTATTGGATGCCTTTGCGAAGGCGTCCAATATTCATTTTGAAGACCGACGCTATGGCTTTGTGGCTGAGACGTCGCTCAAAGGCCGTAAGGTATTCTTGCTCAAGCCCTCTACGTTTATGAATCTGAGCGGAAATGCCGTACGCTATTGGTTGAATAAGGAGAATATCAATCAAAGTCGTCTGCTGGTAATCAGCGATGACGTGGCCCTGCCTCTTGGGGCTTTTCGCTTGAAGGCTGGTGGCTCCAATGGCGGACACAACGGGCTTGGACATATCCAACAGCTGATTGGACAGAACTATGCCAGGCTTCGTATGGGTATCGGCAATGACTTTCCCCGTGGCATGCAGGTGGACTGGGTGCTGGGGAAATATGATGAGGAGGAATTGAAAGCCCTTCAGCCCAGTTTGGATCTGGGTGTGGAGATCATCAAGAGTTTTGTGCTTGCAGGGATTGATCTCACCATGAACCAGTATAATAAACTGGGAAAGGGAAACCAAGTCAAGAAGAGTGAAGTAGAAAAGAACAGTGATTGATGGGAGAGGTTGCAAGAATCGACAAGTGGCTATGGGCAGCGCGTATCTTCAAGACACGCTCCATTGCTGCTGATGCCTGTAAGAATGGTCGTGTAACCATCCAGGGCGTGAATGTGAAACCCTCCCGTACGGTAAAGGCCGGAGAGGTGGTCGCTGTGCGGAAACCTCCTGTGACTTACTCCTTTAAGATCCTGAAGACTATCGAGCAAAGGGTAGGAGCCAAACTGCTGCCTGAGATCTATGAGAACGTGACGACACCTGACCAGTATGAACTGCTGGAGATGAACCGCATCAGCGGATTTGTTAACAGGGCAAGGGGTACAGGACGTCCCACGAAGAAAGACCGTCGTGTCATGGATGCTTTTGTCGGCCCTTCTTTGGAAGGAGACTACGACAGTTTCTTTGGTGACGATTGGGATGATGACGATGATGAAGGTTAAAAAGCACTGCGTATGTTGATCAATATTGTTTATATCATTGTAGGTGTGGCCCTCGTGTTATGGGGGGCAGACAGACTGACGGAAGGAGCCTCTTCCCTGGCGCGTGGCCTGCATGTGCCTGAGATTGTAATTGGCCTGACCATTGTGGCAGCAGGAACTTCTGCGCCAGAACTGTTTGTCAGCATGGTTTCTGCCTTCAAGGGAACCTCTGACCTCGCTGTGGGAAATGTCCTCGGTTCGAATATATTCAATACAATGCTGATTGTGGGATGCTCTGCCGTGGTGGCACCGATGGCTGTGGCCCCATCTACGGTGAAGAAGGATATTCCTTTTGCCGTGGTGGCTTCCTTCCTGTTGTTCATGCTCTGTTTCGACGATATGGACTCACCTCACCTTTGGGGTAATGAAATCAGTCGTTCTGATGGTATCATCCTGCTCATAGGTTTCCTGATCTTCATGATATACACATTCCAGAGTGCGAAGAAAGAAGGACTGATGCCGACAGAAGAGGAACTGGAAGAGAATAGTGAGTTACCAAAGGATTACTCAAAGTTGTGGCGGAACTTGTCATTCATCGTTTTGGGACTGGCTTGCCTGATTATTGGCAGTAATCTGTTTGTCGATGCGGCATCGTATGTGGCCTATCGTTATGGTGTCCGTCAAAGTGTCGTGGGTCTGACCATTGTGGCTGGAGGTACCTCCCTGCCTGAATTGGCCACAAGTGTGGTGGCAGCCTATAAGGGTCGCTCCGCCATTGCTATCGGAAATGTGCTGGGATCGAATGTCTTCAACATCCTGTTGGTACTTGGTATGACTGCAGTTGTCCATCCTATGCGTATCATGGGTATTACTATCGTGGATCTGATGATGATGGTGGTGAGTGTCGGCATTCTCTGGCTCTTTGCCTATACGAAATACTCAGTTTCACGCAGGGAAGGCGTGTTGCTGATCTTGGGCTTCTTGGCCTATATGGGCTGGTTGCTCTATCTGTTGTAGAAAAAACATAGGGGTACTTGCGGCTTAACGCCAGCAAGAACCGTCAGCGCCTCGGTAATCCGATTAAAATCGATTACACTCGGCTTGTACGGTCCTTGTCTAACCCCCTTTAACAAAACAAGAAAAATGGAAAATAAAAAAGAACAAAAGATCAGTGTGCTGTTTATGTTCTATGGCATACTGTTCTGCGTCTGCCTGATAACGGCAAACGTGCTTGAAACAAAACAGATCTCACTCGGACCTGCCAATATGACGGCAGGACTGATCGTGTTTCCTGTCAGTTACATTATTAATGATGTGGTTTGTGAGGTCTGGGGATATGGCCGCACTCGTCTGCTCATCTGGATGGGCTTTGCCATGAACTTTCTGTTCGTAACCTTTGGTGCCATTGCAGACTGGATCCCAGGGGCTTCCTATTGGGATGGTGAAGAAGGATTCCACCAGATCTTCGGATTGGCTCCCAGAATAGCGGGGGCTTCGTTCTTAGCCTTTGTGTGTGGCTCGTTTATCAATGCCTATGTGATGAGTAAAATGAAACTGTCATCGGCTGGCAAGAACTTCTCCTATAGAGCCGTGATGAGTACGATCTTTGGTGAACTGACGGACTCCATCATCTTTTTCCCGTTGGCCTTGGGTGGTGTGATCCCCTGGGAGGAGATGCCCTCGCTCATTATCACACAGGTCACGCTGAAGACGCTCTACGAAATACTCGTGTTGCCAGTGACGATCCGTGTGGTGAAGTTCACCAAGGAGCATGACCACGAAGATGTCTATGACGATAACATTGCCTATAACATATTTAAAGTGAAGGAACTATGAGAGAAGAAGACAACCTGAAAGCCCTTGGCAAGAAAACGGAGTATAGGATGGACTATGCTCCTGAGGTGTTGGAAACGTTTGTGAATAAGCATCCAGACAACGACTATTGGGTGCAGTTCAATTGTCCTGAGTTTACTTCCCTCTGTCCGATTACAGGACAACCTGACTTCGCAGAGATCAAGATCCTGTATATCCCTGGAGAACGCATGGTGGAGAGTAAGAGTCTGAAGCTTTATCTCTTCAGTTTCCGTAATCACGGTGATTTCCATGAGGACTGCGTGAACACGATCATGAAGGACCTGGTTCACCTGATGGATCCCAAATATATAGAGGTCGTCGGTCTCTTCACACCGCGTGGTGGCATTTCGATTTATCCCTATGCCAACTATGGGCGTCCTGGCACCAAATATGAGCAGATGGCCGAGCGTCGCCTGCAGGAGCATCAGATGATTCCTGTGAGGTAAGAACCGCCTGTCAAGAATTATTGCCTAAAAAAGTAACATCTCTTTTGCTCGAAATAGGAGCGGGGAGATGATTTTTGATGGTGTTTTTGGCTGAGAGAATGGTCTCGTGACGTCAGGAAGGGCTATCGAAAGTGGATTACATGCCATTTGTTGACGAAAAGATGCCTTCTGTTCCTCAAAAGGAGGCCTCTGTCATTCGTAGGAAGCCGCCAAAAAAGAATTTGGCGGCTCTAAATTTTTAAAAGTCGGCCTCGTACAAAGCGCATTTCCTTGGATGAAGAATAGCAGGAGAACTAATACTCACATTATCAGTCGTTTAACTCTAAAGCTGCGTTTTTCGCGTATTTGCAGGTTGTTTCTCGTTTGTTGATGACGGCGCGAGTTATGAGAGGTGTTTTGTCGTGATTTTGTCATTAGACCTCAGAGAGATAATAAAAGAGCACCGTCCTGCCCAGAAAGGTGCCGAATAGTCAAATAATCAAAAAAAAGCATGGAAACTGAGCGGATTTCCAATATTTATTGCTATTTTTGCATTTTGAAGAATCATCATAGCAAGAAATAGAATTAAGAACAATGGCAAAAAAGAAAATCCAGTTCAGTCTCGTGTATCGAGACATGTGGCAGAGTTCAGGCAAATTCCAGCCTCGTAAGGACCAGTTGGAGCGCATCGCCCCAGTGATTATTGATATGGGCTGTTTTGCCCGAGTGGAAACCAATGGTGGTGCCTTCGAGCAGGTGAACCTGATGGCAGGTGAGAACCCCAATCTGGCAGTGCGCGCATTTTGTAAGCCCTTCAATGAGGTAGGCATCAAGACACACATGCTCGACCGCGGTCTCAATGCCCTGCGTATGTATCCTGTGCCCGATGACGTGCGTGCCCTGATGTATAAGGTGAAGCATGCCCAGGGTGTGGATATCACCCGTATCTTCTGCGGACTGAACGATACCCGTAATATCATCCCCAGTATTAAATGGGCCAAGGAGGGTGGCATGACGCCTCAGGCTACACTCTGTATCACCACATCGCCTGTGCATACCGTAGAATATTATACAGCGATCGCTGAAGAGGTGATTGCTGCAGGAGCTGAGGAGATCTGTCTGAAGGATATGGCCGGTATCGGCCAGCCTGCCATGCTGGGTGCACTGACAAAGGCCATCAAGACCAAGCATCCTGACATTATCGTGCAGTATCACGGTCACTCTGGCCCAGGCCTCTCGATGGCCTCTATCCTCGAGGTGTGTAACAATGGTGCCGATGTTATTGATACGGCTATCGAACCCCTGTCTTGGGGTAAGGTGCATCCCGATATCATCTCAGTTCAGTCGATGCTGAAGAACGAAGGCTTCGAGGTGGCAGACCTGAATATGAATGCCTATATGCAGGCCCGTACGCTGACGCAGGAGTTCATCGACGACTGGCTCGGCTACTTCATCAATCCTGCCAACAAGCACATGTCTTCACTGCTCCTTGGCTGTGGACTCCCGGGTGGCATGATGGGATCGATGATGGCCGACCTTGGTGGTATCCAGACGATGATCAACAAGTTGCGCGCCCAGAAAGGTGAGCCCGAGTTGACGATGGATGATATGCTCGTGAAACTCTTCAATGAGGTAGAGTATGTATGGCCGAAGGTTGGTTATCCCCCACTGGTAACCCCGTTCTCACAATATACGAAGAACATCGCCCTGATGAACCTCCTCACCATGGAGCAGGGTAAGGGCCGATATGTGATGATGGACGATGCCATCTGGGGTATGATCCTTGGCAAGAGCGGTAAGGTGCCTGGAACGATTGCGCCTGAGCTTATCGAACTGGCACAGAAGCAGAAGCGCGAGTTTACAGATGTGGATCCCCATACGCTGTTGGAGAATGCGCTCGACGGCTTCCGCAAGGAGATGGACGAGAATGGCTGGGAATACGGACCAGACGATGAAGAACTCTTCGAGTTGGCTATGCACCCAGAGCAGTATCGTCCCTTCAAGAGTGGTCAGGCCAAGAAGCAGTTGCTGGCTGATATCCAGAAGGCTAAGGATGCCAAACTTGGTGGCGGCCAGAAGATTTCTCAGGAGGAGATCGATGCGCTGAAGCATGCCAAGGCCGATGCAGTGAAGTCTCCGTTGGATGGTCAGCTCATCTGGAGCTTTGGCGGTGAGGGTGTGCCTGCTGCCTGTATCGAGCCGTTTATTGGTCAGACCTACAAGGAAGGTGACATCTTCTGTTATCTGCAGACGAAATGGGGCGAGATCGTTGAGATCCCTGCTGCGCTGGGAGGCAAGTTGGTAGATGTCAGCGTGAAGCCAGGACAGAAGATCCGCCAGGGCGATACCATCGCTTGGATAGAAAGACAGGGATGATGGACTATCTGGCTATTATCAATGAGTATTATCCGTCGGAGAATGATCTCCGGCGGATATTGCTAACGCACAGCCGCAGTGTGGCAGATCGATGCCAGAAGATTGCCCGCAAGCATCCAGAACTGCGCCTCGATACAGAGTTCCTTGAGGAGGCGGCTATGCTCCATGACATCGGGATCTTTGCTTGCGACGCTCCCTCCATCCAGTGCTTTGGCGCAGAACCATATATCTGTCATGGTCTTATTGGGGGACGCCTGTTAAGAGAGAAAGGACTTGTGCGCCATGCACAGGTCTGTGAAAGGCACACGGGTACAGGTCTGTCTCGTGAACAGATCCAGAAACAGAATCTTCCCTTGCCTCTTGAAGGTCAGTATGAACCTGATACACTGGAGGAACAGGTGGTCTGCTATGCTGACAAGTTCTACTCAAAAACGCATCTTGACCTGGAACGTACCGTAGAACAGGCGGCACGTAGTCTGGAGAAATTCGGTGAGGCAGGTCTCAGGCGCTTCTTTCATTGGGTTGATATGTTTGAATAAAATCATTAATTCAGTGATAATCTGTGTTAATCTCTCACAGAAATAAGATTTTATTTGTACTTTTGCACCCGTGAAAAGGAAATCAGCCTTGATCCTCATGCTCTTCACCATCATCTTTATGATGGCTGAGGCTCCATTGTCTCTCTTCCGAAAGAGCACAGTGGCACAAAATGATGCAGATTCCCTTTCCCTCCCTGATACATTGGCCAATTTCCTTCCCGATAGTGTCCCTGTAGATACAATTCTGACGGCTGACGGAATTGCCTCAGCTAAGTTAAAGCGCGATACCACCACGATGGACTCCCTTGAACTTGCCATTTTCAAGCATAACAAGGCTGTGGATGACTCTCTTAAGTTGGACAGTATTAATCGCAGTAAGAAGAATGGTATAGACTCCCCCGTTGAGTATGTCGCGAATGATTCCTTGACCTACAATGCAGCCTCCGGACTGGCGCATCTTTATGGAGAGTCGAATGTGAAATATCAGAACATGGATCTTTCTGCCGACCATATATATATGAGCCTTGACAGTAATTTGGTCCATGCTGATTCCCGTATGGATACGACAACGAATCAACCCGTCGGTTCTCCTGTATTCAAGATGGGGAATGATACGTATGAGACGGGAGAGATGGCTTTTAACTTCAAAACAAAGAAGGGCATTATTGAGGATGTGTACACTCAGCAGGAAGACGGTTATCTGACAAGCGAACTGTCCAAACGGGGCGCTAATGGCGAATTGTTCCTCCAGCATGGTCGTTATACGACTTGTGATGATCCGCATCCTGATTTTTATCTTGCTCTCTCTCGTGCGAAGGTGCGCCCAGGTAAGGATGTGGTGTTCGGACCTGCCTACCTGGTAGTGGCTGACGTGCCGCTTCCCTTGGCGGTCCCTTATGGATTTTTCCCCTTTACGAAGAGTTATTCCAGCGGTTTTATCATGCCGACTTATGGCGACGAAACCGAACGAGGTTTCTATTTGCGTGATGGTGGCTACTATTTCGCGCTGAGTGACAAAATGGATCTTAAATTGTTGGGTGAGATATATACAAAGGGCTCGTGGGCACTTTCTATGGCAACAAACTACAAAAAGCGCTATAGGTATAGTGGCTCGTTTTATGCCAACTATCAGAATACCCTGAGAGGAGAGAAAAACATGCCAGACTATCAGAAGCAGACGAGTTTTAAGATCCAGTGGAGTCATCGCCAGGACCCTAAGGCTAATCCATACAGTTCACTTTCTGCCAGCGTTAACTTTGCGACATCGAGTTATGAAAAGAACAATCTGAATTCAATGTATAATCCTCAGGCGATGACGCAATCAACGCGTACCTCGTCTGTGTCTTGGCAAACAACTTTCTCTAGTATTGGTATGTCGCTTAGTTCGCAGATGAACCTTAATCAGAACATGCGCGACACGACGATTGCCCTGACCATGCCAGATCTCAATATCAGCATCGCACAGTTCTATCCCTTTAAGCGGAAAAAGGCTGTTGGTGATGCCAGATGGTATGAAAAGATCTCAGTGAGTTATACGGGTCAATTGAAAAATGAGATCAATGCGAAGGAGGATAAACTGATGCATTCCAGTCTGAGTAGAGACTGGAAGAATGGTATGTCACACTCCATTCCCATCAAGGCCAACTTCACGCTCTTAGGATATCTGAATGTTACACCGTCATTTAATTTCTATGATAAGATGGTCTTTCGTCGTACCAACAAGTCGTGGGATGTCGAAAAACAGAAGGAAGTAGCAGATACCGTCAGCGGATTCTATAATCTATACAACTGGAACCTTTCTTTGGGCGCTTCGACTAAAGTATATGGTTTTTGGGTTCCTAATCGGAAAATCTTCGGTGACAAAATACAAGCCATCCGTCACGTTGTTACTCCATCAGTCAGTTTCTCGTATGCACCAGACTTTAGTGATAGTCGTTATGGCTATTATGACAGTTATCAGAAAACTGATGCCGATGGCAATGTGACGATGGTGGAGTATTCGCCTTTCCAAGGTGGTACGTATAGCCCTCCTGGTAAAGGAAAAACAGGATCTGTTAGTTTTGATCTGGGCAACAATCTGGAGATGAAGGTTAAGAGCGAGGATGACTCTACGGGATTTAAGAAAATCTCACTGATTGATGAGTTCAGGTTGGGTATGTCTTATAATTTTGCTGCGGATATCAGACCTTGGAGTAACCTTAGTACGACACTTCGTCTGAAACTGACCAAGAGTTACACGCTGAATCTGAGTGCCGTATTCGCTTCGTATGTCTATGAAGCTGATAGTGTGGGGGCTACGCCACATGAGAGTGAGCACCAGACTTACTGGGGACTGGGTAAGATCGGACGTTTCCAGGGCCTGTCACAGAATTTGTCATATACCCTTAATAATGAAAAAGTAGGTAACCTTATCAAATGGCTTAAGGGTGAGAAAATAGATAAAAAGAAGGACGACAAGAACAGGCGTAGTGATGATGAAGATGAGTGGAATTCTGACGTGGAGACCAATATAGACAAGGATATGGAAGACGCCAAGCATGGTGCCAAACGGGGCAATAACGCAAAGGCCGATACAGATGAGGACGGTTATATGTCCTTTAAGATGCCATGGAGCATTAGTTTGGGTTATGGTATCAGTATGCGTGAGGATACGGATGTGAAGAAGTTCAATTATAATACGATGCGTTACCCCTATAAATTTACGCAGACTCTGAACATTAGTGGAAACCTGCGCATCAGTGACGGCTGGAACATAAATTTCTCATCGGGTTATGACTTCGACAACAAGAAGATATCCATGACAACGGCCTCGTTGAGTCGTGACCTTCACTGTTTCAATATGTCGTGTTCTGTTGTGTTGGCCCCATATACGAGCTATAACTTCTCTTTTAGGTGTAATGCAGCAACACTCACGGATGCTCTCAAATATGACAAGCGGTCGAGTTCTTCCAATGCCGTGCAGTGGTATTAAAGACGTGATAAGTGAAAGAATATGGCAGAATTACCCTCATTGATTGAAGACCTTGCTTTGATGCTGGTGGTAGCGGGCATCGTGACACTGATTTTCAAGAGACTGAAGCAACCATTGGTGTTAGGATATATTGTGGCAGGTTTTCTGGTGAGTCCGCACATGCCATATACAGCATCGGTAGTGGATACTGAGAATATTCATTTGTGGGCTGACATTGGTGTTATGTTCCTGCTGTTTTCCCTGGGACTCGATTTCTCGTTTAAGAAAATCCTCAGGATGGGTGCATCACCTATCATCTCCACCTGTACTATCATTTTCTGTATGTCAATGTTGGGTGTATGTGTGGGTTATTCTTTTGGATGGGAGAAGATGGACTGCATCTTTCTTGGTGGTATGCTTGCTATGTCTTCCACCACAATTATATATAAAGCATTCGATGATTTGGGCCTACGTCAGCAGCAGTTCGCAGGAATGGTGATGAGCGTGCTGATTTTGGAGGATATCCTGGCTATCGTGATGATGGTGATGCTGAGTGCCATTGCCAGTGGCAACAACCCAGATGGCGGACAGATGCTGGGCTCTGTTATGAAGATCGGTTTCTTCCTCGTGTTGTGGCTTATCGTGGGTATCTTTGCTATCCCTCTTTTCTTACGCTCTGTGCGGAGACTGATCAATAACGAGGTGTTGTTAGTGGTGGCACTTGGGCTCTGTTGTGCTATGGCAGTATTCTCTACAAAGGTGGGCTTCAGTTCTGCTTTCGGAGCGTTTATCATGGGAAGTATCTTGGCAGAAACCATCGAGGCAGAGCGAATCGAGAGACTGGTAGAACCCGTGAAAAATCTTTTTGGAGCGATCTTCTTTGTTTCGGTAGGTATGTTGGTCGATCCCAAGATTCTCGTAGAATATGCCGTACCTATTTTGTGCCTGGTAATGACTATCCTGCTGGGACAGGCTGTATTTGGTACATTTTCCTTTATGTTAGGTGGCGAGTCGTTGAAGTCGGCCGTGCGCTGTGGATTCTCCATGGCGCAGATTGGTGAGTTTTCTTTCATTATTGCCTCATTAGGCCTGTCGTTGGGGGTTATCAGTGATTTCCTGTATCCTGTTGTTGTGGCTGTTTCTGTCATCACCACTTTCCTTACGCCGTATATGATCCGTCTGGCTACACCGGCTTATAATCATCTGGAGCACCGTTTGCCCAATAAACTCATACAGTCGCTTAATCGTCTGACTATCAATAGCACTCATACTCAGGAACAGAGCAATTGGAAGAAATTGTTGTCGCAGATGACTACCTATACGTTGATTTATTCAATCCTGTCCTCTGCCACTATTGCTGTCATGTTTACTTTTGTGCTACCCTTTACGAGGAAACTGCTGCCAGGATGGGAACTTCATTGGTATGCGAATGCCATTACCGGTCTTCTGACAGTCATTTTAATCTCGCCGTTTTTGCGGGCCATGTTGATGAAGAAGAATCATAGTGAGGAGTTCAAGGCTTTATGGGCAGAGAGTCACCGCAATCATCTGCCTCTGCTTTTCACGATTCTTGTCAGGATGGTGATAGCCATTGCATTTATATTTTATATCTGTAATTATTTGAGCCGATTCTCCAGTGCCTTGATGATTACAATTGGTGTGGTGGTTGTCCTGCTGATTATATTTTCAAGGACTGTCAAGATGAGGAGCATCACTCTGGAACGCCTGTTTGTCCAAAACCTGCGTTCACGTGATATCCAAGCACAGGTAAATGGCAGGAAACGTCCTTTATATGAGGGGAAGTTGCTGGATCGTGATATCCATATTGCGGATTTCCAGGTACCCTTTAATTCTCAGTGGATGGGGCAAACGTTGAAGCAGTTGAATCTTGGGCAGAAATATGGCGTTCATATCAGTAGTATCCTGCGTGGAGGTTGCCGAATTAACATACCAGACGGTGATTACATCGTTTTCCCAGGAGATGTGCTTCAGGCTATCGGTAGTGACGAACAGTTCACGGGCTTTCGTCAGGCTCTTGAAAAAGAAGTGTTGGGCGAGGATGTGGATATTGAAAAGCGTGAAATGAAGTTGCGCCAGTTGGTGATTGGCGAGGATAGTCCATTTGTTGGCAAGTCACTCATTGAGAGTGGCATCCGTGATCTGTATAGTTGTATGGTTGTAGGTCTTGAAGAAGGAAAGGAAAACCTATCATCTTACAAGCCTACCCGCAAGTTTCAGGTGGGCGATATTATCTGGGTCGTGGGTGAGCGTGAGGCTCTTGACGCTTTGACGGCTAATCATTAAAGCCGGCAACGAGTTCACAGATTCTGATTATCACCTGCTTGGCTTTTTCCATGGACTGAACACTTACGAATTCGTATGGTCCATGGAAATTCACACCACCTGCGAAGATGTTCGGGCAGGGAAGACCTTTAAAGGAGAGTTGCGCACCGTCAGTACCCCCGCGGATGGGTTTCACTTTAGGAGCCACACCGCAGTCCTGCATTGCATGGAGTACCACGTCAATGACGTGCATCTGAGGGTCAATCTTCTCTTTCATGTTATAGTATTGATCCCTTATCTCCAAAGCCACAGTTCCGTCGCCATACAAGGCATTCATCTGGTCTGCACACCTTTGCATAAAGTGTTTACGATCCTCAAATTTGTCGCGGTCATGGTCACGGATGATATAACTTAATTTCGCACACTCGACATTTGATTGGATGCCTAACAGATGGTAGAATCCCTGATAACCTTCAGTAGTCTCAGGCCTCTCATCCGCTGGTATAAATTGTGCGAACTGACAGGCTAAGACATTGGCATTGACCATTTTGTCTTTTGCATAACCGGGATGCACGCTGATGCCTTTAATGGTTATCTTTGCACTGGCAGCATTGAAGTTCTCAAATTCCAGTTCTCCGACATCACCTCCATCCATAGTATATGCCCAGTCACAACCGAACTGTTCCACATCGAAATGGTGGGCTCCCATACCAATCTCCTCGTCAGGGTTAAAGGCGATGCGCACATCTCCATGTTTGATTTCTGGGTGGTTGCGCAAGAAACACATGGCCTCGATGATCTCGGCAATACCTGCCTTGTCATCAGCGCCAAGGAGGGTGTGACCATCTGTCACGATCAGGTCCTCGCCTACATGTTGTAACAGTTCTGGGAACTTTTCTGGGCTACTGACAATACCCTCGGATAGCAGGATGTCATTACCGTCGTAGTTTTCAACAATACGGGCATTGACATTGGCACCAGAGCAATCGGGGCTGGTGTCATAATGAGATATGAATCCGATGGTGGGGACATCCTTGGTATTTCCTTTCAAGGTCGCGTAGAGATAGCCTTTTTCGTCCAGTGTTATATCGCTGAGGCCTTCTCTCTCCAACTCTTTTTTAAGGTAGGCAGCAAATTCAAGTTGCTTTTCTGTACTTGGTACACGGTCACTGTCTTCAGCCGACTGTGTGTCAAACTTCGTATAATTGATAAACCGTTCTACTATATTCATTTTTTTTTCAGTCTATTCTTTCATTAGGCTACAAAATTACGTATTTTTCTGCAAACCGCATAGATTTTCACCTATTTTATTTTGCCAGAACAATAAAAATATGTACTTTTGCAGCGTTTAAAACGTAAAATTGTTGTGGAGAAGATTATAAGAAGGCTTTTTCTGATAGTGTCGCTGTTTGTGGGGGGACTCACAGCTGGTGCTCAGTCAATGAGCGACTTGGAGATTTTGGAATTTGTTCAGAAAGAAAGGAAGGCAGGTACTGACCAGGCACAGATTTTCATAAAACTGATGCAACGTGGTGTTGATGCCAAGCAACTTCAGCGATTAAAGAAATTGTATGATAATCAGGGAAGTTCAAGTTCTTTGAAGTCGTTACGCCTTACAACATCTTCTTCCTCCTCTTCTTCCCCCAATTCCCGCATGCGTGAGTCCAATGGCTCTGTGAGAGTTGATGATGAAGGAAATCCGCTCTATAGTTCGATGGATGGCTATAATCCGTTAGGAAGCAGTGAATATGAAATAAATGATTTAGATACGCGCCCCAATGTGTATATCAAGGACTCGATGAATTTGCTGGTTAATGGCAAGCAGGTTTTTGGTCGTGACATCTTCAACAAGCGTACACTCTCTTTTGAGCCCAATATGAATATCCCAACACCTTCCAATTATGTGGTTGGACCTGGTGATTTTGTCGCCATTGATGTCTATGGTGCTTCTCAGAAATCCCAGAAACTTGAGGTCTCTCCCGATGGAACAGTGATTGTTGATGGTTTTGGTCCTATTCATCTTGCAGGTTTATCCGTAGCAGCGGCAAATGCAAAGATTAAGGAACAATTGGGGAGTCGCTACAGTAATTCCAGAATTCAGTTGACGGTCGCTCAGACACGTACTATCACGGTTAATGTGATGGGTGAGGTGGCAGCCCCAGGAACCTATACTCTTTCGGCTTTCGCGAGTGTCTTCCATGCCCTCTACATTGCAGGTGGTGTCAATGGCGTAGGTACCCTGCGAAATATCAAGGTTTATCGTGATGGTCGTCAGTTGACGGTTGTCGATGTTTATGACTATATTCTCAATGGACGCCTGACAGGTAACATTCGCTTGGCTGATAACGATGTTATTGTGGTGGGACCATACGATTGTATTGTTGACATTGCAGGTAACGTAAAACGTCCGATGGCCTATGAGATGAAGGCTAATGAGAGTGTTGCGACCTTGCTGAAATACGCGGGTGGTTTCTCCAATAAAGCATATAAGGAAGCTGTCAGGTTGAACCGTACGGCAGGAGATCATTATTCAGCCTATAGCGTATCAGAGTTTGATATGTCAGAATTCAGGCTTATGGATGGTGACTCTGTGACGGTTGATTCAATTCTGGATCGGTATGCGAATACGATTACCATTCGTGGAGCTGTATTCCATCCCGGTAAGTACGACCTTGACGGCACAACAACCATCCGTTCTTTGATTGAACGTTCTGGTGGACTGACAGAGGAAGCTTTCTCTGCTCATGCCATGTTGTATCGTATGAAGCCTGATCGCACTCGTAAGGTAATCAGTGTGGATGTGGATGGATTGCTGGCAGGTACTGTGGCAGATATCGCCTTAGAGAATGAGGACGACCTGTATATCCCCTATCGTCTGGAGACGATGTCAAGGCGTACGCTCACCATTCATGGTGAAGTACAGTTCCCTGGGACGTATGAATATGCGGAGGATGAGACGATCGAGGATCTGATCCTGCAGGCTGGTGGCCCTACAGATGCCACTTCTACAGCGAAGGTCGATGTGGCAAGACGTATCTCAGATCCTGCTGCTACCTCCTCAGACAAGGCCATCGCCCAGACCTTCAGTTTCTCTCTTAAGAATGGCTATGTGGTTGATGGCGACCGTTCATTCACCCTTCAGCCATACGATGAGGTGTATGTACGCAAGAGTCCAGGTTACCATCCGCAGCGGAATGTCCAGGTAGTGGGTGAGGTGCTTTTCGAAGGAACTTATTCGCTCCCCATGAAGAATACGCGTCTATCGGATGCTATTAATGCAGCGGGAGGAGTCACGGCAGAGGCGTACATTAAGGGTGCTCGCGTAGAACGTTTGTTGAATGCAGACGAGAAATTCCGTGTTCAGAACCTGATAAAGATGGCCATGCAACAGACAGGTCAGGGACTTGATACAACGATGGTGACTCGCACCGATAGTATCTACTATGTAGGTATCAATCTTGATAAGGCGTTGGAGAATCCTGGCTCCGATTATGATATTATCCTGCGTGAGGGCGACAGGCTCGTTGTGCCTGAGTATAATGGGACGGTGAAGATCAACGGTAATGTGATGTATCCCAATACGGTTGCCTATAGCGAGGGTAAAGGTTATAAGTGGTACGTGAATCAGGCTGGAGGCTTTGGCAATCGTGCCAAGAAGTCGCGCACGTACATCCTTTATCAGAATGGTACAGTCTCCAAAGCAAAGTCTAACTCCACGATAGAACCAGGTTGCGAGATTATCGTACCGACGAAGACAACAACAGCCACCCAGACCATTGCTAATATTGGTGCGATAGGCACCTCTATGGCAACACTCTTAACACTTTTAGTGTCTGTGATGAATCTTGTGAAATGATGTTAACAACCATTGGTCCCGTAGCTTAGCTGAATAGAGCGTCAGATTCCGGTTCTGAAGGTCTTGGGTTTGAATCCCAACGGGATCACAGAGCGAAAATATCGAGAAACTCCCATAAACAAAGGGTTTCTCGATATTTCGTATAAGGAAATCAGAGTTCCATTTTTGGTTCTCATTTCCAAATTTGAGCCCCGAAATCGCCGCAAAATCGCCGCAAAAATGGCTCAAAAGGCGAAAATCGCCGCAAAATCGCCGCAAAATCGCCGCAAAAAAACAGGGTCGAAATTGACGCAAAAAAGACCCGATGAAGGCTTATATATTGACGCGAGGATTGGTTCCTGTATTAACAATTTAAAAGTTTATCAAAATGGCAACCATTTCCATTGAATTCGGGAAGGAATCTTCCCAAAAGACGCGTGAGGTCTATCTGTTGGTAAGACAGGGCAAGACCAGACAAAGAGTAAAAACAGGAGTAAGACTCAATGAACAAGAATACTCTCCAAAGACGAAGAAGATCAAGTCCATTGAGAAGGCTCGTATTGTCGAGAAACTGAGGTTAGACCTCATCGACAACATGAGTAATCTGACTGCAGGGGCTATGGCAGGAGACCCTGATGATGCTCATACCATTACAAAGAAGATCATCAAGAAGCAGGAGAAGAAGGAACTGGAGTTCTTTGCGTATGCAGAGGATTGGGTGTCAAGAGCCAAGATCAAAGGTGCCAAGAACTATCTGACCATGCTCAACACCCTCGAAAAGTTCTTGGAATGCCGCAAACTCTTCTTTCAAGAGATTACCGTCACATTCCTCAAAGACTTCGAGGCATTCCTTGATGACCGCCCAAGAGCTCAGTCACTCTACATCGGGCAGATGCGCCATATCTTCCGTGAAGCGATGTTGGAGTACAACACCGACGATGAAATCGTCATCAAGAACGACCCGTTTCTGCGCTACAAGGCACCCAAGCAAGTGCTCAAAAAGGGCGTCAGGGCTTTAAGCCTGGATCAACTCATGAAGGTGGTCAACTACCAGCCCAAGAAGAATACGCTGGCAGAACTGGCCCACGATTGCTTCATTCTCTCCTTCTGTCTGATGGGCATGAACTCTGTGGACATGTACCAAGTCAGTTGTCTGGAAAACGGCACCATCAAGTACAAACGGACTAAGACAAAAGACCGTCGTAGCGACGAGGCCTACATTGAGGTCAAGGTACATCCCTACATTCAGCCTCTCATGGAAAAATGGAAAGGCGAAGACCGGATATTCAGATTCTACAAGAAATACTACTGTGCTGAGTGCTTCAATCAGAACCTGAACATCGGCCTAAAGACGATTGGCAAGGCTGTTGGTATCAATAAACTCCAATTTTACCAGGCCCGCCATACTTTCGCCACCCTATCGAGGAATCTCATGAAGTTCAGTAAGGGTGATGTTGATGAAGCCCTCAACCACGTTGGCAACTACGAAATTGCAGATGTCTATATCACCAAAGACTTCTCCATCATCAACGACAACAACTTCAAGTTGCTTGACAAGGTGTTCAACCTCACCAAGTCGAAAAGAGGCAGAAAGCCAAAGAAACAGGAAGTTGCTTAAGGTATCCGCCTGCAATAAAAACCCAATCCCCACACTTTAATACTTGGTGTGGGGATTGGGTATACAGCAAATCGCTCTGTTCATCGCAATTGTCCGACGAATTCAAAATTTTTCGAATTGTTGCGGACAATTGCAACAAACATCCTGTCAAACGACATCTCCTTCTGCTGCCATTGGCATTTGCTGGTCCTCTTCATTCAGCTGCGGATAGGCAGTAACACGGGCTTGATGGTCTTGCAACCATATATGGTTCAGCGTGAATGCAATCGACTCCAGCGTTTCTTCCCGCTTCGACGGCTTCAGTTCACACTCCCATACTGTGATGCAGTGCCAGCCCATTTCAGCCAGTTTGCGCTGCTCTTCCTTGTCCCGCTCCTTGTTCCTGCGGATCTTTGCTACCCAAAAGTCTCGGTTCGTCTTGGGAATCTTACAACACTCCGAACTCTCAATGGTCAATGGTTCATGGTCAATGGTCAATGATACTCCGTGTCCATGCCAAAAGCAACCATTCACAAAGATGCACGTTCTAAATTTCTTCAGCACCAAGTCAGGATGCCCAGGTAGCCGCTTATGGTTCAGCCTATAACGGAACCCTCTCTTCCACAACCCACGTCGCACTATCATTTCTGGCTTCGTATCCTTCGAACGAATTGCTGCCATATTTTGATGGCGCTGTTGTGCGGTGAGTCTGTCCATATTATTTCAATGCGTCAATCAATTCGTCTATTGAGCAACATACGCCGCTGAATAGTTTGTACATCAGTTCCGGTTCCTGCCGCTCAGGTATATAGGCGATGGTGGTTCGACCTTTACCTGCGAACCAACCGGCCTCTGTATGAGCACTTCTACCGCAAGGCAGTACCAATACACACGTATCGCAAGCCTCCATAGCCTCGATGTCATTGTGGAACTGACGCACTGCTTTCTTGTGCTGCAGCATATCGCGGTACTGCTGTGGCGACCATTCCATATAGTCATCGCTCACGCAGCTCCACTTGAATCCAGGGTCGCCAGATGGTGGGTTGCGGAAGTCGTACACCTCGTGTCCTGCCTCCCTCAACTTGGCCACCACCTCGGGGTAATACCCGTTTCGCCAGCTGCTTGCGACGTATATTTTACGCTTCATACTATATTATGGTTTAAAACCTCTTGCTTTCATATTTTCAAGTCCGTAGTAGAAACTCCATTTCATTTTATAAGTCATTTCGATTTCTCCACATACGACTTTATCAAGATTGTCATATACATAGTCTCTTAAAACGTGGTGAGTTCTATCCCAATTTCGCATTTTTAAGAGGAGTTCATCTGTCATCAATAGATTTACTTCTCTATTGGTTGTTTTCTTCTTTGTTGGAACTTGGACAATTTGCTCAGTCTCTTCTTCCACAAAAGCGTCTGCTTGATAGAGAAGATCTATATTGTTTTTTGACAGGATGTCAACAATCTGTGCTCCACCTTCAAGCTCATTATTAGTAAAGGCTTCTCTCTTATTCAGTTTTCTTGCAATTTCTTGACATAGGTTCTGTTGCATGACGTTGAGACATTCGGATTCTTTACCCCAAAGTGCAATTCGGCCCCAAATCTCAACAGGGACATTAGATAGCATAATTCTGCACTCTTCTGCAAGAATACGTTCTTGTTCTTCTTTTGATTTGGACACTCGCTTTGGAGGGTTGTCTTGATCAATAAGGTCACGCTTTATATCTCTCAGATTGTAACTCCAAGTATGTTTTTTGACATCTTCCCATAGAGACTTCTTTTTGGCCAGTTCCTCATAGCGAGCCACACCTTCATAGGAAAGGATGAAATTATTTATTTGCTTCATCAAATCATATAGGAAGTCTGACAATTCTGTCGAGACTTCTTGTCTCATCCATATTTTATAAAGGTCAATCTGTCCATCAGTAATATGGTGGAGCAAAGCAATGGCATAAGGAACGACAGATTTTCTTATTTCACCAATTGGCTCCCCGTGTTGTTTGGTTCCATAACGTCTGTCTGCATCCTTAAAAAGAATAGCTTTTGCTATCAAGTCCTCAAAATAGATATTGTCTATCTCTGATAGTTTCGGCATGTTATGCTTTAGGAAAACATCATAGTTTTTCTCATTTCCCAAGCAAACTGTATGCGGTCCGATATAGTCGTCACAATCTTCTCCGTTGACTTTGACGGTAAAATGCTTTTCCCCATAACAGTTCTCGTATTTGGCCAAATCATGCTTTGTAAATACCTGTTCTTTGGGGTATTTCATGTCAAATTGGGATTCTGCCTGCTTAGTGAAGCCTTCTTTGAGGCGGAAGTTCTTATATTGTCCCTTGGCTCTCTCAAAATACCAGAATGTACTTGTTGGACGTGTCGAGCTTGGTTCTGTCATGATACTTCTTGACCATGTTTCGAGGCGAATTAATTCTTCTCGGTTTGCTGAGAAGTCGGATTCACTTACTTTGTTCTGTGTATTAGCACACCTCGAAATATTAGCAACAATCTCATCATAGCGAACCTCATTCTTTACTATAGAGAATTTAACTTGTACTAGGATGCGCGATAAGTCAAGATCTTTATTGGTGTCCTTCACATGATAGAGTGAAGCCGTAGTCTGACCACCGTTCACTATCTGCAGCCCAGTGATGGACTTGATAAATTTGCCAGTCCTATCAAGTTCAATATCGCTGGCCGTTGCTGCTATACCATTATTATAGGCAAGGAACATTTCGGGCTCCTTCTCGATGGTTTCTTTTATCCCTTTATTGATTTTCCCTGTAAACTGCAAGAATTGGCGAACATTGTTTTCCATCAACCTGACCTTATATGTTTCATAAAGGTCTGCAAGACACGTTCCTGGCACTATCGCTATATATGCTTGATAGAGATCGTTGTCTTCAGCGCCAGTTATACAAGGAATCTTATAGCCAAGACTTTCGAAATCTACAAATATAGGCTGACTTAGTTCTTCTGACATCTCACAGAACCGTTGCAAGTCAAATACCTTACATGTTAGTTGGAGCCCACCAAGTTCATTGTCATTCCTCAGAATTCCAGTGAAGGTCCCATTAGTAAGAATATATATCTTGATCTGCTGGGCATTGTCTTTGAATTCTTCATCCTTGCCAAGCACTTGTGCACAGCCAACTATCTCCGCTGAATCGGTTAGTTTGTTAACGTAGTCTTCCTGCGTGGCTTTAATATAGAAGTTTGAAACCTGCTTGATGGCATCCATCACCTCTCGTTCACTTAATGTCTGAATTGTCTTCTGAGCCTTATAGATGGTCACAAACAGACTTACGGAAGAGTAATCTTCGCTTATGGAGAATCCGTTTACTTTGTGGGGTTTCCTTCCTGGATTGGTTTCCTCATCATAGGCAACAATAACGTTGTCCACCACGCCATCAGATTTCATCAAGTCAATGGCATAACGAGTGAACAGTTGGGTCTTGTTACCTCCGTTCTCCAGCGTAAGCATTTTGGTTTCAATCTCCTGCTTCAAATATTTGTGATATTCTTCTATTTCCTTCATTGCTCTAGGTTATTAGTCTTCGTTATATTCATTGTCGTTCTCTTCATCAAAAGCGTCTTCCGTGGCAGCAAATTCTTCCACCATGTTTGCCGTATATTCAACTCCGGCAAAAGATGTATTCGTATGGGGGAAGGATATAGCAAAGCCCACAAATGGCTCATCAGTATGCTTATGCTCAAGAGTTCCACTTTTTATCTCGCCATCGGCTTCAAACACATTTGCATAATACGGATCTAAAGTGTAAATCAAAAGAACAGGGTTCTTTACGCTTCTGTATTCCTCGCGCACAAGATTGGTCATCGGGAATTTTTCTTTCCACTCTTCGCCAGCCTGTTCCTTTATTTCTATTGTTCGTGTCAATGCAGATGATAACACTTGCTCATCCATATCTATCAACTCGTCCCACCGGCCAATAATATGTCCATTGCGTATGCAGTAACTCTTGTCATCTGCATCATTAGCCCTGGTACGTTTGATACAGCCAACCTCGATACCGATTGAATATTTCCACTTTACTTCTGAGCCACTCTTTTTATTGATTAACACAACACTCCATTCTGTCAATTCGCCATAACCATTCAATTTCTCAATATATTGCTGAATGATACTGAGATCTGCTGATTTATGATTGGCATCTATTGTAAACTGATTAAGGAAATTAGTTATAAGGTATGGACTAACCTTCATCCAGACATAATGACCACCTTTCTGAATGCAGGATGTTGACAGCTGCTTAAGCAGTTCATCCGTACAAGTCAAATTAAGGTGCTTGGACTTTATGTTGTTACGTAATCCATACGTTTCCAGCAAACGTCCCGCCCATGATACACGGATATGCTCTACATACCGCATCTTGTTTGCAGCCGTTATTTGCAAGACTCCGGGATGTGAACGTACCTTTAGTTTATATCTGTCTGGGGTACTTCCGATATCACATAGATAGACGAATTCTTTCCTCAGCTCTTCGCTTGCCATAGTAATATGTCGGAACCATTCGTTCAGTTCACTGCTAGTGTAAAGACGGCACAGGTCTGCATAACCAGGCCGGTAGCCGAACCATCTGCCCATCTGCATCAAGGTATCATACATCTTGCTGGCACGCAGGAAATAACTTACAGACAGGCCTTCTAATGTGAGGCCTCGGCTCAACTTGTCACCACCGATGACAATAACAGAGATTCCTTTTTCCTTATTCTCGTAGTAGGAAAGTATGTCTGCACTACTGCCGTTAATTGATTTTACTTCTATCTTCTTGACAGCTTTGCGTAGATATGGCTGAACTTCATCCCAAGGAACATTCTTGATAAGAGGATCATTGTAGTCTGAGGCAATCACCTTTTCTGTTATTGTTATGTAACTTTGATAATCGGCAGTGTCATCTTCATATAGATGACGGAAGATGTCTTCCATTTGCTTATCACCGTAGATCAATTCTTCCTTATAATAGTTGAACACTTCCTCTACCAGTTCTTTAATATGGTTCTGCCAGGCCTGAAATCGGCTCACATGAATCAGCATGGAGTTATGTTCATACTCTTGGCCTCGTGCCATTCTTACAGCACAGGTTAGGATGAAGCATTTGATAGCTTCTTCCAAAGATTTCGGCACATCACGTCTACCGGGTTTCGGGTCGTCTTTTTTGTGCTTGGTTGGCACAAACGATTCATAGTCGCTAATTTTACGAACTATCGGTAATACCGCTTTTTCATTCTCGTCCCCATCATCTGCTGTACCGAACACTCGTTGTGGACCAATATAGTTGGGAGGAGTTGGTAGATTGATGATGAAGTCCTGTGGAAACAGATCATCATCTTGAAGGGGGATAAATATGTTGGCAAAAGGGGTTGCGGTATAACCGACATAACCCACTTTTTGGAACTTTCGTATAATCTTACGAATACAATCGTTGATGGCCGAAGGATCACCATCTTTTTTTGTGTTGATACTGGCATTATCTGCCTCGTCATCAATAACCAACAGAGATTTTGTAGAACATTGGTCTTCCGGCGCAATCTTTGATGTCAACCAGTTATATAGATTGGTAAGAACACTCTTGTTCTTCTTTACAACAAGAAGAATCGGTTCGTTAGTGTTAAAGTTAAAGCCTTGTCCTTCTGCAATTCGTTTGTTAAAGTCGCCTTTGTCAAAACTCGAAGTGAAAGAATGAGCCACAGGGTGATTGTGAGGCGTTGCCAATTTCCCTACGCCCATCCTTGTTTCGCTATGAAGGTTATATGCCCTTTCATATTGTGTATCAAAACCTAAAAAGCCCTCATCAAGACGAAGTTGTGTTTGGCTTCTTAGATTGTTGTGCATACCTGCAAGAACAACGATAAAGTTGAATCCGGCATCGGCTGCCTTGCATATCAATCCTGTGTAGTTACTGGTCTTACCCGACTGAACCTGACCTACCACCATTCCTTTCTTGCACAAAACTACATCTTTCTGGTTGGGGTCAAACAATTTGTCCAGAACAGTGTCGGTCAGTCCTTCTAGCTCAGATACAACAGCATTGGGGAACATCTTTACTTCTTTTAAATACTTTCTGTAATCTTCCCAAAAATGCCAATTGGATTTTTCTTCTGCTTTGAAAGCTTTTAGCCAGGGTACACGACGTTCCTTGCCCTCCAATATGCGAGCATGATCCATTGTCGCATGGAACATTTCCATCAGCTTGGCCTTGAGTACTTGAAGGTCTACAGACTCATACAAACCACTGCCTTGACATATAACAACAGGCATCATTGCTTCATCAATAGAAGCCTCTGTAACTATATCTTTTTCTTGCAATTGTACTACACAGATAGACAATGCTGTTTGGAATTCATTAATCATGCAGTTCGTCTATTATATATTGATAAATATGATATGGCGCAATCTGTTTTAAATCTTCTTTTACCCTATCTTCGGGTGTACCGTCTTTACGTTTGGCTTTATACAACCTTTCAGCCATCATACGAAGACTCTTTTCCAAGTTCTCGCTTGCAGGAGCTTCATAATCTTCCTTGTTTTCTGATTCTTTGATGTAAATTGACTTTGTAGGAATTGACTCTTCTACAAAAGTCAACAGAAGATCGATGGCTTTTGAAGCATCCACCTTGGCAAGTTCTTTCAAAGAAACAACAAATGCGTGCTTTCGGTTCACTACGAAACTGATATGGTTACCAACTTTCTTCTCATTCCAGATTTCTTGGAACTTACGTCCTGCTCTATGCTGAATAATCCTTCCTTTATGTCTGAAAACCTCGACTCCTAAAGCACGCACTTTCTTGGCATAGCTTCTAAGGAATTCTTGGCATGAGATAGGTGGAATAGCAGTGGATTTTTTAATATCTATCTGCCACTGGGTATCAAGAGTATTCGGGAGATCAATCATGATACGGACCAATTTGTAGTGGTCTTCCTTCCTAAATAGTCCAAGCCAATCACCAGCGAGCAACATACGTTTGCCACGATATACGTAGAAGCCTTGCATTGCAGGGTACCCATAGACTCCTTCTGCAGTCTTATATGCAGCTTCGCTTGAGAACTCGTCTTTGTGCGGAAGTACATAGCCTTTGATGTCAACTATCTCATTACCAAAACTAATATCCTCAACAGGTAGTGTTTGGGTTTTGTCTTCTATTAAGCAGAATGGATCCCAGGGTTCTATTTCATCTTCGCCCCAATAGATTCTAATATCGCCGTCTTTCAAAAAACGATGGAACACCATGGCAATATGTTTCCGAACTACTGATAACGAATCTGTGAATTTCTGTCTGGCGTTCTCGTCATCAGATTCAGTACCCTCAGTAATTAAGCGGTCAAGTTCGTTCCATATTACTGCAGTACCTGACTTCAGATGGTCTACTGCATGCGCATATTCTTTGGGAACCCATTGGAGAACCTCCCACTTCTTTACTTTACCTACATAGTCCAAATCCCAGGTCCAGGCTACAGGCTTACCTCCTTTCCTTTTGCTAAGTAAAGTAAGTTTTCTGCATTGGCTGAATGACGCAGTTTTCAATCCCAATCCAAATCTTCCAAGGTCAACAGCATCTCGTTCCTCTAATGGGTTCTTGCTTCCAGGACGCATCGCTTGAATACATTCATCGCTGTTCATGCCATGTCCGTCATCAGTAATACAGATGCTGGAATTGTCGCCATCCCATATTCTTGTAATCCAAACATTCTTAGCACCAGCTGTGATACTGTTGTCAATAATGTCGGCAACAGCAGTCTCAAGTGTATAGCCAATTGCTCGGAAAGTCTCTATCATAGAGTCTGCCTCGGGTATTGCTTCAGCTTTAGGTATTTTGTTATAGTCTATCTTCATATTCAATCGAACAAATCTAAAGTCCTATTCTCGATTTTACATTTTATTAGTTCTGAAAAAGGCACAGCTATAGCTCCCTTGTCGTGACCGGCATTGTCTTTGTTGTATTTGTTCAGCATTGTTTTCAACTTATCTTTGTCAAACTCCATCTTAGCGAAGTCCCCCTTGGTTAGTTGCTCCTCTAAGAAAAACATTAGATAGAAATCGTGATGTGGATTCTTGTAACCATCATTTTTCATATCTTGTTTATCCCATATGCGTAAAGTGTTAGGCTTCAAACTGAACTTATAAACACCTTTCTTGCCATAGAGTAACATAAATCGAGCTGTACAAACACTTGCAGATAAATCAAGGGAGCCGCGGTCTTTGCCTGATCTCACATTATAATGTTTCTTGCTAAGTATCCAATTAAGATGGTCTTCGTCACGGTAGTATCCGACAAGCACATAGTCGTCAACGTTGAACTGTATGCCTGTTGGCGGTGGCAACTGTGGCTCTGCACCAAGGTTATAATCGTCATCGACATCAAAGTCTTCCTTTAGCATTTTAAGAAGCTCCGCTTGTTCTGATGTTAGCAGATGTTTACCATTAGGAGTATGCAGTGCTAATGTCAGTATTGATCTGTCTTGGAATGGAGTAAACACCTTGCCGTTAAGTTGACGGAAATGTTTGGTCATATAGTCTTCAAGGATAACTCCTCGTGAACGCATTGGATAAAAACTGTACTCATGCTCCAGCACATTTCGAATCTGATTCCTAAACTGTTCACGAACTTCATCTTTCCAAACAGCCTTTTCCGATTGGCGATTACGAGCATAAAGAGACACTACAAATAAGAAATTGACATTGTAGCGTGATAGCAACATTGTGTCACGGTCGAATAGACGATCCTTAAATTGGTATTTGATTTCAGGATTCTTTTTCCCCGTCTTGGTTAACTCAATCTCTCGATGGTTATAGCTGTAGTCACCAGGCTTCATTGCTGCGCTGATAAAGAAGTTGGGAATAATATTGTATCCTTCCGTCACATCATCTCTTAGCCTGATGTCTGGGTCGGGTAATGATTCGTCCATCCACAAGTCGATGTTATACTGCACGATATTGCGTGCATAGGTGTATTGCTTGTATATGGAAGTGTCACCCAATGGCGCGCCAAGTTTGTAGTATTTGCTGTCGCCGATATAATAGGTACGCTGTTCGTCATCGGCCTCAATTAGCCCTGGATATGTGTAAAGGTGGTCAACCAGTTTTCCATCTTTCTGTTCCTTAAAGTCTATGGGTAAGTCATCCTTATTATCACCGATAAGTTCATCGATGATAGCCTCGAATACCACATAGAAATTCTTCACAAGCAGGTATTCCTTCAGTTCAGCACTGGTAGTTATCTCTGTGCGGTGGGCAAAGAAGGCATAGCACAGATTCCACAGCTCCAGTGCTTTGTCAGAGAAGTACTTGTACTTGATTTGGCGCAGCCGAATTACCCCACGTCCGTTCAGATAGCTATCAAACTTCGCTCCTTTTATAAGAGGAAAGCCTACTTGTATATCTACGTGGAAGCCGTAGGTCTCGCTAATGTACGCTAATATGCTGTAGTAAATAATCAGTAGTTCCTCGTCAAAGTTAACCTTCCTCTTTTTGTTTACCATCTTAACATACACAGCTTCTTCGTTCTGAATGATGGCTGGTGAGTGATTAATGGTTTGTGTCCAGTTAATCTTATTAAACCCTGAATGGATGTTTTTTAAGATAAAGGTTACATATGAACGGTTATCTTTATTAAACTGAATCAGCGACAGCAAAATGTCGAGTAATGTATTAGTACGTTTACGCATACCGCGGCCTACCTGAGAGATTCTGCGGTGGTAGATAATGTCGGTATCTTTGTGAGTGTGATGGAACACATCCACAGCTCTGTAAATCCAAACGGCAAATTCATAAAGGAACATGCGTTCTTCATCAGTAAGTTTACTTTTGTCCATGTGGATGATTTCACTTGGCGAATATTTGGAGAACACTCGGCTCCGTTCGTCCATTAGCACCTTTGGCAAGATGAACACACAGTCCTTCAACTTGGTGTTGTAAAAATAGCCAACATAGCTAAGTGACACCAAGCCTTCCACATTCTGCAGTGCATCTATTCCTTGTAGCACATCACGTACTAATGTGGCATCATACTGATATTCCTCTACGAGAATTCTCATTCAGCAACTTCATTCGATTTGTTCAGTCCAAGATTTATAAGCACTTGTTCGGCCATTATCTCATCAACCTTTCCGTTCTTGAAAAAGTCCTTAAAGGCGATGGCCTCGTTTCCATCAGGCTTTTTAAATGCTTTCTGACTCTCAAAGTCATAGTCTTTGAATACGTCTGTCCATAAATAGAAGAAGACTTTGTTCACCAACGTTGTGGCATCTATCTTCCCTTCTTTAGCTTTCGCAAAGAAATATCCAAGTTGCTTGTCCTCACTATGTGTCAAATCAAGTACTTCTTTATTTACTGCTTGCAGGAACGGATACCACTCGTATTCACTACCGTTCACCACGATTTTCCAGTTCATTCCTGCATCTTCAATTGGCATATACTGCCAGTCCCAACGACGTTTAAATGCGCTATCTATGGGGAAAAGGCTTTGGTCGCTAGTGTTCATCGTTGCCCAAATGAAGAGATTCTTTGGCAGTCTCATCATTTCACCAGACAGTATCTCTTGCGGGATGTCGGCTTTCTGCTCTTCTGTCAGTTCTGCAAAACCATATTTCTTGTCTGTCTGCAAGAACTTCTGAATGTCTTCATCAGGAGAAATAGGATATTCTGACAGGCCATCATTATTCCGATCAAGTAATTGGAACAAATCTCCAAAAATTTGTGCACAGTTACCACGGTTGATTTCCTCAATTATTAAGAAGAAAGGACGATCTTTATTCTTCCATGCACCTGTATAGGCTTTTAGAAACGCTTGAGGTACAAAATCATAAACAATCTTCTTCTCGGGATTGGCATTAACCACCGGCATCTGTTCTTTGCCAATGATAGTCATAACAGGTACTTCTATCGATGTGGGTTTATAAGCGCCTACGAATGTTGAATAATCACTATCCGGATGGAATGTTGTCCTAACACTCGAAAGACCTCTTTCATCAACCTGTTGCTTTATAGTGTTGGATTTACCAGTTCCTGGCGCTCCGTAGAAAATGAGATTCTTGGAGAGACCCTCATCAACTGCATTGTCACTTTCGGAGAAATACTCAAAGAAAGCTTTTTTGTCATTTCTGTCTATGTATTGCTTCATAAAATCAATAGCTTTAACTGTTAATTCAACATTCCCAAGGGTATCAACCTTTATTAAATCTGTATATATGTTAAGAACATTTGAGATAATATCGATGTTCCCAATTTTTTCTTGGAACACAGCCTCCAAGATGGAGTGCAATTCTGTTTCGTCAGGGTGCTTATAAATATAGCCAATAATGGAAGCCAAAAAAGGTTGAGGTTGCTGTAACGTTTTCAAGGACTTTGTATATGGATTTGGCACATAATACCTAGTGATCCATCTTTTCATATACGAAAAAGCCTCAGTTTCATCTATATCATGATCAAATCTTGGGTAATATATCCCTTCATCCGATTCATAATACAGACCAACTTGGCATGCAAGCTGATAGGGGGTGTGTAAAAAGCCAGGCCAGCGTTTTTCTACTATTGTTCTGAATTGGTCAGAAGACATCACCTCATGAGGTAAAACCTTCACAAGCTCAATAATAGTGTTTACATATGGATTCCTCCATCTACAAATTGGGTCTGCCATATTATATTCCGTATTTAGTTATATCTATCTGTCTTAGCAACGCAATTAATACATCTACAACAATGCTGTTCCCCGCCTGCTTGTATGTCTCAGTATCAGAGACAACAATTTTGAACGAATCATCAAAGCCCATTAAACGCAGACACTCACGCGGCGTGAGTTTACGGAACCATCCTTTGGATGTATCACATTTTACATTCTTACCTCTACGTAACACATGGTTCCCATTCCCGTCAGGATAAATAGTCCTTTCTTCTACATTTGAAGATATGTAATATGATTCTTCGGCATCTTTTATAAGATGTACTTTCTCCATGAAATCTGACGGTTGGTTGTTTTCCTCCGTGAAGGGATGATAGATGAAATCACCATGCCAGTTGAATTGCTGATTCCTTTTTTGGCAAAGTTGTATTGCACCATTTATCTGTGTATAGCTTTTTGTATGATTGACACTTTCTGTAATAAAGTGGAACCCCTTTTCTTTTAAGAAATATTTGTCTTCAATGATATCTTCAAGAAGATCGTATACTGTTTTATCCAGCTCAATGGGCGCAGGGTACTTAAAATCTACCTCTTTCTTAAATCCAATACAATAAATTCTGTCACGGCTTTGTGGCACTCCATAGTCTTTACTATTAAGTATTTGATAATATACTTGATAGCCACAGTCCTTTTCAAAGGTGTTATGAATGACATCCCATGTATTACCTTTATCATGATAAAGCATACCACGAACATTCTCAAAAATAAACACCTTGGGCTGGCATTCAATAACTACACGTGCAAATTCTCTAAAAAGTGTACCTCTAGTATCTTCAAATCCACCATGTTTACCTCGAAGTGAGAAGGCCTGGCAAGGAGCCCCACCTACAAAAAGATCTACTTTACCCTTAAACGGGGTCGCATCAAACTCATGTATATCTTTATGCCATTGCTCCTCTTTAATATTATAATTTGCGAAATATGCCTTTTTGCAATTCTCGTCAATATCTCCAGCAAATTGAATTTTACAATTCAATCCTAAACGATGGAAGGAATGCTCAATCGCACCTATGCCACTAAAGGATGTACCAAGCCTTATCGTTCGCTCAGGATGAGAGAAAGACTTTGTTCGCCAATCAACCCCACTATTGTCAATATTGGCCTTTGTATTTTGTATGTCTTGATATTTATTCTTCATTTACACCGTATTTCGTAATGTCAAGTTGTTTAAGTATCGCCATTAATACATCAACAACTATACTATTTCCTGCTTGCATGTATGCAGCAGTATTCGCTGACACAATTTGGAAGTCATCCCGGAATCCCATAAGACGGTGGCATTCTCTTGGCGTCAGTTTTCGAATACCGTTTATTCCTTTGTCTTTCCTATAAGTAACATAGTTGTCAACTCCAGCCCTATGCATTTTATGCATAGAATGAAGTAAAGGACGAGCAATGTCAAGATCTGTTTTCGTCGAGGTTTTGAATGTCTTGGTTCCACCCGCCAAAACGTATTTAGCTACTTTCTCTGAAAGATAATACTTGTCTTCGACTTCCTTTACCTCAAACACGAAGTCATTGAAACGCTCATTTTCAAGGCCTTTTGCAAGCGCTTTTCTATGCTCTTCGCTATTTGCAAGATATTTATATCCGTCTGATTTCGAGAAATATTCAGTATCAGAATAGTCTTCCATGAAGTCATACATTCGATACTTTAATTGGATTGGGGCAGGATATTTGAAATTTGTTTTCTTTCGAAATCCAATACAATATAGTCTTTCTCTTGTCTGAGGAACGCCATAATCTCTTGCATTCAAAAGCTGATAATGGACATCATAGCCACAATAGTCCTCGAAAGTTTTCCTTATTACATCCCATGTTCGGCCATTGTCATGCTTGAATAAACCTTGAACATTTTCAAAGATAAAAACTTTTGGCTGGCATTCTTTTACCACTCGTGCAAACTCTCTAAAAAGTGTACCCCGTGTATCATCAAAACCTCTTTGGTCTCCCACAATTGAGAATGCTTGACAAGGTGCTCCGCCGACGAACAGGTCAATCTTTCCCCTGTATGGCTTAGCGTTGAAATTGTGTATATCTGTATGCCATTGTTCCTCACTAATCTTGTAATTAGCGAAGTATGTCTTCTTGCAGTTCGCATCTATATCACCTGCAAACATAATATGGCTATTAAGCCCCAACCTTTTGAATGCATATTCGATGGCACCAATACCACTAAATGACGTGCCAAGTCTGATATTTCTTTCAGGATGGGAGAATTCCATATCAACCCATGAAATACCCGAGTTGTCAATATTAGATGGAGTGTTTTGTATATTTACGTTTTCTGACATTTTTATTTATTTAGATGTTAACCACTATGTAAAAAGAGTTTCTCACAAACTTATATTTTATTATATTAAGTGGATTTGATGAAAACTATAGATTCATAACCCCATGTCTACTAATGTGTCGTGCAAGTTTTGACTGTATCTCTGCCAAAATAGAATCTCGAATTCTAAACAAGGGGTTTGGATAATGATCAAACTCATCGCAGGTTACCAAATATCTATTATTTAGTACTATAATACGTTTTTGTTTTTCATACTCAAAAGAAGGAGAAACATAAAATGCATCTGATTGAGAATTCACATAATCCCTGAAGTCAGCGTTAATTATTACACCATGAATTACTCTATCATATTTTACTTTTTTTTGAGCATAATCACAAGCTGGTGTTACAACGACCTCACAGGGTTGTAATGATTTGTAGATTTCCTTCTTCAAAGCCTTTGCATCTTTGCTTAACAAATTCTTTTTGTTAAAACAATAACCAAATAATTCATGGAAATACGCCTCGTTTCCTTTTGTTAGTTCAATAGGTAGGACACAGCCCGGCTGATTGGAAGAAGCATACTGATTCGATAACAAGAGACTTCCATTTATCTTTGCAGCTATGTCTTCTTTGTACTCTACCTCTACATTCTCAGACAAATCGTGGTCTTTTGGGAATGCACATGCTATGACACTTGATTCTAATGTGTCATGATATACATCATTTAAGAATAACAATGACGCTTTTGCTTTATCCTCTGCACCAGCGTCTTTGTAGTGTTGCTCTAAATAGGACTTAGCAAACATGTTCAAAATGCAATTTGCGTTATTATGCCAGTTGTCTTGTGAATGAAAATCATGGAAAACACCTTGGATCGTTTCATCTGCAGAGTTATGTACACAATTCTCCCATTGCATAATATAACTATATGCGGGTAAATTTGTAATAATCCTTTTTAGTTCGACTAATATCTTTTCGTCATCAACAGACTTGTCCAATTCCTGAGAGAAGTTAGGAAAGAAATCCGATTTGACAAAATTTTCAATCGTAATAGGAGAACAATCTTTTAATTCATTTAGAAATAGATTGCTCAGAACTTTACCATATTCATTTTCTTGGCGACTCCACAAAACTAGCACATAAGGATAATTCTGAGGTGAAATAATGTGTCTCAATGTTGAATACAGCACAGAACGTATGTCCTTTTCTTTTTCAATCTTTTCTCCTAAAAGATTTAAATCAAGAAATAAGATTCTAATATCATTTTCCGGGTTGTCAGGAAGATATTTGACATCATTGCCTTTGTAAAATACATAAGGAATGTTATGCCTTGACAACACACTAATCAAAGGAAGCGCTTGATTAACATCATCATCTACGATAGCGATACGGCCATTCAATGGTATTATATTTTCCATAACAATCTACTTTTTTAATGATAAAACAACTATTGCTCCTTGCTCAAACTCAGAAGGGATTTCAAAATCGCCAGCATTTGGGAAAGATAGTTTTCCACCTTGGGCATTTAGCACTTCACTTGCAATATGTAGGCCAAGGCCCATTCCTGCACCATTTTTCTTGCCTGTGACAAAAGGTTCTGTTATATCTTCTGTCGGCAATAAGATGCCTGTTCCATTATCTGCAACAATAATGTGGATAAATGTATCATCTGTAACGACATCTATATATATCTTTTTGGTAAAAGATTCTTTTTCTTCAAGTTTCTTGAATGCTTTTTGATCCAACCAATAAATAGAATTGTCTATGAGATTCATAATGGCACCAATAAGCAAATTACGAGCGACTTTGCAGCGAAGCCCTTTAATGGTTGGATTCTCCAAATATTTCTTTATTGGATTGATTTCATGTGTAACTAGACGATATTCGGTATTGAATAACGCTTGATTAATTATATTAACAACAATCTCATTCGTTTGTTCTGACCGACGAATAAGATCGGCATATCCATCAATCAATGATGATAGATGCTGAACAAGCTTCATTGCTCTTTCCGATGCTTTTTCTGCTTTCAGTACTTTGTCCACCTCATAAATAATCTTTTCAATTTCATGAATAACTACAGACATATTTAGTCCTGCACCTGCAGCTTTCAACAGATTATCCGTCACAAGTTTATAATCTCGTTCTATTTTTACTAAGTACTTCTTTATCTCAGCTTTTACTTCACTATCCAAAACTTTTTCATCAATATACCGCTGTGCCTCCCCTAACAAGCTCATAACAGGTTCAGACTTGGGAGTAGGACCATATAATTCTTTCATCTTTTTCTTATCAGTCTGACGTAAAGTTTCTACCAAACCAACAACGTGGAGTATTGCTTTCTTGAATGCTATATATGCATCATTCTCTACAAATCCTTGCCTATTTGTTTGCTCTTCTAAATCTGCACTTTCTTCTCTTTTCAAATCAACAGCTCCAACAATTAGATTATTGCTAATTGCTTTTGTCGGTTGCTGAAAACGGCGATAATCCAAAGAAAGCCAATCGTTTTCTGGTTCGCCATAATCATATATACGCAATCCATCCCTATACACGCGGACACCGCCGTTAGACTTCAAATAAGACTTAAATCCATTTTTGTCAGTTACACCCATTTTCATTATGAATGTATCTAAATCAAAAATATAACCTTTAAACCTAATTGTGCCTATTTTGTATGCCTCTAAACACACTGGTTTATCATCATCGTCTGTAATACGGAGATTATTGTTGACAATAGAGTCTGACATGTCAACAATGCGTTCATGCAATTTCGTCATCGTATTCCATGGAGTGAATCTATAACAGAAATTGACTATGTTATCACCAAATATAGTTACATCGAATTGGAACAAAGCATAATCACTAACACTATCCCAAGTCATGATTCCGTCAAACCATCCAGGCTTGTCTTCTATACGAAACAAAGACTGGAAAGAATCCATTGTTTCAAATGGTGAAGAAATTGAAGTTATTGCCCTTAATACACTGCGAGCCATGCCTCTCTCCCATTCTTTTCGAAATCCATGAATTACAATTCGAGTACCTGTACTTCCGTTTTTGAAATAGGCAGGATGTTCACGCTCAATAATTTTTATAGGAACATCCTCTAAATAACGATGTTCAGCAAATTGAGTCCAATCAATACAAACATAAACTTCATTTGCATTTGCACTTTTGGTTGTCATTTCAATTATATCTCCCAATTTATGAGCTCCGAAACGTCCTATTCCTTTCTCACCAATAGGTAGACGGTGAAATTTGGGGGTGGCTCTGCGTTCTGCAAATTGCTCTTGTTTATAACTGCTTCCTGGTTCCAGCCAAACATTTTCCACAATATCTAATGTCATGCCAAAGCCATCATCCTCTATTTCTATACAACCTTTTTCTAAAGAATCAGGGTTCTCCATGACAATACTAACGATTGAAGCATCTGCATCATATGCGTTTTTTGCCAACTCCAATAGCGCAATACTTTCGTTTTTGATCAGTTGATCACCTAATTGTAGCAGAAGTCGAGCCCGTGGCTTAAACTTTGCAATTACTTCTCTTTCGTTAGATGTAGAGATGATATCTGTCATAATAGTTTCTTTATAGATTCAGCAATAGACTTTGCCATTAATGGTGGTACAGCATTACCAATCTGCTTAAACATCGCAGAACGACTTCCTTCAAAATAGAAATTATCAGGGAAAGACTGCATACGAGCAGCCTCTCTTACTGAGATTGAACGACAAACATCCAATGATGGATGTATATAATAGTGTCCATCTTTTGCCAAATGAGCAACAACTGTATGGACATTCCCTTCTCCATTCACGACTTTAAATCTGTCCAAGAAAGAATCCTCATTTTTTTGAGTTCGATACTCTTTAGGCAAATCAGTATATTTTAGTCGAACATGTTTGTTGTTCCACATTTTAATTGCATAAGAATAAATGGCAGCATCATTCGTATTGACAGGGCGGGATATGTTCTGAGTCACATATTTATCTTCGTCAGTTCGTATCCCACTTTCACGTAAATATGGATTGTTTTCTTTTCTATATTCAGATAATAGGTGTTTTTCACCTGCTTTCAAGACAGGCAAATCACCCAAAATGTCATTTATTACAGCATCTGTTTTACATGTTTTAATTTCAGGATAGCCCATATCATGATTCTTCTGCCAACCAACTATAATGATACGATGTCTTTCCTGTAATACACCATAATTTGAAGCATTAAGCATCTTATAATGTACTTTGTAACCTAACTCATCAAAGTATTCTCTCAGATTCAGGAAATGTTCTCCTTTTTTTGCACTCAGAAGTCCTGGCACATTCTCAAAGACAAAGCCTTTGGGCTTAAATTCCTTCAAGAACTTACCATACTGGAGATATAGCAATGTACGAGGGTCATCTTCCATGGTCTTTCTATGTCTACCCAACAAAGAATATGCCTGACAAGGAGGGCCACCAATAATCATGTCTATATTCCTCCCTTTAGCAAGGAGTTTTATCTTGTCAAATGTGTCGCTTATAGTCTTATCCGAAATCTCGACATTAATAACAGCATTCGTGACCTCAGCAGGAACACTTGCATAAAGGGTCTCACGAGTAATCTCACCTTTCAAATACTTATGATAGACCTCTAATTGGTTATTAGTCTGCAAATAATGAAAACAGCATCGAGTTTTCAATGTATTACATGCATCTTTATCCATTTCAACGTGAGCAATTGGAACAAAACCTGCCTGAACAAATCCTTCAGACAGTCCACCTGCTCCTGCAAAGAGATCAATGACCGTATATTCTTTCTTTCTCATTGAGACATTTCTATTCAGTGATTAGCTCTCGTCTCTCACACCCTATCAATTCGGCTATTCTAGCCAATGTCTGCAAGTCGGGCTGGTGCATGTTAGTACACCATTTACTGACTGTTACGGCTGAGACGCCCAATTGCTCTGCCAGCCATTTGCTCGTCTTCTGGTTCTCCACAAGAACCACTTTAAGCCTGTTAAGAGGTCTTTCGTTCATCTTTATTAAATTAAAATCGAGTGCAAATATAATAAAAGAATGTGATATCACCAAATATATTAGTAATTATCTGTCAATATTTCAATTTGGGGAGTCTCTTTATTGCATAGTACCAAAGCCTTATATCTCAAACTGTGATCATTGAGTTCATTTTTAAAAGAAGTATCTATACACTCAATACGACTATATCTTACTATTTATCAATGCTTTGCTTATTCTTTTATAGCCTTTTTCCAGTTCGAGAAATGTTAAAAAAAGCACTTTCTACTGCAAAAAACCTGTTTAGTTATTTTTTTGTTGTTCTTTTGCAGCCGTTTTATTAGGATAACGTAAAAGATGAAAACATTAAGAACATTGGAGGAGATGCCAGGTGCATTGTCCTACCTCATTGAGAAAGTGGAGGGTCTGGAAAAGACCGCCCAGAGTTTGCTGAACAGGCAAGAAGAGAGAAGTTCACCGCATTGGATGGATGTTGATGAACTATGTGACTATATCCCATCCCACCCTGTCAAACAAACGGTTTATGGTTGGGTGTCTGATAAGCAGATACCACACCACAAGATTAACAAAGCACTAGTTTTTCTCCAGTCAGAGATTGACGATTGGATGAAGCATTGTGGCAATAAGAGTATAGAAAAGCAAAGAGAATATTCACAAAAATCACGAACAATATGAAAAAGAAAGCAGCACCAGCTATCCTCATCCACCTGGATTGGATAGAAACAATCAAGTGTCTTTCCCACGAACAAATTGGAGTGTTTATCATAGCGATGTTGGACTATGCCAACACGGGGAAAGAGCCTAAATTTAAAGACAATTCCATGCAGGCCTTGTTCATCTCCTTTAAAAAGCAGATAGATCGAGACAGGAAAAGCTATGAAGAGAAATGCAAGAAAAATAGCGAAAGTGCCAAGATGCGATGGGCAAAGGAGAAAGATTCGGATGCATACGAATGCATGCAAACGGATGCGAACGCATGCATAAATAATAAGAATAAGGATAACAATAAGAGTAAGATATATGCCAACCGTAGATCAGATATTACCTCAAACAATAGTCGCCGAGAATCCGTACACAACACAGCCAAAGAGCTTATCCAAGAATTGTGTAAAGCAGGAGGAACGTACCTCTCTGACACCAAGAATTGAGATATTGTTAGACAAGTTTCCGACATTTAAAAGTTTCTTGGAGTATAACAATCCATCAAGGCAATTTGAGATTGTGAAGCATCCATACAAGTATCTTTTTGGCAATTCGCCGACTCTCTCAGAGGTCAACATTGCCTATCAGAACAACGAATGTTCCAACATCTGGCTGATACCACAAATAGCAGATGCGACGCTAAGTTGTGGGCTGAAAGAAGATGCCACCAAAGAGCAGTTTCAAACGGTTGCGATGGGGATTTCAGTGTTTTATCACTGGCTGAAGATTGACGAATTGATGATGTTTTTCTTCGGCTTCAAGTTAGGAAGATACGAGCGTTTCTATTGCAGATTCGACACTCAAATCTTTATGGGAAGCATCCCATTATACTTGAAAAAACGTAATGAAGCGATTGATCATGCAATTAAAAACGGATTTGTTTAAACGATTCAAATGAACAAGAAAAATGAAAAAGACAAACACTATTTTCACAAAACTGCATGCAGATTTGCTACGGTTTATTTCCAAGTCATTGCCAAATAAGACATCAAGATACGATGCTTTTATATATCTCTTGGAGAACCAAATTGAGTTAATCAACCAGTATAAAAACGGCTCAAACGCGCCCAGACATTACACGATTCTTGGTCTCTCTAACAAATGGAAATGGGACAGAAAAACCGTCATGTCCTTCCTGAAATCCCTTCAAGACATGGACGTTATCAGCGTCAAAGGAGACGTTTCTGGCATCTCAATTCGTGTCCTACATCTTGTCCCTGACCACGATATTCCTGACAGGTTTTGAGTGTTGGAACCCCAAAATATGGAAAAATCAAGCAGTCCAAAAACGAGCTATATGAGGCTTGCCTGAGGTGTGGAATTTTTCTTAAGGGGAAGCCTAATTCCCCAAAAGTCCAATTTTGGGAGCGAAAAGGGGTGTGGAAAAAGAGCAAGCTCACCACCCTTAGAACTCAAACGAGATGACGATATTGGGAATTGTGGCACTATAAAACTGCCGAACATTAGATTTTAATCGCTCAATTTGGTTAAATCGTGCTAATTTTGAAAATAAAATTTGATTTTATGACGAATTTGATATCAACGAACGAAAATTTTTCGTATCTTTGCGACGTAATTTCGCTCTTAGATATGCTACAAGAACTAAAGATAAAAAACTTCAAGTCGTTTCGTGACGAGGTGGTACTGAGTTTCGAGACATCAGGGAATGACAAATACAATAGTGTCGTGACCATGCCCGATGGCGTTCAGTTGCTACGCTTCGCTGTGGTGCTGGGTGCCAATGCCAGCGGTAAGTCAAACCTGCTTGAAGCCATCGACTTCCTACGAGTCTTCTGGAATAAGATTCCGATGAAGAACGATGAGGGTACGGATGTGCAGCCGTTCTTGATGCAACCTGACGCATTGAAGTACGACACGGAGTTTGACGTAAAACTCTACGTCAACGGCATACGCTATTGGTACCAGTTGGTGGTCAACCCTGAGAAGGTGTGCAGCGAGGTATTGTATGTCTATCTCAGCAACCGCCCCACCAAGGTTTTTACCCGTGAGGATGTCAACGGCATATCTAAGCTGACTTTCAACCCTGCTGCTGTCAAACTCTCACAGGCTGAGATTGATGCGCTCTCTGTCAACTGTCTGCGTAACATGTCTATCCTGGCTGTACTGAAGAAAGTGAATGTGGCTGTGAGCTACCTCGACGATATGCGCCGTTGGATTGACGGTCGCATGATGCCACTCATCAATGGTTCAAACACTGCTATCTCTGACACGACCAAGAACATGCTGTCGGAGGATTCTACGTTCAAGGAGTATCTCATGCACTTTGTGAAAGAGGCAGACTTCAACATCTCCGACATCAAGATCAAGAAGATGGCTGCGCTCTTTGGACACAAGGTGGAGACGGAGCGAGGCGAAGAGGATTATGTACTGCCAGAAAACAGCCAGAGTGCCGGAACAACTCGTATGGTGGAACTGGAGTCTATCATCTACTCGCAACTGAAATGCCAAGGGCTGTTATGCGTTGATGAGTTGGAGGCCTCTATCCATCCGAATCTGATGGAGTATATGCTCACTCGCTTCGTCAACAAGAAAGACAACCAGTCGCAACTAATTGTCACCACCCACTACGACCCCATCCTGCGAGATATTGACGACATCTTCGGCAAGGATTCCGTCTGGTTTACGGAGAAGGGCAAGGACGGCAACAGCAACCTGTTCTCGCTGGTAGAGTTCCGAGGGCTTAACAAGTTGTCATCCATCCATCGTGCCTACATGAACGGCCAATTTGGAGCATTGCCTAACATCATCATGTAAAGAAGATAGCAAATGGCAAGAAAGACCCAACAAAGATCACTCAGACAGCCTGAGATTACGATTATAGGCGAGGGAGCAACAGAACGCTTCTACTTCACCAATCTTCGTAGGCTCAAAGGCTACCGCTATACCTGCAAGCCTCGCAACTTCACCGAACAGTCATTAGACGAGATTCAGAAGCAAGTGGATAGAGTTCTGGCAGACCGAGGCATTGCCGTATGCGTGTTCGATACTGACATCACACGCAACAA
>Ga0129307_1000348_pt1 | contig 74561 bp, 61 predicted proteins | sample P1105metagenome_FD_94437 | JGI IMG/M metagenome (GOLD analysis project Ga0129307, IMG submission 94437) | Capybara group fecal microbial communities from Wisconsin, USA - P1105 metagenome | ecosystem: Host-associated > Mammals > Digestive system > Large intestine > Fecal | place: USA: Wisconsin...
TCTCCAAACATCTCGATAAATCGGGATTTGATTAACGTGTCATATTTTTCAAGAATTGTTTTGTTCTTTACGATAAGTTCTGTGCATTTGCCCAAGACAGCTGAAATGTGTTTTTGTTTTTGGAGAGACGGAAGTTTTAAAGGAATATTTTGATAGTCTTTGAAATATATATGAGGAATAGTTGCTCCTGTATAAAAACGACTTAAATTCTGATACTTCAAAAATTCTGCAAGAAATTTTATATCAATATTCTCTTTTGGAAAAATATATTGCATAGTACCAATAAGTGATGATTTTGCTGGATGTATACTAACCCGACCAACTCCAGCACCATCTTTTACAATGCCAATGTAAGGTTTGTCTTGTTTATAAAAATCGACATTTTTTATAAATCCTGCAGCTCCATAGATTGGATATTCACCATTGTTATCCGCAATTTCATTTTGGGCAATATTGGAGGAACCTTTCTCACATACATCCCCAAGTCTTACAGTTTTCCATTCACTCATTCTTTTACTCTTGACATTTCCATTATCTGTGCTATATTTATTCATAGAACCGTCCAATAAAACTGCGTTATTCCCTTAATCGGTTGGCGCACTAGAGTTGAGGACGGTTTGATTTTTTAACTCACCTAAGTAGTGGTGATAGTAAATTCTTCTGTTCCCAACATTTTCAATAATAACTTTAATACTTGCTACAGCATTAAATCCTTTTTCATCTATTTCAATAGGACACTCGTAATACTCAAAAGAAGGTGCATTCTTTCTTTCAGAATGTGTATTATCTGATGTATGTGTCATTCGTGCATTCTTCAATATTTCAACAAGCAGATTTATAGACTTAATCTGTTCTTCTGACTTTGATTTAGAATACCATTCATCAATGCCCTGAGTAGAGATTTCAATTATGTTTCCGCTGTCTTCGTTTGTAACTTTCTGGCCTCGCAGATTCTGCTTTGCCCATTTATAAAGTTCACGCTTAAGCTGGTGAAGTTCGTCTTCTGTCATCAGCCTTATTCTCCAAGCATCTTTTTAAGTTCAGACAAATCAGAAGAAATTTCTTTCTGCAATTCTTCGATTTCAGAAATCAAAACAGCTGGCTTTGGATATTCAACTTTCTCGTAAACAACTTCTTTGTACTTGTTTATAGAAAGGTCATAGTTATTAGCAACTATTTCAGACTTAGGAACAAAGAAACTCTGCTCTGTTCGCTTTCTGTCTTTTTCATTATCAAGAGCATGGAATCTCTTGATAATGTCTGGAATATCATTTACATCTACAGGTTGTCTTTTATCATCAAGACTAAATCCGTCTGCCTTCATATCATAGAACCAGACATTTTCAGTTCCACCGGCACCAGTTTTTGTGAATACAAGAATACCTGTACTTACTCCGGCATAAGGCTTGAATACACCGCTTGGCATACTGATTACAGCCTGCAGTTGATGGTTCTCTACTAATTCTTTTCTAAGAGCTTTATGTGCATTACTTGAACCAAACAAAACTCCATCTGGAACGATACAAGCACAGCGACCGCCTTTCTTAAGCATTCGGATAAAAAGAGCTACGAATAGAAGTTCTGTTTTTTTTGTATTACAAACATCAAGCAAATTAGGATTGATTGTCGATTCGTTTACAGTTCCTGTGAAAGGTGGATTAGCAAGAATCACATCATATTGTCCTTCAATCTGATTTGCCTTGCTTACACCGTCCTGATATTCAACAGTAGGATTTGTAATCGAGTGGAGCATAAGGTTCATTGTACTTATACGGAGCATTGTCATATCTGTATCGTAACCAGTAACAAGACCTTGTACATAATGATCCCATTGCTTGGTAGTCATCTTGTTTCCGTTATGTTCACGAACATAATTTGCAGCACTAATAAGGAATCCGGCAGTACCACAAGCAGGGTCACAAATACAGTCATCAGGAGTTGGCTGAATAAGATTTACCATAAGGTTTCTGATTTGTGCAGGAGTTCTAAACTGTCCGTTCTGGCCGGAAGCGCTCAACTTATCCAGCATATACTCGTAAATATCGCCAAGCATATCCTGGTCTTGAACATCATTTTCATAAAGTTCATCAAGACCCGCAATTACATTTACTAAAACCTGAGGGGCTGGAATCTGGAAAGTAGCATCCTTCATAAACTTTGCAAATGCACTTTCATTGTTTCCGTGCATATTCTTAATGAAGGCAAAAATGCCGTTCTTTTCATCTTTCATCAAAGAAAAGATTTCATCAGGACTAAGATTCTTAAACTTGCTCCAGCGGAGCTTCTGCTGGCTTTCATCAAAAATATGATTACCCTTAATGCCCATCATATTTTCTTTCTGTTCAGTTTCAATCTCAATATCATCAAGCGAGCGGATAAACATTAAATAAGAAAGCTGCTCAATACAAGTCAGCGGATTAGCCATTCCAGCCGCCCAAAGTTTTTGCCAAATGTTATCGATTTTATTTTTGATTTCGCCAGTAATCATTTTTATATTTTCCCCTATGCAAATAATATAGCATGAAATAGAGGATTATAACAGTAAAACAACAAGTCATTTCATATAATTAACGAAGCCGTTAATTTTTGACCATTTTGTTAATACTGTTAACATTTGTTAATAAAAATAACGCCTTGTTAATCCGGTTAATATTTTGTTAACCGGATTAACATTTCATTAATTATTTATTGTTCTAGTTTTAATCTAAGAATAAGCTTTTTAGTTCCTACGGCAGTCATAAGATGATATTGCCAATAATCAAATTCGTCTTCATCAAGCATTGTGCATATTGCAGCAAAATATCTGCAAAACTCTTGAACATGATTCTTTGATGATTTATCTAAGAATAGTTCTATAACAAACTTGTACTCAATTGTTCCTATGATTCTATCCTTACGGCTTTGAGAAGCTTCCTCAAAGGCAAACGTGTAATACGGGATTTTTAAGTTTTCCTGTTTGAGCTCTGTGTTTGTGAATGGTTTCAGGAGTATTCCGTCATTTTCTTCTTTGTTGATTTTTTCAATATACTCAGGTAATTTTTCTTTCATCAGATAACTGATTCTATCTGTGATTATTTCAAGCTTTCTCATTAAAGCGATTTCCTTCTATATATATAAATAATATTTTGAATATCTGTAGGGAGTTCAAAACCAGTTTCTTCTTCTTGATTAATCTGCTTAATAAACTCCTTCTTCTTTAAGAGAAAGAGTTTTACAATAACTTCTTTCAAGTCTGCTGGAAGTGTATCTTCATTAAAGCCTGCGTTGTAATTCAAAAAGACAACGTGTCCTTCAAGCTTTGTATCAATGAACAGGATTCTCTGTCCATCTATAACACAATGCGGAATACGAAGCTTTGTTGTCATATCTATGATGTTTATCATTTCAGAAATGTTTTCATGATCTGTAAATACCATGCAGTCTTTTACTGTCTGCAGTTCATTGTAGTTCTTATCATCAAGAGTGTAGCCTAAAAGTTTTTCAAGATAAGAAATAGTTGCTGCGAAGATTAATGTATCTGTTTCTATTTCATCTGCTTTAAGTTCTAATATTTTCTGTAGTTCTTCAAAAGTGAAAGGTTTCAATTTGTCCTCCACGGTAAAGCGGGGCAAAGGCAATTGTAACCTTCGTTCAGTCAAAAGCAAGGCCAAGCCCTTCGGGTGCTACGCAGCCTTGCTTTTGTCTTCACTTCGGTTTTGTAATTTTCGCCCCCGCTTTCCAAAGGGCAATATTTATTGCTCTTTGGAAGTAAGTTCTATGCGTCAATCACGTTTATTATTCTTCTGCTGTTGAGAGAATTACCATATTCTTTTTTGGTCGGGTAACAAGGAATCCGTCACGCTTTCGGAAGCGCATAAAGAGCTCGCCGTATTCCAGGCTTTCTGTTGTTTCATCGAAACGTTTGATTTCAATTCCTTTTCTGTTTCCGTGTATGATTCTCTTTGGATTCATAAAGATTGCAAAAGGTGTATCAGCTTCGATGTCGGCAAACTGTGGAAGAAGCCGGCTTTCGATTACGTCATATCCATCCAGGCGACCTGGCATTCCTTCCCAAGGTTTTCTCCAGATTGGATTTCCGTTATCGTCGCGGATGTTTGTGATATGGTTGAGAACAGTCTCGTTCATAAACCACTTGCAGTATTTCCTTTCTTCAGGTTCAACTTTGAGCTCTGCAGCTCTGAAGTCGAGATATGAAAGCTGAGCAATATCTGCACTAGCTGCTGCGTGTTTTTCTGCGTGAGCCATATTCATTGCACCCTTGAACGGGTCATTGTCCGCAATGAGACACTGGCGGTCAAACTCCTGTCCGTAAGCTTCTGTAAAATCTTCGAGAAACATTTTTCCCAAGTCTACAAAAACATCTTCTCCAAACTCGTCAAAGAATGGAACATAACCTGCAAGTGTGTAAGCCTTAAGCTCTGTTCTTGTCGGCATGTTTGATTTTGTAGCATCGATTTTCTGACCGTATGAAGTCAGCCACTTCAATTCAATTCCGCCGCGGTCACGTTCTGGAATGAAAATTGATGGTCCACTCATAGGGCGGTGTGTTACGAGATTCATCATCATTGACTGCTTTGCAGCTTCCTGCATGATGGTCTCTTCATAAATTGGATTGATAAGATACTGGTCGTTGTTTGCCAGGTTTCCAATAGGTTCTCCGAGAACAGCTTTTGAAGGAACAAAGCCTTTTCCGGTTTCCCAAGAAAAGTCTTTTGGATTGTTCCATTTTTCTGCTCTAATATTAGGACAGAACTTGAGTTCTCCCAAAGTCTGTTCGTCTTTGTTCCAGGCAGCACACAAAGCTTTTCCCAGGTTGTAGCACACGTCACGATATGTGAGAGGTTTCATATCGGCATCTGCTTTTCGCATAAGATTTCGAAGCTCTTTTACGGCATCTTTAATACCTTCAATTTCGCTTGTTGTTGCAGTTGTCTGACTGTCAGCAGCCTTCAAAATACCTGCAATGATTTCTTCATTTTCGTTGAAATATTTTGAAATCTGTTCAGGTGTTGCAGCTTCAGTAGGAATAAGAGTTTTCATGTTCTCTAATTTCTGCTGAAGTGATACAATTACTTCATTCATCAATCGGCCCCCTTAAGCTTATTGGTGATTTGAGGAAGTCCTGTTCCAGCAGGGCTTCTTCGTTTTATTTTTGCACTTCTAAGCCCGTGCCAGGCCTTTACTCAATTTGTCATAAAACGAAAGTTCTTCAGGTTCCTGAATTACTTCCGTAATTTCCAATCTTTTCTCTCCGCTTCGGGCAAAAGGATTTGCCGGAACACAACAAATAGAAAATTCCAAAAGTTCCTGCTTACGGAAAATAAGATCGCATTCGCGGTCTTTGGCTTCAAGAAATTCAACTTCCTCAGCAATGAATCCCACAGAACCACAGCGCAAAGCGCCGCATTTAACTCTCTGTCCGATACTCCATCCGAACGCGTCAAACTCCTTATCATTGAAAACAATGTCACCTTCAAGAACTGTTTCAGCTTTTACATTCTCTGCATAGCCGATAGCAGGAATAGTGTAATCATGACTCCAGAGGATTACAGGATTCGCAAGATAGTTCTTTAAGTTCCATCCTGTTGGGTCTACTTTTTCAAAGTCACGGTCTACATCAAAAGTAGACATTACCCAATGGAAAGAATCTTTTTGCACATCAATACTTTTAAAGACTTCTACCTGTGGCGAAACCTTTCCAGAATGTGTGTTTTCTTTAAGAAACTTCAGAAGCTTGTCGCGGCTTTCAAGTTCCTTATTCTCAATTCCATCAACTTTTATAACCATAAAAATCCCCCGAAAGATTTGTTAAAAAACTTTTGAAAAGCAAATCCCAATCGCCTGGCTTTGAATATCCGATTTTTCTTCTGAGCTTTCTTGTGTATTCAGAAACTGTAGAAGAAGAAAGTCCAACATTCCAGCTGATTTCTTTTTGACTTAAGCCAAGACTGGTAAAAAGACCAATATGCATTTCTGGAATACTAACTTCATCGATGTAAGTTTTATCAAGCAGGTAATCATCTTCATCAAAGCTTCTTTGAATATCAGCTGGGTAAACTTTTACGCCAGACTGTACCTGCTTTATTGATTTCTTAAATGCATCTGGATCTTCAATTCTTGGAATAAATCCATCTGCACCAATCAGATGAATTCTCATCCCAAAGTAATGAGCAACATCTCCCTTATCTACAAAGTAAGTAAGAAAGTTTTTGTTAATAAACTTAAGTCTTAGAAGTTCGTATGAAATAACATACCCAAGAAAATATTTGTCAAAGATAATAGCAAAGTTCGACTTGTCCTGAATCCATTCACTAAGCTCAGCAATGCTATTACAAACCTTTACTTGATTTTCTCCGAATAAAGAAGAAAATCCCTTCCTCGTAATTTTTTTAATTTCTTCATCGAAACAGGCGATTACTATGTTAGTTATGTTAGCCATTTATAAATCCTTTTATGATTAGTTTTTTTCAGAATATTCAGGTACTAACGAAGAAGCTCTATACCAGATGTCGCCCCAGGGTTTTGTGTCCTGTCCACGACTTTTCAAAACATCGTTGATTGTTTTTAGTCCAGCGTTGATTTCAGCAATATCACGATTGCTCTGGGCATCTTCGCTTTCCTGCAGTTCAGGTATCGATTCAAGATTGAAACCTCCGGTTTCAGTCAGGTTGAATCGTCTGAATAATTGAACCTCTAAAACTTCTTCAAAGTTTTTTAACAGAGGGATAAGAGTGTAATTCCAGAAGGCACGATGCTGAGAATCTGTGTCTGTACCGCTTAAGGAACTTTTCGAATCCTGTATATTAGCCACTCTCGGCGGAATACCGTACTTCGCGAGTAGTGTATATAAGTTCCATTTCTTCATGTCGTAAAGTTTCAGTACGTCAGGGCTGAATGTCAGCGGCTGATATTCCGTTCCTTTACCGAGCACGGCGACACGGTTTTTCATTCCGCGTCCATACTTTTTATCCCATGTTCTAGCAAGCAGCTCTGCCTCGGCTTCCGTCAGTACCTGGTCAGTCTTGAGCAGTCCTTTTGGCACGCCTCCTTCTTTCAGTAAACCAGTGTTCTGTTTTGCTGCTAACAAATCCTGCTCAACTTCCAGACCAAGGCTTACCAGAGGGCTAACCCCACGGAAAGTATTCCAGGGGTTCCAGTCCTTAAAATGAATAATCTCATCAGGAAGAATAACTACGGGTCTTCCGCATCCTTCTTCCGTGTATACCCATTTCGTGACTTTGCCGTTATCAACGACATGCTGCATTTTTCTAGGATTTAAAATATAGATTTCTGTAGGAAGGCCGCAGCTGTAATTCTCTCCAAACCACCAGAATGCTTCACCATCCAGACTCCACCAGGCGCAGGTCTGTTTCCATAAGTCAAAGCGGCTAAGATTTTTGTTCGGATATCGGAAGAGCTTTGCAAGCTGTGTATCTTTTTGAACTTTGCCATTTTTTGAAATTTCAAACTCAGCACGAGCAACATTCCGTGTAAGAATATCAATGCACACAGAAACCCACGCATGCTGGAGATATGGATCTGTACAGGTTTTCTTTTCTGGAACAGAAAAGTCCTCTGCAACCGATTCATTGTTTATCTCAGAAAAACTTCTAAGCTGCTTTTTTGGTTTTTGTCTGTTAAATAATCCCATAGTATTTATCGGTAAACTGCTAAGCCATCACAACGCCCGATGTAACCGCGCTAAATATTGCGTACCGCATTGCATCCATGTAATGGTCATTCACTTTTACAATCTGATTATTCTCGTCTCGTGAATAATCCCAAATCTCACCAAGAACACCAGTACAATCTTTACAAACGAAAAACTGTCTGCGCTCAATTTTTGCAATTATGTAATCAATACCTGCATCCACGCTGTTGTTTGCCTTTACACCTCCAGGTACTTCCTGTATACGCTCACCACCTGCCGGGTCACAGTAAGTAACGAAACATTCTTTGTACCAGTTCTTTGCAGTCTGCTGTTCAACACTGGTTTTAGTAGTAATATTGAAACCGCCAAAATCAGAGACAACATAAACTTTGTCTCCAAGCCATCCAACTTTTACAGCTGCAATGTGTAAGCCAAAGTCCTGTCCGCCGGTAAACTTGTCAAACTTCTTCGGAAGCTTTTCACGAGGAAGAATCATAGACTCTTCGAACTTCTCGTAAACGCTGCCTTCCGGCTTTACCCAAAGACCATCACGGAATCGTGCCCGCTGTTTTTCCGGCATGTTGTCCAGAATGTCAGTGATGTAGTCTTCGTCTAAGTTCTCCGCGTTGTCCATTGGATTCAACACGGCAGAAGCATAAAGTTCCGGCTTGTTTAATTTTTCATCCGTCCGAGGTTCAATCTTTCGAATGAAAACTTTGTAAGCCCAATGCATCGGGCTACATGGGTTACAGTCATAAAAGAACTTGTTCTTACAGCCTTCAACTTTCATAGCCAAACGGCTGTAAGCTGTAGTAATCGCAGAGTAGGATATCTGGCTCACTTCGTTGAAATAGATAGTCACATACTCATGTCCAAGAATGCGGTCTACCTGTTCCTTGTCACCAAGTCCGCCAATCCAAATCTCGCTTCCGTTCCAAAGTGTTATCAAACCGTCGTGTACGTTGGCTTTATAGTTATTCGCTCCAATCGTCTTGTTCAGCCATGGAAGCAAAGTCTCATGAAGTACAGAGCTTCTTGCATCCTTTGCACGGAAGCGGCAGATTAAGTGTCTGCTTCCAGGGTAGCGGCAAGCTCTAAAGATAATTGCCATTACCAGAACAGTAGTCTTTCCCGAACGCGAACCACCAAAAAGCAGAACATGTTTCGCAGAAGAACTTAGCAGCTCCAAAGCCTTTTTCTGAACCGCCGTCGGCTTGAAGAGTTCTCTCATAAGCCCTGAAACGAATCAGCAAAAGTTATTGCTAATTCTCCCTGAACAGGTTTGCCAGTTTCTTTGTCCGCTCCAGTTATGAACGAATCAAGCTTTGCAGAACGCTCAAGCAAATCCATTGCGCCATCTGCATTCAAGTCGTCAGGATTCAGTGTCTTTAATCTCTTAGCCACAAGACCATCAAACTCATTAAGCATTTCCATCTGGCGCTTCCTGCGTTCTACGCGCTCATTAATTAATTCTCTTTCAGTCTCCTTCGCCACAAACTCATCGTACTTTGCAGCTCTTTCATTCCAGTTGAACATCCGGGCGTAACGTGCCCAGGAGCCGTACTTCTTCGACTCAATTCCATTTAGCTCAAGGCAGGCTTTAATGCTCCGCTTGTAGCCCATATTCCTGAACATGCAGAAGGCCTTAAATGCTTTCGAACTCTCGGCTTCTAAACGAGTTTCCCAGCATTTAGGCTCTGCCTGTTCACCAAGATTGCCGGTTGGTATGTCAGCAACTTGTCCTCCCAAAAGTTCCGCCTCCTCATTTTTCTACAAGTATTTTTTCATGTTCATACCGAACAAGATTTTCTCTTTCAGATTTCTGAAGCTTTACAGGTCTGCCGTTGTACATAGTTACGGAAACCGTAAACTCGCCAAACTGTCTGGTTCTAAGGCAGTCGCTAAAAAGCTCCTGAATCTTATCCAGCACATCAACATCATTTTTCAAAATCATCTTCAACCTCGCACATCATCGAATGTTCTGGCTCAATTACGTTTTTACCAATCCACTCAAATAAATCCTGTTGTCTAAAAACAATACGTTTTCCAATCTTTGCATAAGGCACAAAGCCGCCTTTCACAAGCGTGTACAAAAAGTATTTGCTTATAGTCAGGTAGCTAGCTGCTTCACCAATACTCATAATCGCCGGAAACAAAACTTGCCGCTCAGTTCCAGTAGTTTCACTTTTTTCTTCCTGCATAAATCTCCTCGTCACAGCTAAAAAGAATCTGGGTTTTCTTTCCCTGTGCCGTTTTAATCTTGAGAAAATAATAAACTCGTTTGAGAAAGGATAATTACGTTAAAAATCCGAAAAGCGATTGTTAAGTTTGAAAGCAAAATGTTTAATTCGTAAATAAAATTAAAAGTTCGCAATTTCCGAACTTTCCCAAAAGAATTGTGTTAAACGAAAAAAGGCGACAGTCAAATGACCGTCACCTGTGTAATAAAGAAATATCGTTTATGCCGCAGCTTGAATAATCGACATTCGGCACTGTTCGAAAATATCCCGGATAGAATCAAAGTGTTCATCCGTCATGTGGTTTGCATAATGCTTTGTCATTGCAGGTGTAGTGTGTCCAAGTACAGCCTGTACATTTCTCATATCAGTCATGTTAGCAAGATAAGTTGCACAGAAATGTCGCAAGCTGTAAAAGTCTATATTGCGTTCCTTTCGTTCTTCTTCCGAAACTCCAATCATGTGCAGAGCTTCAAAGAATCCGTCATCATAATATTGCGGTAAGAAAGGTTTATAGTCATTCGCCTTAGACCAGAATACAAAAGTTTCTTCGTTCGCACCTGGGCAACGCTGAGCCTGTACAAGCAGTCTTAATATAATGTTGTGAGCAACCGGAACTTTACGAATCAAATTTGTTTTCGTACTCTTCAAAAATCCTGTGCGGTGCCAGCTATGGCGAATTGTAATCAGATCCTTTTCGCTATCAATATCTCTGACCTGTAAACCTGAAATCTCACCAGGTCTCAAACCGCTGAACGCAGACAGATTAAATGCCAGATACATAACTTCGTTATTCCAATCCAATTCATAAAGAGCCTTAATTTCTTTTTCGTCTGGGATTCCGCGGGGAGTAGCATCGCTCTTCGAAAAGGCCTCAACATTTGCCATCGGGTTACTGTGTATAATTCCTTTATTTTTAAGCCACTTCAATCCGGTTGCGCCACAAGTGCGGGCATGATTTATAGTCGCACCTTTAAGACATCTAAAGTTTGCGAGCTCCTGCAGAAAGTCTTCGAGGTATTGTTCTGTAAGTTCGCCAACAGTAAACTCTTCGCCAAAGAAAGGCAGCCAGTAACGGTTAACCATACCGCGCATTTCCTTACAGTGGTAATCACCAATCGTCTTTTTATGTGCGCGTTTGTTTTGTATGTATTCAGACTTTTCCGGAGTCCAGAAGTTCACAAGAAACTCACAAAGCTTCATAGTACATTCAGGATTCAAAGCTTCATAACATTTAGCAGCCACTTCTGCCGGAATCATACCAGAATCAGAAAGTACGTTTTTCTTGTGAACTACAACAACCTTTTTCTTCGGAGCTTCAACACTCGGAGTAGGAGCAACAACAACGGCAGGAGCCGCCACCGTTGGTGTCGGATCTGCCGTTGCTTGTACTGGAACAGCAAATCCAAACTTAGAGGCAAGCATATCAAAAAGAGTTTTCGCTTCAGTTGAAGTTAAACGCTGAAGCAAGTTGTTAAAATCAAAATCGGAAGTTTCAGAATCTACAAGACGCGCGTTTTTCTCAGGTGCTCCAATCGTATACCATTTCATGGCAATACGCATAGCCTCATTGTAGTCTTTAGTGTGTGTGCTTTTGTAAACAGTACGTGTTCCAGTTTCCTTATTGGAAAAAGCAACAACATAATAACCACATCGGTTTGTAGAGAGATAGAATGGACGCATAAAACCTCCTGTCATCAGGTTTTGCAATCCGAGATCAGGAGTTTTTGCATATTGTATGCACAATCTTTGCATACTTTTTGCATACTCCATGCATAATCCGGACACAAAGCCTAAAAACCTGGTTTTTATTCGTCCTAGTTCAATCAAAAAAGGTGGAATAAAATCAGAATTAAGTGTGTACGATTTTTGCCTAATTCCTTATAACATAAGTATTTGGGCAAAAAAAAAGCTTCTAACTAGGTTAGAAGCTTTTCGTGCCACAGGTTGGAATCGAACCAACGACATACGGATTTTCAGTCCGGCGCTCTACCAACTGAGCTATTGCGGCGTTGATGTATGATAATATATAAAAAATGTGCTTTTATGTCAATAAGACAAAGACGATTTTTTCTATATTTTTTCAGAATTTTTATTGTTTGCAGAGCATGCGGTAAAACCATTCCTGTAGAGCACCTACTCTGGCTGTAACTGCACTTTCAACATAAGATTTTATAAATTTGTGATTCAAGGGATTATAAGAGCACTGCATGAGAGAATAAACGGTTATTGTGTCGTTTTTTTCCTGCATTAAAACAAAGATTTCGGCTTCTTTCTTTTTGATTCCACGAACAAAAAAATTATCCGGAGTTTTATTTAAAATTGCGCGTACTATATATAAGTTTCCTTCGTAATTGTATTTATCAATATTAACAGTAAAATAAAGCCCGCCTGCAGACTTATCTTTTATATAAAGCTCATGACTTGCTTTATCATATCTTGATTTTTTGAAAACTGCTTTTCTGGCCCCTGTATTTGCGTCAAGATAACTGACTCCAAAACATTCTTTTTCCAGGCCACCAAGCTGATCGAGGCGGTTTAATATCTGTTCACAGCTATAGCCGTTTGCTTCGTTTTTAGGAATATCAAAAACAGACTGAACGCAATATCTTACCGGATATCCATTATAAAGCTTGTTTTTATAATACTCTGTGTAAATTGTCTGAGGAAATAAACTTGAATCTGCATTATAGGAATGACAGATACGGCTTTCGTAGGTAAAGCCTGCTGCGAATGTAAAAAGCGATAAACTGACTGTAAGTAAAAATCTTTTCATTTTGATATCTTTGTGTTACTGAATATGCTACTATTATAAAGAGAAACATGCTTTGTGAATAGTCGATAGGGGTAAATTGATTTTTTTATTTTCCTTGTATAATGCGTTTTTCTACCTTATAATAGAATAACTATGAAATGGCTTATTTTATCTGACAATAAAGATGTAATTGAATCTGCACAAGGATTCATTATTGAAAGTAATAAAAAAGATAAGACTATCTGTGCTCCTCTTGAACTTAAAAGTCTTTCTGTAAATAAAAAAAATTTTCGCGAGCTTTGTGCATGTATTATTTATGCAGATGCTCCCTCTGATATTCAGGCTGATCTTGGTGCTGCTCTTTCTTCTGTATTTGGTTGTCTTGCTGCTGAAAAAGTTAACGTTATTACCAATATAAAACTGCTTTACGAAGATCCTGTTTTTGGAAAAGATATTGCAATTAGTTGTGCTACTCCTGACAATCTTATTGAAGTTCTTAAAAAGAAATATAATAAGATTAGTGATGAAGCCAGTATGCGTCTTGCAAAACAGAAGCTTTTGGACCGCGGTATTCCCTACACTTCTGACTGTTTTGGAACTTACATTGCAAAAAACAAGCCTGATGTTGTACATGAATTCCTTGCTGCCGGCATGAGTATAAATGCACGGGATGATCTTGGAACTCCTATGCTGAACATTGCCTGTCGTAACGACAATTTTGATTTTGTTCAGATGATTTTTGAGCTTGGTGCTGATATTAATGCAATTTCTGAGGACCGCGGCTATACTGCTGTTATGGATGCTGTCTGGCGTGGTAATGAAAAGATTACTAAGTATCTGATTTCTAAAGGTGCTGATCTTAATACAATTAATAAAGAAGGCCAGAATAATCTGATTCTTGCCGTTGGAGCAAACCGGGAATCTCTGGTAAAGCTGCTTGCTGAAAATGGTGCCGACCCTGATGTAAAAGATATGATGGGTATGAGCGCTTACAATTATGCAGTGCTCTTTAAGAAGCAGAAGCTTGTTGAGATTCTGACACCTTATCATAAAGCGATATAATAAAAAAAGCCCCGTGGACTGATGGATTGTCCACGGGCCTTAAAAATTTCGTAATTGTAAATGTGGTAAAGCTAAAAAATTGCTACATCGCAATTTTTTTTAACGCTTTGCTATCTATCACCGGGCGCTCTGACCGGCGCCCTTACTCATTAGCGTTTCAAGCTCAATACTGTTTCAAGCAGAGTATCTGCTGTCTGAATTGTCTTTGCGTTAGACTGGAAACCGCGCTGGGTTACAATCATGTCTGTCATCTGTTCTGACAAATCTACGTTTGACATTTCCAGAGCACCAGCCATCAAAGTACCCTTTCCGGCAACTCCAGATTCACCAATGCGGGCCATACCAGAGTTATTAGACTCTACGTAAGTATTGTCTCCGGCTTTTTCAAGACCGCGATCGTTGGCAAAGCTTGCAAGAGCAATCTGACCAATTGTGCGGTTTGTACCGTTAGAATATACACCGGTGATAATTCCGCTTGAGTCAATCTTAAAGTTATCAAGATAACCCATTGTGTATCCGTCCTGATAGAAAGCCTTTGTTGTAGACTTAGAAGCAGACTGTGTAATTGTATCTTTGAAGGAACCGATTGTTCCAAGATTAATATTCAATGTCTGGCGGTAAGGATTTCCTTCTGCATCAGGATTTGATTCAGCAACTGCGAAAGAAGTCTGAATTACAATCTGTCCTTCTGTGTTAGAAAGATTTCCAGCCGAGTCACTTACAGAAGCAAGTGAACCATAGTTGTCAAAATTTACGAGGAAGGTGTTACCCATTCCATCTGTTGTTCCAAGGCCTACGCGTGTCTGTGTGTAGTCTGCGTTATCAGGGTCAATCTGAACTGTTGCTTCCCACTGGTTAGGATTTCCTGGTACACGGCGGAATGAAACTGAGAGCATGTGCTCGTTACCAAAGCTGTCGTAAATCTTCTGTTCTGTGCCCCAGGTTCCTTTATAGATATCGTCTGCACTTGCACCTTCCATAATTTCTGGTGTGTTCTTGTTCAAGTTGCAGGCAAAGTTTACATTAGTTGTTTCCTTAGCAGGATCTTTTGAACCTACAGGAATAATCAAATCTTCTGGTGTAGCTGCTGTACTTACCAGCATCTGGCCGTTTACTTCTTCTGCCATCCAGCCCTGTACACGCATACCGTTAGCCGGGTTTACAAGAGTACCGTCGCGGTCGAGTCCGAATGCACCATTACGTGTGTAGAACGACTCTTCGCCACTCTTCAAAAGGAAGAAACCGTTACCCTGAATTGCAAGGTCAGTTGAAACACCTGTTGACTGAAGGTTTCCCTGTGTGAACACATTGTCGATTGAGGCAATGGTCATACCAAGTCCAACTTCTTTAGGGTTTACACCACCAAGCTCGTCAGTAGGTTTTGCAGCACCGCTCATCTGCTGACTGATCATGTCCTGGAAGTTAACACGTCCGCGTTTAAAACCGTTTGTGTTTACGTTCGAAATGTTGTTACCAATTACGTCCATTCTTGTCTGGTGATTCTGAAGTCCTGAAACTCCAGAATAAAGTGATCTCATCATATGCTAAATCCTTCCTTCCTACCCGATTAGTCAGCGTAAATCGCTCTTATTTTATCCATGCTGTAATACATTCCGTTCACAAGAACCTGTGGATTTTCCCCGCGAGTTGCCCCTTCCACAATTCCCTGAACGTTGGTATCACCAATATCCAGTTCTACTGTTTTACCAAGTGTGGCAGCTGCTTCTGAGCTGTTTATAAATGCTGCCATCTTTGAAAAGGATGAACTCATGTTTGTCATCTGTTCCAGAGAAGAGAACTGAGCCATCTGGGAAATAAATTCTGTATTTTCCATAGGGCTTGTCGGATCCTGGTTCTGCAGCTGGGTAATAAGCAGCTTCAGAAAATCATCCTTTCCTAATTCATGGGAAGTTTGTCTTCCTTCCGAAACAAGCGATTTGTTAAAGTTGTTTACCGCATTTTCTACGGCGAACTTTTCGCTTGCACTCATCTGAGTGTTAATACTGTTTTGTGTGCTAAGTAGTTCCATCATTTCTCCTTGCTTCACATTTATCGTCAGTTTACGCAACGATGTTTACAGAATAATTTGAGATATCTTCAGCATTTTCGAAAATATCATCAAGCTCGGCACTAAGCCCCCCAGCCGAGTTTCCGTAAGCACGTTTTGCAAACAAACTTGTACCATCATCCTGTCCGGTAAAGCCCATATTTTGATTGAATGAGCCACCGTTGTTCATTGCAACATCAAAGCTTGCTGCATCAAAGCCGTTCTTAATAAAAGCTTCGCGCAGAGTTTCTGCATTGTCCTTGAAAACCTGCAGTGCTTCTTTTGTAGCAACTGTTATATGCCCGCTCAAAGTTTTTCCATCAAGAGACAGATGAATCTTTACGTTGCCTAAATCATCCGGATGCAAAACAAGATTAATTGTTCCCTGATTGTTGTCTTTGAGTATGAGATTTCCAGCCTTTACGAATTCCGGAGCAACATTGTGAAGCTGATTACTCAGCATTGCCTGGAAGTTCGAACCATTGCTTGCGGCTGTCTGTGTATTCAAAGAAAGCACATCTGCCTCGGCATTTGGATTGAGCTCAACGCTCATTACGGCTGTATTTTCATTTGTTAATTTTATTTCAGAAGTTTTGACTGCTGATTTTTTTGCGTCTGCAATTTCGCGCTCTGACTCAGGCTTTGTACGCTGATCTTCTACAGTGATTTTTCCGTCTTTATCGAGGGCAAACTGTTTTTTGCCTTCATCCTTTTTTCCGGAAAAATCAAAATCAGAAGTTTCAGACTTCTTATCGCCTTCAATCTGATTAGACTGTATTTCTGAAGAAACATCTGTAAGAACTTTAAGTTCTGCTGAGTCTTCGCTTTCTTCTGATTTTACTGTCTTTGAGTTTTCAGTTTTTGCAAGATTTTGGGCAGCGGCAGAAAGCTTTACATTATCTGCTGAGTCTGAATTGTCCTTTGCAAGTTCTTCGAGACGTGAAAAATCTTTTTCTGAAAGTTTTTTGTCTTTCTTTAAGTCTTTTGCTTCTTTACCTGCTTTTTTTACAGGATCAGAAGCATCAGATTTTTCTTTTACATCTGAAGCTGAATCTTTTGCAGCTACTTTTGCTTTGATTTCTTTTTCATCATCGATTTTTTCGTCTGAATCTTTTGAATCAGTTTTTTCTGCGGCAACTTCAGAAGTTTTTTCAGGTTCTTTTTCTTTTTCAACCTGATTTTCAGGAGTTTTCTCTCTTTTTTCAGCTTTTTCCGGCTCATTTACCTTTTCTGGCTGTGCCGTTTTTGTCTGTTCAGTCGGATTTTCCTGCGGATTATAAGATGCAAGAAAGTCTGCGAACGAAACTGAAGGCTGTTTTGGAGAATCTTTTACTGCTGCAGATAACTGGAAATCTGTTGTTTGAGACTGATTTACGATGATATCTGTGATTGCCTGATATGACACTTGGCAAATCTCCTTCAAGCGTTGAAGATTTGCCATAACTGAATGCTAGTCCAGGGACTCCGGCTTACTAAGCATCTTCCGCTGTATTTCTGCAGCCCGGTCAGACGGCATTAAGGAAAGCCAGTAAGAACCCATGGATGAAGAACCTTCTGCGGCTGCAATCTCTTCGACTTTGCGGAGGACGTCAATAACTGTCTGATCATCCATCGCAACAAGAATATCAACCGCTGCCTGAGGCCTCATGCCATTCAGATTTTTAGCAATCTGTTCAACGTTTATATTCTTATCATCGTATTTTTTTACTTTGAGGTTAAATGTTTTTTCTCTCTCTTCCTGATTTTTTTCTCGCTCAGCAAGCTCTGCAGTAACCTGTTCATTCTGTTTTTCTGCTGCCTGAATGTCAGTTTCACGCTTATCGAGCTCTTCTTTGAAAATATCAAGGGCTTCGCGCTGTTTTCTGAGGCGGTCTTCATCAAGATTTGCAACGAGGGGGCGTGATTGTGTTGCAGTTGAAGAAGTCTGTGGGGCTTTTTTCAGAATCTTATAGGCAGGTGCAAATACTGATTTAACGTGAACTACTCCGAGATAGTCGAACCATAAAAGGCCGCCTGCCAGAAGAATGAGAATGATTATCAATAAAACAAAAGTTTTGCCCAAAGACTTTTTGAAAGACATAGAATTCCCCCTTTTCTATATTAAATCGGCACACACAGCTTGCATCTTAGGCTTTTTTTCGATTTTAGCCTTCAATAAGTCCCGAAATAGCCGCACCCAGAGTAATATCGTTTTCACAGGATACGATATTCCAGTATATTCCAAGCTGACGTGTAAGAACTTCATCAAGATAGCCGTAAACACGTTCGCGAACTTTGTATGTCTTAAAGAAAGTTGTTCCATCACACAAAATACAGATTGGTTTTGCAGCATTCTTTCCTTCGCCGGTTTTTACTGCACAGGCAGTAAGAATTGCAGCTGAATAACGTGCAGAACGCTCAGCAATTGCGTCGAGAATCTGGAACATCTTATCAGTATCTTCATCACTTGCAATTTCGCAGGCAATTTTACCAAGAAGGCAGTCTTTGTTATATGGATGATGAAGGAACTTATCCATTTCGATAAGAGTAAGGCCTTCAAGAGCCTTGATTGCTGCAGCAGTTTTTTCTGTAAAAAGTCCATCGTTAGCAGCAGCCTTTAGAGCAAACCAGGAAACTGGTCCAAGATATGCACCGGAACAAAGCTTTTCGAGGAAGAAAGTTCCAGGTTTTACGGTAGTTTTATCAAAATCAATATCAAAATCAGAGCGGTTTACCTTAAGGAACTTACCGCTTTCGCAGACAACAATCTGCTTTTTGATTTTGCAGCAGTCACAGTCAGGCTGAATATAAGCCGCATTCATACCGGTTCCAAGAATAAAACCGATGTTTGAAGAATAGCGATCGCTGTCTTCTGCACAGGCAGCACCGGCAAGCAAAGCAGCTACTGTATCATTACAAAGAGTGATGCGTTTAATTGAGTTCCAGCCATGTGCGGCAAGAGCTTCCTTTAAGCAGGCTCCTACTTTTGAACCTACAACTTCCGGAGCTTTTACTTCTTTTGAGAAGCCCAGCAATACGCCGTCTCCATCCTCCTGAATTTCCATTGGATATGAGAAGCAGAAACCAATTCTGTCTGATTTATTTTTAAGGTGTTCAAGATTATTTGCAATCTGTTCAAAAAAGTCTTTGCGGGAAAGTTCTTTTTCAACGCCAGGCATGCGGGTCTTTTCCATTTCGGAAATCTGAGCCTTACCTTCAACATCAAAAGTTACAAGGCAGGAACGGAAGTTTGTTCCACCTGCATCAATTACTATTACACTCTGATTTTTAGCTGATTTTTCCGGCGGGTTACAGAAAGTACGGATCATATCCTGATCAGCACCCTCTTTTTTCAAGCCTTTTTTCATATCGTCGATGATTGCCTGAGCAACTGTCAGTACATCAACATGATTAACAAAATTATGTGCAGAAAGAAAAGCACTTACCTGATTATTCATTTTTATTTCCTGTTATTTTTTCATCTGTACAATATAAATATGTACATTATTCTATTATATATAGATTTTTTGAAAATGGCAAATAATAAAAGGGGCTGACTAATAAAGTTATCAGTCAGCCCCCATAAAAATAATCAGATTAGGCTAATCCTGCAAAGCCTCATAGCCTTCTTCGCCGGTACGAACCTTTACAACATTCTGAACATCGTATACAAAAATCTTTCCGTCGCCGATGTGGCCTGTGTAAAGAACTTCCTTAGCTGCTGTTACAACGAGGTCTACCGGAACTTCGCTGACTACGATATCAACCTTGATCTTAGGAAGCAAAGTCATATCCATTTCAACACCACGGTACTTCTGAACGTTTCCGTGCTGCTGGCCGCAACCAAGTACGTTTGTAACTGTCATACCTGTTACGTTGATGTCGTTCATGGCTGCCTTGAGTTCGTCGAACTTGCTCTGGCGGGTAATGATTGTAACCATATGGAACTTTGCATCCGGGCGGGAAGTTGCCTTTGCGACCGGTACTGCCTTTTCTACAGGAACGCTTTCGCCAGCTGAGGCTGGGCTGTCTCCGCCGAGAACCTGAGGTGCCATAATGAAGCCAGCGTAGCTTGAATCGATTCCATGCTCCAGCTTATCGAGTCCGACAATTTCTTCTTCGCGGCTGGCACGAAGTCCGTGGAGTTTCTTAATCAATGTGAAGGTAACAAGCATACATGCTGTTGTCCACAAAACAATTGTAAACTCGCCAAGACACTGAACACCAAGATGCTTGAAACCGCCACCGTAGAACACACCACTTTCAACGTTGAACAAACCGTCTGACAATGTACCCCAGATACCGTTTGCAAGGTGAACTGCAACAGCACCAACCGGGTCATCAATATGAAGCTTCATATCAAGGAATTCAACAACTACTACAACAATGATACCTGAAACGATACCTATGATACTTGCACCCAAAGCATCTACTGTGGCACATGTAGGAGTAATAGCAACAAGACCAGCAAGTGAAGCGTTGAGTGTCATGGAAACATCAGGCTTACCGTTCTTAATCCAGGTGAAGAGCATTGTTGTAACTGCAGCAACTGCTGGAGCGATTGTTGTTGTTGTGAATACTGCTGCAAGACCACCAACACCAAGAAGCTGTGTACAGGCAGCACCGTTGAAGCCGTACCATCCGAACCAGAGAATAAAAGTTCCAAGCGCACCAAGTGTCAATGAGTGACCTGGAATTGCGTGAACCTTTGTAACCTTTCCGTCCTTATCGTAATCATACTTTCCGATACGTGGACCAAGGAAGATTGCACCAATCAAAGCGGCTGTACCACCAACTGAGTGAATTGCGGCACCACCGGCAAAGTCTACGAAACCAAGACCAACAAGCCAGCCCTGTGAGTTCCATACCCAGCCAGCTTCAATCGGATAAACAACTGCAGAAATAACTGCAGAATAAATACAGTATGCAGAGAACTTTGTACGTTCTGCCATAGAACCTGAAACGATTGTTGCGGCAGTAGCGCAGAATACAAGGTTGAATACAAATGAAGACCAGTCGCCTTCAGCAAAGTTTGTAAACAACTGCATGTTTGGTTTACCAATTAAACCAAAGAAATAATTCTCACTCATCATCAAGCCGAATCCGAGCAGCATAAACATAGGAGTTCCGATACAGAAATCCATCAGGTTTTTCATGATGATGTTTCCTGCATTCTTTGCTCTTGTAAAACCAGTTTCAACCATCGCAAAACCGCACTGCATAAAGAATACAAGCGCAGCGCCGATCAAAAACCACACACTCCAAACTTCACTCATAGTAAATCCTCCTTAGAAGTAAAAAAAAACGGCAATGAAATCAGACATTGTGCACAAACGTCCGACATCATTGCCGTATAATCACAAATAAAATAAACTCTCTCGTTACAATATTTCTTTAATAATGGTGGTTTCGACAAGCTCAACCACCAGGGTTCTATCTTACTGAGAATAACAAGTCGCCATAGCTTGGGAATGGCCAGAGCTCTTTTGGAGTAATGGTCTCAAGCTCGTCTGCAGCGGCACGAAGTTCGTTCATTGCAGCAAATACATGCTCGCGGTAGAAGAATGCAGTCTTGCTTGAGTCTCCTGCATCTGCAGTTTTCTTTGCTTCAAGAACTTCGCTTTCAAGCTTGTCTGTCTTGCTGTAGATGCTGCTTGTAAGAGCAGAAACCTTCTTGAGCATTGATGCTTCGTAAGTTGCATCGCACTCACCGCAGGCAGCTTTCTTTAAACCGATAGTTTCAGCTAACTTGTTTGCATATTTGCTTGCTGCAGGAAGAATGTCTTTCTTTGCCATTTCGAGCATTGTTTCAGCTTCGATGTTGATGATCTTTGAGTAGTTTTCGTTATGAATCTCGAAGCGGCTTGTAAGTTCAACCTTAGAGTAAACACCAAACTTTTCGAATACCTTAACGTTCTTTTCGTCCAGGATGTGTGGAAGAGCTTCTGGTGTAGACTTGAGGTTGTAAAGTCCGCGCTTCTCAGCTTCTTTAACCCATGAATCATCATATCCGTTTCCGTTGAAAATGATTCTCTTGTGCTCTTTGATTGTTTTAAGAATGAGGTCGTGAAGGTCGCTCTTGAAGTTAGCTGATTTTTCGAGGATGTCAGCGAACTGTGAAAGCTCTTCTGCAACTACTGTGTTTAAGAATACGTTGGCACAGGCAATTGATTCATTAGAACCAAGCATACGGAACTCGAACTTGTTACCAGTGAAAGCAAATGGTGAAGTACGGTTACGGTCTGTTGTATCCTTGTTGAAGTCAGGCAAAACAGTAACACCAATCTGCATTTTTTCTTTTTCGTGTTTTCCGTATGGAATGCCCTTTTCGATGCTGTCCAGGATTGCAGAAAGTTCGTCTCCAAGGAAGATTGAGATGATTGCTGGAGGCGCCTCGTTAGCTCCAAGACGATGATCGTTACCAGCCGATGCTACAGAGATACGAAGAAGATCCTGATACTCGTCAACGGCCTTGATGATTGCGCAGAGGAAGAGGAGGAACTGCGCATTCTGATCAGGTGTTGCACCCGGGTCAAGAAGGTTCTTTCCAGTATTTGTAGAAATAGACCAGTTGTTATGTTTACCGCTTCCGTTTACGCCGGCAAATGGTTTTTCGTGAAGGAGACAAACCATTCCGTGTTTAGCGGCAGTTTTTCTCATCAATTCCATTGTAAGCTGGTTGTGGTCGCAGGCAATATTTGTTGTTGAGAAGATTGGAGCCAGCTCATGCTGAGCAGGAGCAACTTCGTTATGTTCTGTTTTTGCAAGGATTCCAAGCTTCCAGAGCTCTTTGTTCAAGTCTTTCATGAATGCCTGAACACGAGGTTTAATCATACCAAAGTAGTGATCTTCGAGCTCCTGTCCTTTTGGAGCCTTTGCACCGTAAAGTGTACGGCCTGTATAAATCAAGTCTTCGCGCTTGTCGTAAACTGATTTGTCTACAAGGAAGTATTCCTGTTCTGGACCTACTGTTGTTTTAACGCTTGTAACAGCTTCGTTTCCTTCGAACAATTTCAGAACGCGGACAGCCTGCTTGCTGATTGCCTGCATAGAGCGAAGGAGCGGAGTCTTTTTATCAAGAGCTTCACCTGTATAAGAACAGAATGCTGTTGGAATACAAAGTGTGCCGTCTTTGATGAATGCGTAAGATGTTGGATCCCATGCTGTATAACCGCGAGCTTCGAATGTTGCACGGATTCCTCCACTTGGGAAAGAAGAAGCATCAGGTTCACCTTGAACAAGTTCTTTTCCACTGAATTCCATGATAACTTTTCCACCATCTACTGGTGTAATAAAGCTGTCGTGTTTTTCAGCAGTGATTCCTGTAAGTGGCTGGAACCAGTGAGTGTAATGAGTTGCACCCTTTTCTACTGCCCAGTCTTTCATTGCGTTTGCAACAACTGTAGCAACAGAAGCGTCAAGTTTTTCGCCGCCTTCAATAGTCTTCATCAGCTGCTTATATGTTTCTTTTGGCAGCCGAGCCTTCATAACCGTTTCATTAAAAACGTTCTCGCCAAAAATTGGTGTAACTTCATCCATTTTATATGATCTCCTCTGTATCAAAAAAAAACGCCGCACTTTCATTCTGTGTACATCAAAATGAAAACGCAGCGTCTTTGCCGATTGTTAGATTCTCCGGACATGCCAACGGCAGCCGGAATGTTTAAAAACAAAAAAGGTCGCAGAAATACTATTTCTGCGACCTCATTGTCGTTTGATAATTAATTTATACTCTTCTTGAAAAAAATTGTCAAGAAGATTTTTATTCTTTCTATATTTTTTTCAAAATTTTTTTTAGCCGGCAAGAACCTTAGAAACAGGCTTTACAAGATTATGGAATGCAAAACTATAAAGGATTTCTGCAACATCGCTCAAAGGCTTTCTTACTTTCAAGCCCATGCTGTGTGCAAAGTTACATGCAGCCTTTGTTGATTCAGGGTGCCAGAGCTTTGCATTCTCAAGATTAATGAAAGGTACCTTTTCTGATTCTGCAACAGCTTTAATATGAGCATTCATAAGGCTGATATTTTTATTGTTTTCAGGATTATCAACAGAAACCAGCGCTACCCTGCAGTTTTTGTTAGCAGCTTTAATAGCTTCGATAAGCATAATGTAGTAAGAATCAAATGCAGAAGGATTTGTTTTAATAAGATTTTCATCATTTTCACCGATGTGGAGGATTATTCCTTCTGGTGCAAGAGGAGCAACTACCTTTTCAAAATATTCTTTAGCAGAAGCAAGTGTAAGTTCAGACTTACTCTTGTTGTAAAGTTCAAAGTTGAAGTTATATTCTCCGGCAAGCTGTGCAACTGGAATTGCCTTGTCAATTTCGCCGCCCATAAGAATAACTCCGTTCTTCTTTTCGATACCCTTAGATTCTCTGTTAATGAATTGGTCCAAAGAATTTGTGTAGTTATACATAGTTTCCTCCTTTTCTACATTATTCTTTATTTCATTGATTGAAACCTTTTTTTCAATCACATTATTTTCTTTTATAGATTTTGCCTTTAAGTCCAGACCCTTGTTTCTGAAGTAAACAAGCATGTTTACCATAACAATTCCAAGATTCAGAAAATAAACAGCAAGAACATAATTGAACTGTCCGTTCATTATTTTTGCTGTAATTCCAGCTATATAACCAGTAATGATTAAAATTATGAAGGTTAAGCTCATTCCCTTTGCAGTTCGGGCTTTGTATGCTTTTCTGACATTTAACGGCCAGGAAAATCCAAAACAAACCAGCATTAACGCTTCAAATAGATGTGAAAAATTCATGTAAGTACCTCACTTTTGATTTATGCCTGCATTGTAATACTTAAAAAATTTTCCACAATTTTTTGAAAGAAAAGAAAAAGTTTTGAAAGTAAAAAAAATCTTTTAATTCAATTTTCAGTTGAAAAAATCAGCAAAAATTTTCTTTACTTAAAAAAGTCGACAATTTTTTTGAAAATACTATATACTTTTAACCAAACCTATGAAGAAAAAGCTCGGAAATTTGAATTCCATCCGTAAAGAAATACAGCATACTCAGCTGATTCTTATTCTGATTATTACTATTTTTATGAGTGCCGGCGGTATGTTCATCAGTATTCGCGCTAATGAAAAAGAGTTCAGTGAAAATCTTCAAAATACTTCTGAACTGATTACCCGCTTATATGGATTTACAAAAGATTATTCTCAGGTTGAGTTGTGCATTTATATTGATGAAATTGTTGAAAAGCTTTCCGGCGTAGATATTGTTTCTATAGTAGATACAAGCGGAACGAGAATTTACCACACACATCATAATCTTATTAATACAAAATATGACGGTACAATTCCAGATTTTGAATCGCATAAAACTGGTTATTACACAGAAGATGATAAAGGTCCTTCCGGCCCTCAAAGAAGAACTTATTCTGCAATATATGATGAAGAAGGAAATTACCAGGGCTTTATAATGACAATCCGTTTGAAGTCTTCAATGGCACAGGTAACCCTTACAATCGTAATGCTTTTTCTTACTGTTACATTTTTCGCCATTATTGTAGAACTTGTTGCAGCCGGTGTTCTTTCAAAACGGATAAAAAAGGAATTCATTTCTTTTACAGAAGATTTTGAAGGAACAAAAATTCTTGTTGATTCCATGCGGGCAAATAATCATGATTTTACTAATAAACTGCATGTAATTCTCGGCCTTATTCAGATTGGTGAATATGATAAGGCTGTTTCTTATATACAGAACATTTCCATGATTCAAAAAGAAACCATAAGCAAGGTAATGAACAGCATTGAAAACCCTTCTTTTGCAGCCTTGATTGTTGGTAAAATTGCACGTGCTTCTGAATGTGATGTCCGCTTTATTCTGCAGGACGGTTTATGCTACAAAGCTAGTGATATTGATGTTCCGTCAGAAGCTCTTGTTACAATTACCGGAAATCTGATTGACAATGCTCTGGACGAAATGAATAAGGCAGAAAAAAAATATGATACGATAAACGAACTAACTCTGGGTGTTTACACAAAACCTGGAAGTCTTTTAATAACTGTAAAAGATACAGGAAACGGAATTCCCGATGATATAAAAGATAAAATCTTTGAACAGGGATTTTCTACAAAAGGCAAAGGAAGAGGAATCGGGCTTTTCCATACCCAGCAGTTGATTCATAGTATGGGCGGACAGATTTCTTTCGAAACAGAAAGCGGTCGCGGAACCTGTTTTATGGTAACGTTGAATAAATAAAATACTGTGGTATAATAAAAAGGTCATGAATTATAAGGTTTTAATTGTTGAAGATGATCCGATGGTTGCGATGATAAACAGCCAGTTTGTAAAAAAATCTGAAGGTTTTGAAGTTGCAGGAATGTGCAGAAACGGTCAGGAAGCTTTAGAGTTTCTTGACACAAATACAGTTGATTTGATTCTTCTTGATGTATTTATGCCGGTTTTGAATGGAACTGAAACCCTCAAAAAAATCCGTGCTAAAAAAATTAATTCAGAAGTAATCATGGTAACTGCCGCTAACGATACTGCAACAATTGAACAGACCGTTCACCTTGGTGTTCATGATTATCTGATTAAGCCCTTTACTTACGAAAGATTTTATGCCTCGCTCGAAAAGTTCAAGGCAAAAAAAGAACTCTTGAACCAGAATACGGTTATGGATCAGTCCAGCATTGATAATCTGATTTTGCATGGCAATACTGCTGTGCAGGCTAAAGCTTCTGATTCTGCAGATTCTTCTGAAGAAGCGCAGGATTCCCTTCCTAAAGGAATTCAGAGAAAAACACTTTCAAGAATCGTTTCTTATTTTGATTCAAACAGCGGCTGGAGCAGTACAGATATGATTTCTGAAACTCTTGGAATTTCAATTGTTACTGTGCGCACCTACATGAATTATCTTGTAAAGACAAAAACAATTTCTGAAGATATTAATTATGATACTGGCGGAAGGCCAAGTATGCTTTACAAAAAGAACGATTAATTTCTGAAAATCTTATATTACCCTCTTCTCATTATTTTTTTTCAAAAAAATATTAAAATTTTTATAAAACCTATTGACATAGTAGGTTATTAGATGTATAAATTAATTACCTACTAAACAAGTGGGAATAAAACACTAAATCAAATCTAAAAGAGGAGGCACAGAAATGAAGGCTTATTTCGAAAAACTAGTCCGTGAAAATTTCCGCAACGGAGTCATGTGCCTCTGCTGTCGTTTCTAGAATTCTAATCATTTACAATTAACTGAAATCCCGGGGGTCGGGAGCGAGGGGAAGGCTTTCCCCTCCTACAATAATTTTAAGGAGATATCATTATGGCAAATTATAAATTCGAAACATTACAGTTACACGTTGGACAGGAAAGTGCAGATCCTGCAACAGATGCACGCGCAGTACCAATCTATCAGACTACATCTTACGTATTCCACAATTCAAAGCATGCTGCTGACCGCTTTGGTCTTGCTGATGCCGGAAACATTTACGGTCGTCTTACAAACTCAACACAGGACGTTTTTGAAAAGCGCGTTGCTGCTCTTGAAGGCGGTTCTGCTGCCCTTGCTCTTGCTTCTGGTGCAGCAGCTATAACTTATACAATCGAAGCTCTAGCTGCTAACGGCGGACACATTGTTGCCCAGAAGACAATTTACGGTGGATCTTACAACCTGCTTGCTCACACACTCCCACAGTATGGAATTACTACAACTTTCGTAGATGCTCATAACCTTGCAGAACTTGAAGGTGCAATCAAAGAAAATACCCGCGCAATTTATCTTGAAACTTTGGGAAATCCAAATTCTGATATTCCAGACCTGGACGCTATTGCAGAAATTGCTCATAAGCACGGTCTCCCGGTAGTTGTAGACAACACCTTCGGTACTCCATACCTTATCCGTCCTTTTGAGCACGGAGCTGATATCGTAGTTCACTCAGCTACAAAGTTCCTGGGCGGACACGGAACAACTCTGGGTGGAATCATCGTTGAAAGCGGAAAGTTCAACTGGAAAGCAAGCGGAAATTATCCTCAGATTGCCGCTCCAAACCCTAGCTACCACGGAGTTTCATTCTACGATGCTGTAGGCCCTGCAGCCTTTGTTACTTACATCCGCGCAATTTTACTTCGTGATACTGGTGCTACTATTTCTCCGTTCAACGCCTTCCTTTTGCTCCAGGGTGTTGAAACCTTGAGCCTCCGTCTTGACCGCCACGCAGAAAACACAAAAAAGGTTGTTGAGTTCTTGAGTAAGCATCCAAAGGTAGAAAAGGTAAATCACCCTTCTCTTCCTGATCATCCGGACCATGCCCTCTATCAGAAATATTTTCCTAACGGTGGTGCTTCAATCTTTACTTTCAACATCAAGGGTGGCCGCGAAGAAGCATGGAAGTTCATCGATAACCTTAAGATTTTTAGCCTGCTTGCTAACGTTGCTGATGTTAAGTCTCTTGTAATTCATCCGGCTTCTACAACACACAGCCAGCTCAACGATGAAGAGCTCGCAGATCAGGGAATTGCTCAGAACACAATCCGCCTTTCAATCGGTACTGAGCATATTGATGATATTATTGCAGATCTGGAAAACGGATTTGCGGCTATATAAAAAAACACGCTGAAAGAATAGTTCATAAAGTCATACTAATACTCCTAATTTTACAGACCCCGGTTTTAACGTTTCCGGGGTCTGTTTTTGTTTACAGCACGGGCGGATTTGCCCTAATGAAGAGCAAGCTTCAACCGCCCGTGCCTTTTTTCGTGAGAAAAAAGGATTCCTTACATGATGTTTCTGTTGACAGAAACATCATGATATGTTACTATAGGTAGTAACAAGAGCAGACGACCTCGTGCACACCCGGCTGCTTTATAAACAAATTAATGAGGTAAATAAAATGGAAAAAAGAGTATTAAACGAAACAGAAAAAAAAGGTATCAGCCTTCAGGATCTGCTCCTTACAGCAGTTCTTCTTGCAGCCGGAGCTGTTCTTAAGTTCTTTGTAGGAACTTTCATCAACTTCTTCGGAATGAAGCCAAACTTCATCATCGCTATGTACTGTATGGCAATTGTTCTTATCAGACCAAAGGTATACTACAGCCTGATTATCGGTATTATCGCAGGTGCTATCTGCCAGTTCTTCCCTGGAACTCCTTATTTGAACTTTGCTTCAGAAGCAGCCGGCGCCCTTGCTATGGGTCTTTTGATTTTCATTCCTGCTAAATCAAAGGGAATGAAGATTGGTCTTGCAGCAATTACAACTTTCATCAGTACAGTAATTTCTGGCGGACTTTATGTTGTACTTCTTTTCGTATTCATCAAGTCTGATCCATCAGCACTTGCAGCTTATGTTCCTATCGTTTTGGGAACTGCTACTTTGAATGCAATCATTGTTGGTGCCCTCTATGTACCACTTATGAAAGCACTCAAGAAACCAATTATTGAAGAAGAAAAGGCTGAATAAACATGATCGAAATACAGGAACTGACATTTAAGTACAACGGAGCTAAGAAAAACGCTCTGGACAAAATATCGCTTGAAATTGAAAAGGGCGGATTTGTGGGAATTATCGGCGAATCTGGTGCGGGAAAGACTACACTTTGTAACTGCATCAACGGGCTGATTCCCCACCACTACACCGGAGACTTTTACGGAAGCGTTAAAGTTGCCGGAACCGACACCTTTGAAATTGATGCGGGAAAACTTGCGCTTAAGGTTGGTTCTGTATTTCAGGATATTGAAAGTCAGATTACAGGCTACTTTGTTGAAGACGAAATTCTTTTTGGACTTGAAAACTTTGGTATTGCCGCAGATGAAATTGAAAACCGTATAGCTTCTGCCCTTGAGACTATGGGAATCAGCGAGCTTCGTCACAAGGAGCTTTCTTCTCTCAGTGGCGGCCAGAAGCAGAAGGTTGTTATTGCGGCTATTCTTGCCCTTGAGCCGGATATTCTGGTTTTAGACGAACCTACCGGCGAGCTTGATCCTGCTTCTTCGGTTCAGATTTTTGAAATGCTGAAAAAGCTCAACGAAGAAAAGGGAATCACAATTATTGTAGCAGAACAGAAAATCATGCTGCTCTGCGAGTTTGTAAAAAAATTAATCGTACTTGAACATGGCACCTGCGTTCACTACGGTGAAATCAGATCTACCCTCACCCATCAGAGAGAAATGGAAGAGGCAGGTATTAACTGCCCGCGCGTTTTGACTTTGACCGGCAAAATGGTTGACCAGGGTCTTGCTCCTGCCGGAATGAAAGCTGAAGACAGGATTTGTCTGAATGCGGAAGAGGCAGCGGAGTTTGTGAAGAAGGTTGCAGGAAAGAAAATATCTGAAACAGCCGCAAGTTCAGAAAACAAAGTGACATCTGCAGAAAGTTCCGGCGGCGACGTGGTTCTCGAATTCGCAGGCGTCAGTTTCTCTTACAATGAGACTGCAAACGTTCGCAACCTGAACGTAAAAGTTCATAAGGGTGATTTTATTTCGATCATCGGTTCAAATGGTGCGGGAAAATCAACCTTCTCAAAACTTACAAATGGACTTCTTAAACCAAGCACCGGCGACGTTCTTGTTGTCGGTAAAAATACTAAGCAGCAGAAGGTTAGCGCCCTTGCAAAACACATAGGCTTCCTTTTCCAGAATCCTGACCGCCAGATCTGCTGCTCTACAGTTCGCGAAGAAATTGCCTTCAGTCTTCGTAACAACGGAATTGCTGAAGATGAAATACAAAGTCGTGTAGAAAAAACGCTTAACGAGTTTGGTTTTGATGGAGACACGGAGCCATTTAATATGAGCCGCGGTCAGCGCCAGAGACTTTGCCTTGCCTGCCTCATCGCCCTAAATCCGGAAATCTTAATTCTTGATGAACCTACAACCGGACTCGACTACCTCGAGTGTATGGAAGTAATGGAAAAAATCCGTTCTCTCAACGAAAAGGGAACTACAGTAATTATGGTCTGCCACGACATGGAAGTTGTTCTCGACTTTGCAAAGACAATCATCGTAATGAATCGTGGCGAGATTTTGGGCCAGGGCGCAACCCGCGAGGTACTAAGTAACCGTGACCTTTTGCAGAAGGCCCGACTGTTACCACCACAGATTGCACAGGTAGCAATGCTGCTTGGACCAGCTTTTGATGGTGTGTTTACTGATGACGAAATGATAACAAAGATAAAATCACTGTGATATACGGAGTATAAACCTGCTATGAAAGGATTTTTAGATTATTTGCCAGGAAGCTCAGTGCTTCACAAAATGCATCCTCTTGTAAAAATATTTGTTTCAGTTTTGATTTGTGCAGCATCTTTCTGCTCGTCAAATCCTTTTTATCTGATTGGAGTGATTGTTTTCAACGTTCTGATGGCCCTTGCAGGGAATGCAGGACTTAAAAAAGGGAACGGACTTTTGCAGAGAACTCTGGGTATTCTCAAGGGACTCATCAAAATGTCTATCTTCCTTTTTATTCTTCAGGTGCTGGTTATCCGCCAGGGAGATCCAATACTAACATTCGGTAGTTTTTCAATCACAGGGCTTGCAATTCAGAAGGCACTTCTTCTTGTGCTTCGTCTAATGGGAGCAGCATTGCCACTTTCCATTTTGATTTCAGTAACAAACCTAAATGATCTTTCAAACACAATGGTAAAGTATCTTCACATTCCTTATAAATATGCTTTTACTTTTACAAGTGCAATCCGCTTTATTCCGATTTTTTCAATAGAAATGAGTGCGATCATTGAATCTCAGCAGGCTCGCGGTGTAGACTTTGAAGTAAAAAATCCATTCAAAAAATTTGGTATGATTCTACCTCTCTGCTTCCCACTTTTGATTTCTTCAGTTCGTAAAATCGAATCGACTGCAACTGCAGCAGAACTCCGTGGCTTTTACCTGCGCACAAGAGCCTGCTGTACAAAATCATACAAAATAAGCACTCGCGACGTAGTATTTCTGCTCCTTGGAGCTGTAGTACTTGCAGGTGGAATAATCCTTTAATTATCTCAAGAAAAGACTAAGGCCGACGGCGCTTTTGCCAGGCCTTCAAGGCTGGTTTCTTTTAAACAGGCTGGGATTAATTTTCCTATTCTTCCCATAGTTTCAAATACTTCATCAACTGGAATTGCAGACTTAATTCCTGCCATAGCCATCTGACTTGAGACAATGGCATTTACTGCGCCAGACACATTTCTTTTTATACAGGGAACTTCTACCAGACCTGCCACAGGGTCGCAGGTAAGCCCCAGCATATTTTTCATTGCCAGTGCCGCAGCATTTGCAATCTGCTCATTATTTCCATTTTCAAGATAAGTTAATGCAGCTGCAGCCATTGAACTGGCACTTCCAATTTCTGCCTGGCAGCCGCCTTCCGCACCGGAGATACTTGCGGTTTCTGCAATCACCTGGCCAATTCCGGCCGCAATAAAAAGGGCTTCAACTACTCTGTTTTTTTCTACTTTTTTTTCTTCTAAATATGTGAGCAAAACGGCAGGAATTACTCCACAAGACCCCGCAGTTGGAGCTGCTACAATTCTTCCCATGCAGGCATTTGATTCTGCCATCTTAACGGCCTTTTCCATTACCATTGCGAGAAAAGTTCCTATGAGCCGGTTTTCATTTTTTCTAAAGACCTCGAGTTTAGCGCCGTCTCCACCGCTGAGGCCGCTTTGTGAACGCAAATCAGGATTATATTTTTTATCAGCTTCCAGCATGGCATCCAGCATTTTTTCCATGCGGGAAAAACTTTCCTTTTCTGTTACTTTTCGCTCCTGAATATCATCATCTAAAATCACCTTCCATAATTGAATATTCCTGGTCTGAGATGCTTCAATGATTTCTGATATTTTCGAAAAGGCCATTTTAATCCTCCGTGCAACTGTAATAAGTTACTTTTTCTACGCCTTCGAGTTTTGTAAGCCAGTGTAAAGCCTCCTCTGGAATCTCGCTGTCCAGCTCAAGGACCATAACCGCATCTCCACCCCGCTTGGCACGATAGAGTTGCATGGCTGCAATATTCACAGACTTATGAGCAAGCATACTTGTGACCTCGCTGACGTGTCCGGGCTGATCTTTGTTGTGAACAATGAGCGTAGGATTTTCTCCAGAAAAGTTTGTTCTCAGTCCGTCTATACTTGCAATATTTATTATAGATCCACCAACTGATTCTCCAATCACCTGTAACTTACGACCGTTAGTTCCTGTAAGATTAAGAAGAACTGAATTAGGATGATAATCTTTTAGAACTGCACTCCCAAACTTAATTTCTATTCCCAGTTCTTTTGCAAGTTGAAGACTTTCGGGAATGAGAGGATTATCTTCTTTCATTCCCAAAAGCCCAGCAACAAGTGCAAAGTTTGTTCCATGACCTTTTCCGGTTGCGAGAAAGCTTCCGTGCAGTAAGATCTCTGCAGCCTTTAATTCTTCTCCCAAAAGCTTACGGCTTGCGTAACCGATTTTGACCGCACCTGCTGTATGCGAAGAAGAAGGACCTACCATTACCGGCCCGATTATTTCAAAAATATTCATAGGCCTAAAGAACAGTATAATCTAAGAAGGCTGGTTTTCTTGCTTCATTCAAAAGCTCTTTTACCACATTTGGTTTTACAGCGTAAAGTTTTGAAGTAGCATCAAAGAAATCAAACTTCATAATCCAAAGTTCGCCACAATCATTAAGCTCTACAAGCCTCAGCTTGCCGCCTCTTTTGGGCGAATAATATACTCCCTGATTTACTACAATCATCTCCTTGCAGATTATTCCAAAACCATAAAGCTTCTGCAGATTTCTTGTATCAAAAGCAAGCTCTTTTCCAAAATCAGCATGAAGATTTATATGCACCGGAACCTCGCTTATTCCGCCGGAAAACCTCTGGGCATCGGCCGGAATAAGGCGGAACTTTTTTGGATCAAAATACGAAAGCAAGGGCATTATTTCTAAATCATTTACTTTTTCTGTTGTCATAACCTACTCCTCCAGGTTACCGGTGGGGTGGTTTCGATACACTTCGCTTCACGAAGCACTCAACCACCGACACCAGATTTTATTTACTTCTGATCAACCTTCATGCCGGTGTAGTTTGGATAACCGATTACGTCGTTGTAATAGTTTGTAAGCTCCGGTGGATAAAGGTTTGTACTGTTATTTGTAAAGAGTGGAACAATTACTGTATCTTCGCTGACTGCAATTTTTTCTGCAGCAAGCATCATGTCCTGACGCTTCTGAGCATCTAGTTCAAGATTAGACTTAGCAATCAAATCATCATACTTTTTGTTGTTCCAGTTGATATCATTCAGGCTGTTTCCAGTTACATACATCATGAGCCAGGTTGTAGGATCGTTGTAATCAGCATACCACTGCATACGAATCATCATATCCTTCTTTTCACGGCGCTGGGCAACATAAACTTCATTTTCAAGAGCCTGAAGTTCTACCTCAACTCCAAGAAGCTTCCACTGCTGCTGCAAAACCTGGGCAACATCACCTTCATAACCCATTGAAGGATAAGTGTAAGTAATTTTTGGAAGTCCTTTTCCATCCGGATATCCAGCCTCGGCAAGAAGCTTTTTTGCTTCTTCAAGGTTTTCATCAAGCAAGTCTCCCTGAAGTTCTCCCCACTGAGTTCCATCAACCTTAGAATGATAGAAACGACCTACGAAAGTTGTTGATGGAACACAAGACATTCCGACTACCGTTGCAATATCCTTTCTCTTAAGAGCGAGTGCAAAAGCCTTACGAACTTTAGGATTATCAAATGGCGCAACATTCGGGTTCATCATGATGTAGTTTGTCTGAGGAACCTCTGTGATTTTCAAATCAGGCTTACCTTGATAGCGTTCGGCAATTGATGATGGAGCACCAGTCAGAATTGTAAGCTCACCTGTCTGATATGCAGCTGCCTTTGCCTGGTTATCATCCATAAAGCGCATCTTGATTGAAAGAAGATTTACGCTGTCTGCATCGTAGTAATATGGATTTTTCTTGTAGAGAATGTACTCTCCTGGCTTACGCTCTGCCATATACCATGGACCATTTCCAAGGTTCTTTGCAGGATCCATATCCCAAAGCTTATCTTCATCCTTTGCATACTTGCAGCTTGATGGCATAAAGGTTGGAACGTTTGCAAACATATCCAGGAAGTAAGCACAAGGAGTTGCAAGTTTTACCTTAAGAACCTTTGGATCTGATGCATCAATTGCAACATCTTCAAGGCTACCCTTTCCACTAAAGGCTTCTGTTGCTCCCTTGATTGGGAAAAGGAAGTCTACGTACCAGGCCCCGTTTTCAGGCTCGAGGGCACGAATCATTGTATTCTTGTAATCCATAGAAGTTACAGGAGAACCGTCCGACCACTTTGCGTTATCACGGATCCAGAAAGTATAAGTCAATAAGTCAGAACTAATTTCCCACTTTTCTGCTGTGGCGGCCTTAAATAGTCCGTCTGGTGTATATGTTACAAGAGGGTCCAGTGTATATGTCTGATGAGAAAAATATACAAAAGCTGCGGCACCTGCAGGATCATATTCTCCGGTTTCCGACTGATTGGCTACGACAACTTCAAGAATCTCTCCTTTTTCATTTATCTTTACCCGGCTTGAAGATTTTCCTCCACAAGAAAGGAGTCCAAACATCATTGCAGTTCCCATAAGTGCTGCAGCCCACTTCTTAACGTTGCGATTCATAATCATAGTGAACCTCCATTTATTTATTTTTCAGGTGCATACAAAAAGCATGCTACCTTATGGTTACCAATTGAATAGGTTTCAGGCTTTTCCTGCTTACACCTTTCTGTACAGTGAGGACAGCGTGGTGCAAAAGGACAGCCCTTTGGCGGATTAAGTGGAGACGGAACTTCGCCTTCCAACAGAATTCGCTTTTTTGTTTTTGCAAGCTCCGGATCGGGAACAGGCGATGCGGAAATCAGAGCCTTTGTATAAGGGTGAAGCGGTGTCTTATACACTTCATCACTGGTTCCAAATTCCACCATATTTCCCAGATACATAACTCCAATCTTGTGACTGATGTGATGTACCATTTCCAGGTCGTGCGCTATGAAGAGGTATGAAAAACCTCTTTCGTGCTGAAGTTTTTCCAGCAGGTTGATTACCTGAGCCTGGATAGAAACGTCCAGGGCAGAAATCGGTTCATCGCAGACAATGAACTCCGGGTTTAAGGCAAGAGCTCTGGCAATTCCGATTCGCTGACGCTGGCCGCCGGAAAACTCAAAAGGGTAACGGCGGATGTGGTCCGGCTTTAAACCTACTGTCTGAATCAGGTCCTGAACGATTGCCCTGCGCTCCTTTGGAGTTCCCATATTGTGAATAACCATTGGCTCTTCAATGATTTCGCCGACTGTCATTCTCGGGTTCAGCGAAGCATAAGGATCCTGGAAAATCATCTGCATTCTCTTCCTGTAGGGATTCATCTGCTTGTTTGAAAACTTTGTGATATCCACTCCGTCGAAAATAATTTTTCCGCTTGTGGAATCATGAATCTTCAAAATGGTTCGTCCCATGCTGGACTTACCGCAGCCAGACTCGCCTACAATTCCAAGTGTTTCTCCACGCTCAAGTGTGAAGGAAACGTTTTCTACTGCATGAACCATTTTGCCCTTTGCAGCGTCGAAGTATTTTGTGAGTCCCTGAATCTCAAGAATCGGTCCTGCCTTTTCTTCTGCAAGCTTCTTAACGGGCTTTACCTTCTTTCTTGTTTCTGTTTCACTCATCAGCTTTTCCTCCAATCACTTCTTCGTATCGTTCTGCACAGTGCAGCCAGCATTTGCATTTGTGGGTTTTGCTGAACTCAGTTGAAAGCGGTGAATACTTTGTACAGATTTCCATCGCTTCGCTGCAGCGCGGCGCAAAAGGACACTCGTTGCCAAGCTTAATTAAATCAGGTGGTGTACCTGGAATAGGCTTTAAAGGTTCCTTGTTGTCTACATTTGAATTTGCAATTGAGTTCAAAAGTCCCTTTGTGTAAGGATGCTTTGCTTCATAGAAGATTTCGTTTACAGTTCCTTCTTCCATGATGTTGCCGCCGTACATAATGGAGATTCTGTCGCAGAGGCTTGCAACAACTCCCAGGTCATGGGTAATCAGAATTACTCCAGTTCCGGCCTTTTGTGTAAGCTCCTTAATCAGTTCCAGAATCTGTGCCTGAACAGTTACATCCAGGGCAGTTGTAGGCTCATCACAAATCAATAGCTTCGGGTTATTTGCAAGGGCAATTGCAATTATGATTCGCTGTCGCATACCACCGGAAAACTCAAAGGGATACTGCTTTAATCGCATCTCCGGGCTTGGAATTCCGACCATCTTCATCAGCTCAATTGCACGTGCTCGTGCTTCCTTTTTTGTGCACTTTGTGTGATACAAAATGCCTTCTGTTATCTGCTTTTCAATTGTTACAATCGGATTCAAGTAACTCATTGGATCCTGGAAAATCATTGAGATTTCATTTCCGCGGATTTCCTGCAGCATCTTTTCGTACTGTTTTTTTTCTGCCTTTGTGTTGTAATGGTTAGGGCTTAGGTCCTTTCCATCAAAAGTCATTGATCCTGATGTCACCTTTCCGTTTCCGGCAAGCAGTCCCATAAGCGAAAGCATTCCCTGCGACTTTCCCGAACCAGACTCTCCAACGATTCCAAGAATCTCGCCCGCTTCAACATGATAATCTACTCCGCGCACTGCCTTTACTGTTCCGCCGTCTGTCTTAAACTCTGTTGTCAGTCCCTTTATTTCCAGTAAACTCATATTTTCAACTCCTTCAATTAGTCCCATCTAACACTGGTGGTTTCGATACGGCCTTTGGCCTACTCAACCACCGTGGGCTAGCGCTTTCTCTTTGGATCGAGTGCTCTCTCCAGTCCTTCACCTACAAAGTTGAAGGAGATGATTGTAAGACAGATTGCAACAAGCGGATAAATTGTCTGCATAGGGTAAACCATAATCAGTTCACTTGCCGCATCACACAAGGTTCCCCAGCTTGCCTTTGGTGCTGAGATTCCAACTCCGATAAAGGAGAGCCAGGCTTCTGTAAAAATTGCCTGCGGAACCATAAGGGTAATGTTTACGATGATTGGTCCCATTGCATTTACCAGAAGGTGCTTAATAAGAATACGCTTTGGACTTGCTCCAAGAACAAAGGCCGCCATTGTAAACTCCTGCTCCCTCAAGCTCTTTACCTGAGAACGAACGATTCGCGCCGTTCCAATCCAACAGGTAATGGAAATACCCAGAATGATTGAAGACACTCCCGCCCCCAGCCAGAGCATAATCAAAACTATGTAGAGCATTGAAGGTACAGAATAGATGATGTCCACAACGCGCATCATAACCATATCAACCTTTCCGCCGACATAACCTGCAATTCCTCCGTAAAGAGTTCCAAGAATCAGGTTGACGATGGCCGCAACAATTCCAACTCCAAGGCTTATTCGAGCCCCGTAAAGAATACGGACATAAATATCACGGCCCATCTTGTCGGTTCCAAAAAGATGCTGGGCTGTCGGGGCCGCATTTCTTAAGGCAATGTTCTGATCTTCATAAGAAAAAGGTGAAAAGACCGGTCCAAGTATTGCCATAAGAACTACAATCACAAGAACAATCAGACCAAAGACTGCACGCTTGTTCTTTGTAAACTCAGCTTTTACTGACTGAAAGAAGGTCTTACTTTCAATCGCTATAAACTCATCATTTTTTTCTTCCTTGCTGAGCTTTCGGAATAACTGCTCCTTTTGCATTTCCTTATATTCACTTGTTGTCTGTTCCATAATTACCTCCTAAAGTCGGCTCGCCCGGTGGACGACTGCCGGCAGTTTTACAAAGACTTTCTTGTTCTCGGATCAATCACCGCACAGAGCAAGTCTGCAATCAGGTTACACATGATAATCAGTGCACCCATAAAAATCGTAATTCCCATAACCACTGTGTAGTCGTGATTCATGATTGCATTTGTAAACTCACGGCCAAGTCCAGGGATCGTAAAAATCTTTTCGATTGTTACTGAACCGGTAAGCAGGAATGCAACCATTGGTCCAATGTAAGTAATTACCGGCAACATTGCATTTTTCAAAACGTGGCGAAAAAGAATTGTGCTCTTGCTGATTCCTTTTGCCTTTGCCATGGTTATGTAATCCTGCCTGATAACCTCTTCGTATGAACTCTGGGTAAGCCTTGCTACCGCACTGATTGGCCAGAGTCCCTGAGCAAGCGCCGGCAGTATGTAGTGCAGCGGTGTACTCAAACCGATAATTGGCAGAGCCTTAAAAATCACGCCGAACAAAATCATCAAAAGAAGGGCTACAAGAAAGTTTGGAATACTAACTCCAAGCGTAAGTCCTGTAAGCCAGGCACCTTTTGCAAGCGGGCTCTTTGATTTTGCCATCATGATGCCCGCGAAAATTCCAACCACCAGAACCAGAACTGTTGTAACAAGGCCAAGCTTCATTGTAGGAATCATTGACTGCTTAATGATTGCTGTTACAGAAGTTCCAGTCTTCTTATAGGAAGTTCCAAGATCTCCCTGCAGCATATTTTTTATATAAATGAAAAGCTGTGTAACAACCGGTTTATCCAGACCGTACTGGGCTTCCATCTTGGCAAGAACGTCGCCAGAAATATTTTTTGATTGAAGAGGACTTCCAGGCATAACCTTTGTCAGCGTAAAAGTGATTACAATCAGGATGAACAAGGTAAGAAGCCCAAGCCCCAGCCTTTTTAGAATGTACTTAATCATCTATCCTCCTTAGCGTCCGTAAGCAGCAAAAAAAAATGGCAAAGATGTTTTTTTACGACATCTTTGCCATTAAAAGAAAAATGAAAACTACTTACGAACCCTGTTTCATTTATGTTATGCCCTTTATAAAAAAATCCGCGACAATGGTCAATAAGTTTTTTTCCGATTTGTAAGTGGAACAAAAAATAAAAGTACCCTTTGTAAATTTTACAATTTTCCGGAAATTAAATTGACACTCCTTAATAAGAGAACTTAAAGTAAGCCCAAATCTGGAACAGAGCCGTTCAAATATGAACTTGCGGCAGTTCCATATAAGTGAGGTGAAATTATGAAAATTGTTGTAATTCAGGAAACGGTAAAAATGCCAAACCTTACGGCAGCAGAAGTTACAGAGCACTGGAATCAGTTGAAGAAGCTTCCTAATGTGGAACTCAAAATTGTAATTCCTGAAAAATACCTTATGCCGGAAGAATATCATGATATCATTGGTGATGCAGATGCTGTTCTCGGCCTCTGGGTCAGCGACAAGGTTATTAATGAGGAATGGCTGAGTCATCATCCTAACTTAAAATATATTGCAACTCTGGGGCACGGCTGGGGCGAGTTTGATGTTGAAATGACCCGCCGTAAAAAAATCACCATTACAAACACCATTTACGGTGCACAAACAATTGCTGAATATGGCTGGGCTCTTTTGATGGAAGTCTGCCATCATGTAAATGTTCATTCAGATATGATTAAAAAAACTGACTGGACTAAGCTTGATGAAAGAGGAATGCCTCTTGAGCGTGCGATGTACGGAAATGTAGTTACTCCTCAGATTGAGCTTTACGGAAAAACCTGCGGTATTTTCGGACTCGGTGCAATCGGGCTTGCTTTTGCAAAGATGGCTTCAGGCTTTGGTATGCGTGTAATTTCCTACAGCCGTCATAAAAAAGTTGGTGCAATTTATTCCTTTGTTGAACAGGTTGATTTTGATACCCTGCTTCGTGAATCTGATGTAATTTCGATCCATGCCCCATTTACGGCAGAGACTGCAAATACCTTTGACAAGGAGGCCTTTGCAAAAATGAAGGACGGAGCAATTCTGATTAACACAGCTCGAGGTGGTCTGATTGATGAGACTGCAATGATGGAAGCTCTGAACAGCGGAAAACTCTTTGCTGCAGGACTTGATGTTCTTAGAGATGAGCCACCTGTTTCAGATAACCCACTCTTCCACACAGATAAGACTTCGATTACCGGCCACATTGCCTGGCTCACAAAAGAGAGCCGCCTGCGTGCCGTAGACATGGCGATTGAGAACTTCATTCATTACCTGAATGCAATTCCGACTAGTGTAATCAACTAATGTGAACAAAAAAAATCCCCGGCGACCTGCCGGGGATTATCATTTTAGCGATATGTCATTCCCCGGTTGATCGGGGAATCTCTTTTTATACCACCGCCTTCTTCATCCATCTGCCGCTCTTAATACGCCAGACATTTGAAAGGCAGCGGGCAAACCAGTCGATAATCATGGCAATCCAGACACAAAGTACGCCCGGAATAATAAAGCCCGCTAGTCGGTTCAGGTAAGTCAGTAAATATGCAAAGCCGATTCTGAATACCCACATAATCAAAATTGATGCAGTCATCAGATATTTTACATCGCCGCTGGCACGTAGTACCGACTGCAGAGTCCAGGCACAAGGCCACATCAAAACGCAGCTTGCAGAATGGAAATACATAAGCATGCGGGCCAGTCTGTCGCCTTCTGCCGAAAGATGATACCAGCCGGCAATTGTCGGTGTAAGCAGGACGATAAAGACATTCTCAATCCAGAGCATAAAATAAGCCCACTTCAAAAGCTTCTTCGTGTAATCCTTTGCAGCTCCATAATCCCCTGCTCCTACACACTGGCCAACAATCGTTGTAATCGCAAGTCCGGTTGCCGAAGCAGGAATTGTGGCAAGAAGCTCAATCGTGCTGGCCGTTGCATTTGCCGCAATACTGGCTGTTCCAAAGCTTGCAATAAGAGCCTGAGTAAAAAGCTTACCAATCTGGAACATGGCGCTGTCTATTCCGCTTGGAATTCCCAGAGCAAGAATTTTTTTCTGAATATTCCAGTTCCAGCCCAGACGCAGATATTTATCTATGTGTAAATCTCTTTTCTGATTACGCAGCATAAGCACAACCACAATGCCTGCCACTGCACGGGAAATCAGCGTTGCATAACCAACACCCGCAATCCCCATTCCAAAACCGAAAACAAAAATTGCATTTCCGATAATGTTGAGAATATTCATGATTGCTGAAACCGTCATACTGAGATTTGAGTTTCCCATTGAACGGAAAAGAGCCGTAGAACCATAGTAGACAGAAATAAAGGGAAAGGATAAAGCCGTAATGTAAAAATAAATTACCGCCTGATCCATAACCTCTTTTTCAACAGAACCATAAATCAGCTGAAGAAGCTGGCGGTTGAGAGAAAGGCAGAGAGCTGTAATCACAAGGGCAACCGCAAAGCAGATTAAAATCAGCTGGTTAGAAACCGTGTTAGCCGTATCTTTCCGTTTCGCTCCGATCGCCTGAGACGCCACAACAGCACCACCGGTAGCCAGAGCTGTAAACACATAAATCAAAAGATTGGAAATTGTATTTACCAGCGATACCCCGGAAACGGCAGTCTCGCCTGCTCCGGAAACCATAATCATATCTGCCATTCCGACAGACACCGCAAGAATCTGTTCGATTATCAAAGGCATTACAAGTTTTAAGAGGAACTTCCTGTCAAATTGAATTGCCTGATGAATTGCTTTTTCCATCTTGTGCCTCCTGTCATTAATCTTAAATCCTGCGGCAATAATAAAGATTCATAAGGATTTGTTGCAATATTTTTGTTTGATTTTTGTAACTTGTACAAAAGGGAGGACAGAATTTTTGTAAAAAATTTCTAGGATTCTAAAATCACATCTGCTAGATTAGGGGCAAGAAAACAAGACAAGGAGACAAAAATGGATTACAAGACACTTTTAAAAGATTCAATTAAGGCCATGCCAGAAAGCAGAAGAGCCGCACGTCAGCCGGTTTCAAGTTACACTACTCCAGATATTTACCGTTTGAATTACAACGAAAGTCCTTACGGACCAAGTCCTAAAGCGATTGAAGCAATGATGGAGGCTGCAAAACGCCCTAACATTTATCCGGACTGGTTTTCTGTAGATTTGAAATCAACTTTTGCCCAGCTGCACGGACTTCCAGATATGATGCATGTCGCAACTGCAACAGGTTCTTCTTCCCTCATCAATATTCTTGGTGAAGTTTTTCTGAACCCAGGCGAAGAAGTAATTCTTGGCGATCCAAGTTACGAAGCCTTCCGCGATACAGCTTATATTGCAGGAGCAGTTCCTGTTATGGTTCCTCTTGATCAGGATATGAATTACGATCTGGATGCAATGCTTAAAGCCATCACTCCAAAAACAAAAATGATGGTAATCTGCAATCCAAATAACCCGACTGGAACTTTTACAGAGTCTGCAAAGCTCGAAGAATTTATCAAAAAAGTTCCTGAGTCAGTTCTTGTAGTTGTTGATGAAGCTTATCTGGAATTTGTAAGAAATCCTGTTACTTATTCCATGATTAAAATGATTCGCGAAGGTTATGAAAAACCTCTCATTGTTTTGAAGACCTTCTCTAAGGCTTATGGAATGGCTGGACTTCGTATTGGTGTAGCTGCAGGAAAACCAGAGCTTATTTCCCTTCTTGCAAAATCTGGTGCTGCCTGGAACATTAACTTCCTTGGTCAGAGAATGGCAACGGAAGCACTTAAAGATCAGGAATACATTGCACAGATTGGCGAACTGAATGCAATTGAACGCAGAAAAGTTACAGAAGGTCTTGAAGCACTTGGCTGTAAGGTTTATAAGAGCCAGACAAACTTTATTCTGTTCAAGGCACCAGGAATTGAAAACACAGAAGTCTGCGCAAAACTAGCGGAGCAAAAAATATTGATTGGCTGTCCTATCGGGATGAATCGTGTGAGTCTTGGGACATCGGAGATGAATGATAAATTCCTTTTTGTAATGGAATCTATTCTGGCAAAAAAATGCGAAAAGAAACTTGCCTAAAACTCCTCTTTTAGGCATAATATTCGCATTGAGTGCAATGACGTGCAAAAGCATTTGTCATTGCACTCTTTTTTTTTGCACGGAGGAAATCTATGTACACAGTAAACGAAATTATGAATCTCTCGCTCTTTAAGAAATTTAAAATCCTCACCGGAAAAGAATATCTTACTAACACAGTTACAACCACAGTAATTCTCGAGTTCGAAAGCAGCCGGATAAATTATGCCGGTTACTGTTACGGTTATTTCGTTTTGATCTCTTATTTCTTTGCTTCGATCAGTCCGGAGCTGGTAAACGGCTCAATCAAAAATCTGATTCAAAAAAGAGTTTCTGGAATTGCAATAAAACTTTTACCTGATGAACATATTCCCTTGGACATAATTCAGTGTGCCGAAGAAAATCATGTACCCATACTTACTTTTTATGATGAGTTCATGGAAGACCTGATTATTAATATAAACGAATCGATGAAAACACGAGCCCAGTATATCATTCATGAAGAAAAGCTTAACCTTATTTTGAATGAGAAAAAAAGTAAGGACGAAGTTTCAAGAATTGCCCGCGAGATTAATCCTGATTTTAAAGATAAAATTATAAGCGCTGTTTTGATTCCCCGAAAAGAATCTTCCAACCTCAAGGTTCATACTTTTTTCGACAGCCTCATGTATCACCGCTCAAAAGTTGATACGGTAACTCCCTGGTCTTTCATTAAATCGGATCACAACATTGTTTTAATCTGTAGTTTTAATGAAGATGAGATACAGTCGATTTTCAAGTTCCGCTATATTCAAGATATTCTCGCACAGAATGGTTTTACCACAGAAGATTTTTTTATTGGTTATGATGGAGAGTTGATGTCTCTGCATCATCTGAAAAAATCAGTCAAGAATGCATACGCTGCAGCCGAGGTTGCAAAAATCAAAAAGAGCGATTCGCTTTCCTACAAGTTTATCGGGGTTTACAAATACGCATACAATCTTCTGCTGGATGACATCATGTGTAATGAGATCAAAAACAGAATTAGCATTCTGCAGAAGTACGACAAACAGCACGATGCAAATCTCATAAAAACCTTGAACTCATTTGTAAAAAACAATGGAGATTACTCAGCTACCAGCGAAGACTGCTTCCAGCACACAAACACTATCCGCTACAGAATAAAAAAGATTTTTGAGCTGCTTGATTTAGATGAAAATGAAGGCGATGAAGAAATCCGCCTGCTGGTAAGATGTTACCATCTCTTGAAGGGACGCGCAGTGTAACCTGTTCCAAGAAAAAAAAACACGGATAAATCAAGCTATCTGCATTGATTTATCCGTGTTTTCAGTTATTTTCCAAAAGTCTTTTTAATTCTTTCTACAGCTTCGATTGTTCGTTCTCGGCTGCCAAAGCCTGTTAGTCGCAAATAACCTTCACCCATTTTACCGAAGCCACTTCCCGGAGTTCCTACTACATTACACTTTTCCAGAAGTTCATCGAAGAAGGACCAGCTTGTAAAACCTTCAGGAATCTTCAGCCATACGTATGGAGAATACTGACCTCCAAAGGCCTTGAACCCGGCCGAGCTGACACCTTCAAAAATTATGCGGGCATTTTCGCGGTAGAAGGAAAGATTTTCCTGAATCTGCTTCTGGCCAGCCTCTGAATATACAGCCTCGGCAGCGCGCTGTGTAACGTATGAGACACCGTTAAACTTTGTAGACTGACGACGGAACCATAATGCATTCAGTTCAGTTCCATCAAAAACCAGTTCATGAGGAACAACAGTGTAGCCGCAGCGCAAGCCTGTAAAGCCCGCAGTCTTTGAGAAAGAACGAAGTTCAATAGCGCAGGACTTTGCCCCTTCAATCTCATAAATTGATTTTGGATATTTGTCATCAGTAATAAATGCTTCGTAAGCTGAATCAAAAAGGATCAGACTGTGGTGGACGTTTGCATAATCAATCCATTTTTTAAGATAGTCTTTTGAAGCCACAGTTCCTGTAGGATTATTAGGGAAACAAAGATAGATAATGTCTGGAACAGGCGCATCCTCAGACGGCAACTCCGGTAGGAAATCAGTTTCTGCACTGCAAGGTAAAATGATGATTTTATCCTTACGTCCGTTCATGATATTTGTATCGATGTAAACCGGGTAAACAGGATCACAGATTGCGACAGTGTTGTCTGTCGCAAAAATGTCACCGATGTTTCCGCAGTCAGATTTTGCGCCATCCGACAAAAAAATTTCATCTAGCTGCAAATCAATTCCCCGCTTTGTGTAATCCCATTCAAGAATCTTTTCACGGATAAAATCATACCCCTGCTCAGGCGGATAGCCGCGGAAAGTTTTTTCATCGGCCATTTCATCAACAGCCTTATGCATTGCATCGATTACTGCAGGGCAGAGAGGCTTTGTAACATCGCCAATCGAAAGTTTAATGATATCTGCGTCCGGATGGGCAGCAGCAAACTCGCGTGTCTTTTTATTTACAGTTGAAAAGAGGTAGCTGGCCTCCAGATCTAAAAAGTTTTTGTTAATATTCATAATTCGATATCTCCTTTAAATACAGTTTCTGCCGGGCCAGTCATAAAGACGCTGTCTTCTTCGCGGCCACTCCACACAATTTCCAGGTCTCCGCCCAAAAGATGTACAGTGATTTTCTCTCCCGCATCAACAAGGTCATTCAAAATTGCCGCAACCACAGTCGCACAGGTTCCCGTTCCGCAGGCAAGAGTCTCACCGGTTCCGCGTTCCCATACACGCATCCAGATTGTGCGGCGATCTTCTACATAAGCAAACTCGGTGTTTGTTCGTTCCGGGAAAAACTCATTATTTTCAAAAAGAGGCCCAACCTCGCACACAGGAAAATCAGCTGGTTTTTTATCAATAAACACAACCGCGTGGGGATTTCCCATAGACACGCAGGTTGTTTTGTATTCCACACCCCCGATTGTAAGAGGATATGAAATTACGGTGGTTGAGGCTCTCGAAACCACCGCAGAACTCAGCATTTTAGTATTCACAGGAATCTTCTCAGCCTGCAGAATCGGCTTTCCCATATCAACAGAAAGCTTAGCAATTTTGTCACCAGGCTCTCCTTCAACTACAGTCAAAACCTTAACGGCGCCCATAGATTCAACAGTAAACTTGCGGCCATCGGTAGATTCGCAGCCCTTAGTGTAGCCTGCGTCATAAACAAGCTTACCCACGCAGCGCACACCATTACCGCACATCTGACTTCGGCTTCCGTCTGCATTGTACATGACCATTTCAAAATCAGCCTTGCTGCCTTTTTTAATGATGATGATTCCATCTCCACCGATTCCAAAATGACGGTCAGACAATTTTATAGCGGCCTGCTTTTCACCTTCAGTTCCGCCCGGAAAATCACTTTTCGTGCAGTCAAAATAAATATAGTCGTTTCCACAACCATGCATTTTAGTAAATTCCATGAAACCTCCTTTCCAAAAATCAGACAAAAAAAAGAGGTCGTAGATATAGCACCTCCATCTGGAGATTTATATCTACGACCTCTTTGTCGTTATTTACGTTTTATACTCTTTATAGAAAAGTGTCAATAGTAGTTCTTTTTAATACTACTATTTTCCTTAAAAGCTATTGACCACAATCAACAAACACTGTATAACTAATAAGAACAAAGACGTTCATTCGATTTGAGGAATTATTGTCCCCAGATGGAATGAGCGTCTTTTTTTTTGGGGTAAAAATGAAGGCGTTTTTAATTCTGGCAGACGGTACAGTATTCGAAGGAAAATCAATAGGTGCATGCGGCATGACAATCGGTGAAACAGTCTTTACAACAGGAATGACCGGTTATATCGAAACCCTCACCGACCCAAGTTATTATGGCCAGATAGTCACCCAGACCTTCCCTCTTATTGGAAACTACGGCGACATCCCTGTTGACTACGAAAGTAAAAAATCCTGGGTACGTGGTTACATCGTTCGAGAACTCTGCGACCAGCCATCAAACTTCCGTTGCTCCGGTCAGCTCAACGACTTCCTCAAAGCGCAGGGTATCATCGGCATCTGCGGCATCGACACACGAGCCCTCACAAAACGTCTGCGTGAATCAGGAGTTATGAACGGAATGATTGTTAGCGGAAAAAACGCAGAAAACCTCCGCCCTCAGGAACTCCTGACAAAGATCAAAGATTATCAGATAACCAACGCCGTGCAGATGGTACAATCAAATAAGGAGGGAGAAGTCTCTCCCTCGCTCCAGCCTGCTGCGCAGTCTTACGCTACCCTCTCTGCGGGGGAACACCCCCGCAACGCCCCCGCACATCACGTGGTTCTCTTCGACTTCGGTGCCAAGCTTAACATTCAGCGCGAACTGGAAAAACGCGGCTGCAATGTTACCGTAGTTCCATATAACACAACCGCAGAAGAAGTAATCAAAATAGCTCCAGATGGCATCATGCTCAGCAACGGTCCTGGCGACCCGGCGGAAAATGTCGGCGTAATCGAAGAAATCCGAAAGCTCTGCGACTACGGTAAAATTCCAATCTTCGGAATCTGTCTTGGACATCAGATGCTGGCTCTGGCCCGCGGCTGTAAAACAAGCAAACTCAAATATGGACACCGCGGCGGAAACCACCCATGTAAAGACACTGAAACAGGTCGCGTCTATATCACCAGCCAGAACCACGGCTACGCTGTAGAAAATACTTCTCTGCCGTCATACGCAAAAATGTCTTTCTTCAATGTAAACGACGGAACAGTTGAAGGCATTACCTACACAGATATTCCGGCCTTCAGTGTTCAGTTCCATCCGGAAGCCTGCGGCGGCCCTCACGATACAAACTTTTTATTCGACAACTTCATAAAAATGATGGAGGCACATGATGCCCTTAAATAAAAATATCCACAAAGTAATGGTAATCGGCTCTGGTCCTATCATAATCGGACAGGCAGCAGAATTTGACTACGCCGGAAACCAGGCCTGCAAAGCACTTAAATCACTTGGTCTCGAAGTTTGTCTTGTAAACTCAAACCCTGCAACTTTGATGACAGACCATTACATGGCAGATGAAATCTACCTTGAACCACTTACTCTGAAAGCCCTCGAACGAATAATTGAAAAAGAAAAACCAGACAGCCTGCTTTCTACTCTTGGTGGACAGACCGGTCTTACCCTCAGTATGGAGCTGGCAAAGTCCGGCTTCCTCGCCAGCCACAATGTACAGCTGCTGGGTGCCCGCCCGGAAACAATCGACAAAGCAGAAGATCGCCAGATGTTTAAAGATACAATGGAAGCAATCGGCGAGCCTTGTATTCCGTCGAAAGTAGTTACGACTTACGAGGACGCAGCTGATTTTGTTCACAACGAAATAGGTTTTCCTGCAATTATCCGTCCGGCCTTTACCCTGGGTGGTACCGGCGGCGGAATTGTAAACAATGACCGTGAACTTGATGAAATTGCCCACAACGGACTTCACCGCTCACCAATACACCAGATTCTTGTAGAAAAATGCATTTCCGGATGGAAGGAAGTTGAGTTCGAAGTAATGCGCGACAGTACTGGAAACGTAATCACCGTCTGTTCAATGGAAAACTTTGACCCGGTTGGAGTTCACACTGGAGACTCCATTGTAATTGCACCAACCGTAACTCTTGCAGATAAAGAATATCAGATGCTGCGCTCGGCAGCACTCAACATTATCAGCGCCCTGGAGATTGAAGGCGGCTGTAACTGCCAGTTTGCCCTTAATCCGGATTCCTTTGAATATGCGGTTATCGAAGTAAACCCTCGTGTTTCCCGCTCATCTGCCCTGGCCAGTAAAGCTACCGGCTACCCTATTGCAAAGGTTGCAGCCTTGATTGCCGTAGGCTTCACTCTGGACGAAATTCCAAACTTCGTTACAAAGAAAACCAAGGCCTGCTTTGAACCGGTTCTCGACTACGTAGTTGTAAAAATGCCGAAGTTCCCATTCGACAAATTTGTATACGCAGCCCGAAAGCTTGGTACTCAGATGAAGGCAACAGGTGAAGTTATGGCAATCGGCCAGAACTTTGAAGAAGCTATTTTGAAGGCTGCACGCGGTGCTGAAATTGGCGTAAAAGATTTGAATTTGCCAGCATTTGAAAAAGAAGGCGATGCAAAAATCCGCGAGCGCGTTGGCCAGTGCACAGACCAGAGAATCTTCGCAATCTACCAGGCCCTCAAGCGCAAGCTCATGACTGTAGAAGAGATTCACAACATTACAAAAATTGACGAGTGGTTCCTTAACAAATTAGTGAACATTGTGAATGCTGAAAATACGGTGGTTGAATCTGTCAAAACTACCGCAGAACACGGAATGTTATACCCACCACGTTCCTTCAAAATGGTAGACACCTGCGCCGGCGAGTTCGATGCAGAAACTCCATACTTTTATTCAACCACCTCAGGTGATAATGAAGCTGAACAGTATCTCAAAGAATTACACGAAGGGGCGTTGCGGGGATATGCCCCGCTAGAAGGGGTAGCGGAAGACGGCTTGCCGGCTGAAGCGAGGGGAAGGCTTTCCCCTTCTAAAGGAACAATCGTAGTACTCGGCTCTGGTCCAATCCGCATTGGACAGGGAATCGAGTTCGACTACTCTTCTGTTCAGTGTATACGCGCCCTTAAAAAGCTTGGCTATGAGGTTGCAATCATCAACAACAACCCGGAAACCGTCAGCACAGACTTTGACACAGCAGACCGCCTCTACTTTGAACCGCTCACCCCTGCCGACGTAATGAACGTACTTGCCGTTGAAAAACCGCTTGGCGTTGTAGTTGCCTTTGGAGGTGGAACCGCAATTAAACTGGCAAAGTTCCTGGACTCACAGGGAGTAAAAATTTTTGGAACCTCAGCAGACGCCATCGACCTGGCCGAAGACCGCGAGCGCTTTGAAGAGCTCTGCGAAAATCTTCACGTAAACCGTCCCCGCGGCCTCACAGTTTTTACAGAAGTTGAAGCTCTGGAAAGCGCAGAAAAAATCGGCTATCCAGTACTTATGCGCCCTAGCTACGTACTCGGCGGACAAAACATGATTATTGCCCGCAACAGCGCAGACGTAAAAGAATACATGGCAATTATTTTGAGACAGGGAATTGAAAATCCTGTTCTCATAGACAAATATATGGAAGGAACTGAGCTGGAGATTGACTGTATCTGCGACGGAGAAGACGTTCTTATTCCTGGAATCATGCAGCACATTGAGAGAACCGGTATTCACTCCGGAGACTCAATTGCTGTTTACCCAGCCTGGAGCTTTACTCCGGAAATGGAAAAAGAAGTTGTAGAAAAATCTACTGCTATGGCTCTTGCTCTGGGCACAAAGGGAATCGTAAATATTCAGTGGCTTTTCTACAAGGGGCAGCTGAATATTATTGAAGCAAACCCTCGTTCCAGCCGAACCGTTCCATACCTGAGTAAAGTCAGCGGTGTTCCAATGGTTGAACTTGCTACCCGAGCAATGCTGGGAGAAAAAGTACGAGACCTTGGTTACGGCACCGGCCTTTACCGCAAGCCAAACTACTTTGCAGTCAAAGCTCCGGTTTTCAGTTTTGAAAAGCTGATGGACGTAGACACACATCTTGGCCCTGAAATGAAATCAACAGGTGAAGTTCTTGGAATTGCAGCAAGCCTCGACGAAGCTCTTTATAAGGGTATGGTTGCTGCCGGTTGGAAGATGATAAATCCTAAAAAGGAAACGTCGTCAGACCTTTCGAATCCGTGTGGCATTCTCTTCTCGGTTCGCAACAGCGATTTACCAGAGCTTCCTGATTTGGCTCGTAAGTTTTATAACCTCGGCTTTACCCTCTACGCCACAAGCGGTAATGCCACAACAATCGAACGCAGCGGCATGGAAGTAACTCACGTAGCAAAGGTACACGAAGATTACAACAACAATGTAATGACTCTGCTGGAAAGTGGAAAAATCGCCTACGTTATTTCAACCTCAGCAAAGGGTCGCGACCCTGTAGCCGAGAGCGTAAAGCTCCGCCGCCTTGCCGTAGAACGCGACATAGACTGTCTTACTTCAATTGATACTGCAAACGCACTTGCAGACTGTCTTGCAAGCGATTACACATTAGACAATGTAAGTTTAGTAGATATAAATCACAATCTGGTAAAGTAAAAAAGGGAGGATATTTATGAGTAAATTTATTTTTGTAACAGGTGGAGTTGTTTCTGGGCTAGGAAAAGGAATTACCGCAGCCTCACTTGGACGTCTTTTAAAATGCCGCGGTCTTAAGATTGCCAGCCAGAAGCTTGACCCATACATGAACGTTGACCCGGGTACAATGAGCCCATTCCAGCACGGTGAAGTTTTCGTAACAGAAGATGGAGCAGAAACCGACCTGGACCTTGGACACTACGAACGTTTTATCGATGAAAATCTTACTAAGTATTCCAACATGACAAGTGGTCGTGTTTACTGGAACGTTCTCAACAAGGAACGCCAGGGTGAATATCTTGGCCAGACAGTTCAGATTATTCCCCACGTAACCAACGAAATCAAAGATTTTATTTTAAAAAATGCCGAAGTTAGCGGTGCCGATGTAAGCATTGTAGAAGTCGGTGGTACAATCGGTGATATCGAAAGTCAGCCCTTCCTCGAAGCGATCCGTCAGCTTGCCCTTGAGGTTGGCCGCCGTAACTGTCTTTTTATTCACGTTTGCCTTGTACCTTATATTTCCGGTTCTGATGAGTTTAAATCAAAACCAACCCAGCACTCTGTAAAGGAGCTCATGGCTGTTGGTATTCACCCGGATATTATCGTAGCCCGCTGTGATGAAGAAATCCCTGTAGATATCCGCAAAAAAATCAGTCTTTTCTGTAACGTCGGTGAAGACTGTGTAATCAACAACACAACCTGTAAGAGCCTTTACGAAGTACCTCTCATGCTGCACGCACAGAATATGGATGATGTCGTATGCCGCGATCTTGGAATTGAAAATACCCGCGGCGACTACCCAGAACTTGCAGCCTGGTCTAAAATGGTAGAAACAATTCATGCCCGTAAGGGAGAAATCCAGGTTGCCCTTGTCGGAAAATATGTAAAGCTCCACGACTCATATTTGAGTATCGTTGAATCACTCAACCATGCAAGCTTTGTTGTGGGAAAAAATATCAAAATCAAATGGGTAGATTCAGACAGCGTAACAGATGAATCTGCTCCGGAAGTATTTAAAGATTGTGCCGGAATTATTCTTCCGGGCGGCTTTGGTCACCGCGGAGTTGAAGGAATGGTATGTTCATGCCGCTATGCCCGTACCCACAAGCTGCCATACTTTGGAATCTGTCTTGGTATGCAAATTGCAGTAATTGAGTTTGCCCGTTCTGTTCTCGGCTACGCAGATGCAAACAGCCGCGAGTTTGACGAAATGTGCGAGCACCCTGTAATCGACCTGATGAAAAATCAGGAGGGCGTAATTAAGGGCGGTACAATGCGTTTGGGCAGCTATCCATGCAAGGTAACTCCGGGAACAATTCTGGAAAAAGCCTACGGCAGCCAAAACATCAGCGAACGCCATCGCCACCGCTACGAGTTCAACAACGACTTCCGCGATCAGATGCAGCAGGCCGGCCTCACAATCAGCGGAACCAGCCCCGACGATACACTCGTAGAAGCAGTTGAAATTGCCGGCCAGTTCCACGTTGGCGTTCAGTTCCATCCGGAATTTAAGAGCCGCCCTAATAATGCTGGCCCGCTCTTTGTAGAATTTCTGAGAGCCTGCGACAAATAAAATCTGCGGCCTTTGTATAAGTTTTATCTGTAGGGTGCCAGTCTGCGCCCCAGCCTTCCTCTTCACCATTATGAAGAGGAATATGCAGATATCCGACATTATTATCCTTAGACTGAGACGTATATTCTGAAACAGCCGCCTGAATCTGCGGATGAAGCTCATCAGGAGCAATACCTGAACAGCAGAGAATATACGAATCAGGATTTTTTGAGCGGATATCTTTTATAAACTTTACATAGGCATCCTTAAATTCCCTGCATTTCTCAGCTTCATTTTTTGTATAATTCTGATCATTTGCGCCTAGCAATATAGTAATGATATCAGGTCTAAAACGATTAAAACTCCATTCACTTTCTCCAGGCTTTACGCCTTCAACCATAACATCAAAAAACCCTGCTTTATCATATACATCTGGGATAAGAGAATCTGATTTTTTAGGGCCATTCGTATATCCAGAAACTACGCCCCATCCGCTTCCGCAAACAATAGAATAATCTGCATCAAGTTCAAGAGCAGTTTTATATGCATAAGATTTTGTAATATCTTCTGTCTCAATTCTAAAACTTACACGAGGATTTGTTTCATCAACACCATAAGCAGCAGTTGCTGAATCACCAATAAACTCAATTTTACGAGATTTTTCCTCTGTAGGAAAAATCTCACCTTTAGCATCTGTAGTAATTTTTTTGATTCCTGAGTTTGCCATAAGACATTCAGAAACTTGTATGATTCTAACCACACCAGTCTGCAGATCCTTTGAATCAAAAAGAATGAATTCTTTACTGTCTGCTCTCAGGATTTCATCGAGAATACGTTCATTATTAAAAAAAGCAACAATTCTTGCATTTCTGTGCCATGAATCTTTTACAAAGGTTACTGAAAGTTTTTTTGCACTTACATTAAATTCAATACCTGTTCCTGAATGAGTCAGAATCGCAGTTTCATTTTCATAGATAGTTCGGCCAAGCAGACGAACATTTCCTTCATCCGGCGTAAAATCTTTTACTTTTCCAGTTTTAGAAGCTGAAAACCCCAGATTTATAAAGACTGTAAGAATAAGAAATAAAGCAGTCAGTTTCTTCATCAAAATCTCCTTAAAATATAGCAAATGACCTTTTACATAAATTATACACTTAAGAATCTGAAAAAGATAGAAAAATTGAACTTACCCGACCCTCAGCAGCATTCAATTACTGTCAACTTCCCTCCCTTGACCCTTCCTCAGAATTTTGTTAAAGTTTAATTATCTTATGAGCAAAGGCGCTCATTTCTTCTTACGACTTGGTGTCGCTGGATGAAATGAACGCCTTTTTTTTGGAGAATTAAATGTATACACAGGAAGAAGTTCTGGATTTTGTACGCGAGGAAGATGTAAAATTTATCCGTCTGGCCTTTTTTGATTTAAAGGGTATTCAAAAAAATATTTCTATAATGGCAGGACAGCTGGAAAACGTTTTTAATAACGGAGTCAGTTTCGATGCCTCTGCGATTTATGGTTTTGAAACTCCAGAGAAATCAGATCTCTTTCTCCACCCGGATCCAACTACACTGGCCGTTCTTCCATGGCGTCCAAATACCGGAAAAGTTGTCCGCATGTTCTGTACAATTTCTTATCCGGACGGAACTCCTTACAAAAAAGACTGCCGCACTCTTCTTGCAAATGCAGTAAAAAAAGCAAAAGATTCTGGCGTACAGTTCAGATTTGGAACTGAAATTGAATTCTATCTTTTTAAGCTTGATGAAAAAGGTGAACCAACAAAAATTCCTTTTGATAACGCAAGTTATATGGATATTGCTCCGGAAGATAAGGGAGAAAATATCCGCCGTGAAATCTGCTTTACACTGGAACAGATGGGTATTCAGCCGGAAGCAAGCCATCACGAAGAAGGTCCTGGTCAGAACGAAATTGACTTCCACTACTCTGACGCACTTACCACTGCAGACAATGCCGCAACCTTCAAATGGATTGTACGTACACGTGCCGCAAGCAACGGACTTTACGCAGACTTTTCACCAAAGCCTCTCGCAGATAAAGCAGGCAGCGGTTTCCACATCAACATTTCCTGTTCAGATGCTTCTAAAAAACGCAACGTACTCGCAGGTATCTTAAAGCATGCAGAAGAACTCACTTACTACATGAACTGCACAGAAGCTTCTTACGACAGACTTGGTTCCTGCAAGGCTCCTCAGTATATTGCCTGGGGCCCAGAAAACCGTTCAACCTTTATCCGAGTTCCATCCATCACAACAGAAGATGCAAGCCGTATAGAAATCCGAACTCCTGTCAGTGAGTGCAACGTATACATAGTATTCACACTTTTGATTCACGCCGCACTTGACGGAATCAAAAATAATCTTGAGCCTCCTGAGCCTGTTACAGAAAATCTTTTTGGAAGCCCTTCTATACCGCTCAGAAACTTCAAACTTAAAACATTGCCAGACACTCTGGCTTCCGCAAAAGAAATCGCTGAGAAGAGTTCATTCATCAAGGAAGTTCTTGGATTCTAAAAATGACAGAAGACACTCACAGCGTTTTAGTTGTTACAAAAGATTCTAAGCTTTCTCAATCAATCAGTGCCATGCTGATGCCTCCTCTTTTTGAAACAGAGGTTATGAATGATTTTAACGAAGCACGCCGCCGTGTCTCAGAGCGTCTTTACAATATCATTCTTGTGGATTATTCAGAAGGAGAAGGTTCTGACTTTGCAATAGACGCTTCGGAAGGCCTGAGTACAATTCTTCTGCTTACCCCAGCCGCCCTCTTTGAAGAAGTCAGCTATCGAGTAGAAGGCTACGGTATAATTACCGTTCCTAATCCTTTTGACCAGTTTACTTTCTATGCAATGATAAAAGCAGCCATTGCCGTACAATACAAAGTTCAGGTTCTTTCAAGCCAGACAACAAAACTCAAAGTCAAGATGGAAGAAATCAAACAGGTAAACCGCGCAAAAATGCTTTTGATGCAGAACATGAATATGAGCGAACAGGAAGCCCACCGCTACATAGAAAAAGAAGCGATGGACCGCGGCATGAAACGAATCGCAATTTCAGAAGAAATAATCAAAACATATGGTTAGGAGGGGAAAGCCTTCCCCTCGCTCCAGCCCGCTTCGCGGTCTTACGCTACCCCTTCTCCTATGGGGACACCCCCTAAAACCCCCGCTATTACACCGGATACTCTCCAGAAAAACAACCTTTACAAAATCCATCAGCTTCAGGCTTACAGCTTCGCAGAGCTTCAATCATTCCTTCAAGAGAAATAAAGGCCAGTGAATCAGCACCAATTTCTTTTCGTATTTCTTCGAGTTCATGAGTACTTGAAATCAATTCATTTTTACTTGGTGTATCAATTCCAAGATAGCATGGAAATTTAACCGGTGGAGAACTTACACGAAAGTGAACTTCTTTAGCACCTGCACGCCGTAAAATCTGGACGAGTCTGCGGCTTGTAGTTCCACGTACAATCGAATCATCAATTACAATTACACGCTTTCCTTCAAGGTCGCTTCTTATGGCATTCAATTTTACAAAGACCATGTTCTCTCGTTCTTTCTGAGTAGGCGCAATAAAGGTTCGGCCTATATATTTATTTTTAATGATTCCCATTCCGTATGGAACTCCGCTTGCTCTTGCATAGCCCTGGGCAGCACCAAGTCCGGAATCAGGAACTCCAATTACAACATCAGCTTCAACAGGAGACTCTTTTGCAAGAACCTCACCCATTTTATAACGTGCTTCCTGAACGGCAATCCCGTCTATTACACTGTCCGGGCGTGCAAAGTAAACATATTCAAAAATACAGGTTTTCTTAGCGACCTCTGTGTATTTGATGGAACGAAGTCCCTCTTTTGTAATTACGACGATTTCGCCAGGCTCAACGTCGCGGATATACTCTCCGTTTACCGCATCTATTGCACAGGATTCCGAAGCAAGAATATAGCCGTCTTTTACTTTTCCAAGACAGAGGGGACGTATACCATTTGGATCGCGAACGCCAATCAGCAGATTCTCTGTCATTATACAAAGAGCGAAAGAACCTTTTATTTCTTTTACTGCCTGAACAACTGCGGTTACAAATAAATCATTATCGTGCTCAACCTGACTGCCTAGCTTGCCGCCGTTTTCAACGAACTTTCTTACTATCAGTTTTAAGATAACTTCGCTGTCACTGGTGCTGGAAAAAGTACTTCCATAATCCTCCAGCATTTCGCGAATCTTTGCGTGATTTACAAGCTGACCGTTATGAGAAAGTGCAATAGATCCAAGCTTAAATGAATTCAAAAAAGGCTGTGCATTTTCTATTGTGCGTCCGCCTGCAGTTGCGTAGCGCACATGTCCAACAGCAATATTTCCTTCAAGTTTTTCAAAGTGTCCCTGTTCAAAAACATCGCTTACAAGGCCTATATCTTTATGCAGTTTTATTTTACTACCATCACTTACAGCAATTCCGGCAGATTCCTGACCACGGTGCTGCAAGGCAGTAAGGGCAAAATATGAAAGTCCGGCTGCATTTTCTGCGCCGTAGATTCCAACTACTCCACATTCATCATGCAAGCCCATTTTTTATTTCTCCAGTAAAAAGCTGTCTATCTGGCGGGCACACTCGCGGCCTTCGGCAATTGCCCAGACTACGAGAGACTGTCCGCGGTGCATGTCACCGGCAGTAAAGATTTTTGGAACTGAAGTTGCATAGCCGTTAGGGCTTGCGAGCTCCGGTGTTTCATCACCTTTTGAAGCAACTGTTCCGCGTGGTCCAAGTTCTGTTCCAAAGGCCTGTGCCGTATATTCTTCACAGCCAACAAAGCCAGCGGCAACAAGAAGGAGGTCGCAAGGCAGAGTCTTTTCTGTACCCGCTCTTTCTACCAGCTGACGCTTTCCGTCTATTGTCTGGAACTCAACTTCTATTGTTTTTACAGCCTTGATATGGCCGTTTTCACTGATTACTTCTTTTACAGTAGTTTCATAAACGCGAGGGTCGTGACCGAATTTTGCAATTGATTCTTCTGCACCGTAATCTACCTTGAGGGTTTTAGGCCATTGTGGCCAAGGGTTATTTGCGGCCCGTTCAACAGGAGGACATGGCATCATTTCAATCTGAGTTACAGATTTACAGCCCAGACGGATTGCAGAGCCACAGCAGTCGTTTCCTGTATCACCACCACCAACAATTACAAGGTCCTTTCCTTCAACTTCTACACCAAAATTCTGTAAAAGCATCTGGCTGATTTGTTTATTAGCCGGAGCAATACCAATTTTTTCAAGGGCACCGCTGGTTGCGATTACACTCTTTGTAACTGCCTTGAGGAAGTCTACGGCGAACATTACGCCTTTAGTGTCTACGCCGGCAGCAGTAAGTGCGCGGGCTTTTTTTGCACCGCAGCAGAGAGCAACGGCATCAAAGTCCTGCATAATCTGACTTGCTGAATAGCTTCGTCCTACATCGGCATTGAAAATAAATTCAACACCTTCTGCCTTCATAAGCTCAATGCGGCGGTCTACAATTTTCTTATCCAGCTTCATGTTAGGAATACCGTACATCAAAAGTCCGCCGGCTTTATCTTCCCGCTCAAAAACTGTAACATTGTGGCCGCGGCGGTTAAGCCAGTCGGCAGCAGCAAGGCCCGCAGGGCCGGCACCAATTACGGCAACTTTTTTACCGCTGCGGTGAGCTGGGATTTCCGGCTTCATGTAGCCTGTTTCAAAGGCTTTTTCTATGATGAATAATTCGTTATCGTGAACAGTAACGGCTCCGTCTCCAACTACAGGGCTGCCGCAGTTGCAGGCCTTTTCGCAGAGGGCAGGACAAACGCGGCCGGTGAACTCTGGAAAACTTGAAGTTTTCAAAAGTCTCCAGGCAGCCATATCATACTGGCCGTTGAAAAGGGCGTCATTCCATTCCGGGATATAATTATGGAGAGGACAGCCTGTTACCATGCCGGCAAGCTTAATTGCGCTCTGGCACATAGGCACACCGCAGTTCATACAGCGGGCAGCCTGTTCGCGGCGGACCTTTTCATCCAGTTTCGGATGGAATTCCTTAAAGTTACATATTCGCTCCAGAGGTGGAACGTTTCCATTTTCTACTCTTTTATAATCCATGAATCCTGTTGGTTTTGCCATAATCGTCCTCCTTCCCTACGCTGTACACTTTCTGAAGGCATCAAGTACTACCTCGTCATAAGGCTTGCCGGATTTTTCTTCTGCGGCAATTTCTGTCATAATCTTCAGATAATCGTTTGGAATGATTTTCTTGAAGCAGGTCTTGTAATGCTCCCAGTCAGCAAGAATTGCTTTGGCACGTTCACTGCCGGTTTCTTCTGCATGCTGCTGGATGAGATCGTGAAGTCTCTCTTCGTCACTTGTGTCACGCAGAGTTGTTGTCTCATCATCAAGGGCATACATTTTTACAAGCTCATGATTCATGCGTTTATAAAGGTCATGATTTTCATCGAGAACATAAGCCACGCCGCCGCTCATTCCGGCACAGAGGTTCTTTCCTGTAGCACCAAGGATTACTGCAGTTCCGCCTGTCATGTATTCAAGGCCGTGGTCGCCGCAGCCTTCTGCTACAACGGTTGCTCCAGAGTTACGTACACAGAAGCGCTCGCCTGCCACACCGTTGATAAAGGCTGTACCGCTTGTTGCACCAAAGAGAGCAACGTTACCAACGATGATATTGCTGTCTGCAGCACCTTCAAAGCTTGCAGGCTTTTTGATTACTACCTTACCGCCGCTGAGGCCCTTACCGAAGGCATCGTTTGCATCACCTGTAAGACGGAGGGTAAGGCCCTTTGGAATAAAGGCACCAAAGCTCTGACCTGCACCACCTTTAAAGTGAACTGTGTATGTGTCGTCGGAAAGAGTATTGCCGAACTTCTTCTGGATTTCTGATCCAAGTATTGTTCCCACTGTTCGGTCTGTTGACTGAATTGGGATTGCCTTTGAATCACCCTTCTTTTCAAACCATGGAAGGAGTGTCTTTTCATCAACTGTACTTTCAAGCTTGAAGTCAAAGAGTGAGCGGTCTGCCTTCCAATCGTTATCCGAAGCATTTGCAAGAACGCGGCTCATATCAACAAGACCTGCTCGCTTGAAGCCCTGCTTATCTTTCAATTTCAAGAGGTCTGTGCGGCCACAGAGTTCTTCAACTGAATGAACTCCGAGTTTTGCCATAAGCTCTCGCATTTCCTGGGCAATGAACTTCATGAAGTTTTCAACATACTCTGGCTTTCCAGGGAACTTAGCGCGGAGTTTTTCGTTCTGAGTTGCAACACCAAATGGACAGGTATCCAGCTGGCAGACTCGCATCATAGAACAGCCCATTGCAATAAGAGGAGCAGTTGCAAAACCAAACTCTTCTGCGCCAAGGAGAGCTGCAATTGTTACATCGCGGCCGCTCATCAGCTTACCGTCAGTTTCAATTACTACACGGCCACGAAGTCCGTTCTGAATCAGAGTCTGGTGAGTCTCGGCAAGACCAAGCTCCCAAGGAAGTCCTGCATGGTGAATAGATGAAATTGGAGCTGCACCAGTACCACCGTCGTGGCCAGAAATCAAAATAACCTGAGCACCGGCCTTTGCAACACCGGCAGCAATTGTTCCGACGCCTGCTTCACTTACAAGCTTTACGCTGATTCTGGCAGCGCGGTTTGCATTTTTCAAGTCGTAAATCAACTGAGCCAAGTCCTCGATTGAGTAAATATCATGATGTGGTGGTGGCGAAATGAGGGCTACACCTGGGGTTGCGTAACGTGTCTTTGCAATCCATGGGTAAACCTTTTTACCTGGAAGGTGTCCACCCTCGCCCGGCTTTGCTCCCTGGGCCATTTTGATTTGAATCTCGCGGGCGCTCAAAAGATATTCTTCTGTAACACCAAATCGCCCGCTGGCAACCTGCTTGATTGCCGAGTTGTATTCAGTTCCAAGGCGCTCTGGCTTTTCGCCGCCTTCTCCAGAGTTTGATTTTCCGTGCAGGTGATTCATTGCGGCTGCCATGCACTTGTGGGCTTCTTCCGAAATTGAACCGTAAGACATGGCACCAGTCTTAAAGCGTTTAACGATTTCGTCTACGCTTTCTACTTCTTCAATATTAATTCCACCGTCTGCAGGGAAATTAAAGTCCAGCATAGCGCGGAGAGTATGTGGATGAGCGTTATCGTCTACTAAGGCAGTGTATTCCTTAAAGCGGTTATAGTCACCGTTGCGGGTTGCCTGCTGCAGGGCCACGATTGTTTCAGGATTATAAAGATGGCTTTCTGCCTGAGGGCCACGGCGGAACTTGTGCTTTCCAAAGGAATCTAGATGCTGATTAACTGTGAGGCCGGCCGGGTCAAAGCCCTGGTCATGATGATAGCGAACATCCTCTTCAATTTCCTTGAGGCCGACACCACCAACACGGCTTACTGTATTTGTAAAATATTTTTCTACTACGTCCTGAGCAATTCCGACTGCTTCAAAAATCTGAGCCGACTGGTAAGACTGAATTGTTGAAATACCCATCTTTGCGGCAATCTTTACGATACCGTTGATAACTGCCTTGTTGTAGTCATCGATTGCTGTGTGATAATCCTTGTCCAGAATCTTCTGGTCGATGAGTTCGGCAATTGCTTCGTGAGCAAGATAAGGATTGATTGCGCGGGCACCGTAACCAAGACACATTGCAGCCTGATGAACATCACGAACTTCGGCAGTTTCAAGAATGATTGAAACCGCAGTACGCTTCTTTGTTCGGATCAGGTACTGCTCAACGGCAGAGGTTGCAAGAATTGCAGGAATGGCCGCATGTGTTTCGTCTACACCACGGTCACTGAGTATGATGATGTTGTAACCGTCTGCGTAGGCTGCATCAATCTGAGCAAAAAGATTGTCGAGGGCAGCCTCCAGATTTCCACTTGCCTTTATTTCAAAAAGAATAGAAATTGTCTTAGCCTTAAGTCCCGGCTGATTGAGTGCTGCAATCTTAATCAAATCAGTTCCAGTCAAAATAGGATTGTTGATTTCAAGTACCCGGCAGTTTTTAGCTGCTGGCTCAAGAAGGTTTCCGTCCTTACCAACGTAAACGGTTGTGTCTGTAACAATCTTTTCACGCAGGCTGTCGATAGGTGGATTTGTAACCTGAGCAAAAAGCTGCTTAAAATAACTGAAAAGGCTTGGATGTTTTTCACTCATAACTGCAAGCGGAGTATCAACACCCATAGATGCTGTTGGTTCAACGCCGTTCTTTGCCATAGGAAGAACCATCTCGTTTACATCTTCATAGTTCCAGCCAAAGGCACGATACAAAATATTTCTTTCATCCAGAGTGTGAACCGGAATCTTTTTGTTTGGAATTTTAAGGTCAGCAAGATGAACAAGATTCATATCAAGCCATTCGCCGTATGGATAAAGCGATGCATATTCTTTTTTACATTCTTCATCGGAAATGATTTTTTTCTGAACTGTATCTACCAGCAGGATACGGCCAGGCTGAAGACGTGATTTGATTTTTATGTTTTCTTCTGGAATGTCGAGAACTCCAACTTCAGAACTCAAAATCAGCATGCCGTCTTTTGTGATATAGTAGCGGCTTGGACGAAGACCATTGCGGTCCAGAGTTGCACCAAGTAAATCACCATCACTGAACAAAATAGCTGCAGGTCCGTCCCAGCTTTCCATCATGGTTGCCCAGTAGTGATAGAAATCTTTTTTGTTCTGAGGCATATTGTCGTCGTGCTTCCAAGGCTCTGGGATACACATCATAACTGCGAGTGGAAGAGGCACCCCGTTCATCAAAAGGAACTCGAGTGTGTTGTCCAGCATTGCAGAGTCAGAACCGGTAGTATCAACGGCCGGCAGGATTTTCTGCATCTGATCTTTATTAAGTTTTTTAGATTCCACAGTTTCTTCGCGGGCCAGCATACGGTCTACGTTTCCGCGGATTGTATTGATTTCTCCGTTGTGGGCTATGAAGCGGTTTGGATGAGCACGCTGCCAGCTAGGCTGTGTATTTGTAGAAAAGCGTGAATGCACGATTGCAAGTGCCGACTCATATTCCGGAGACTGAAGATCTGAATAGAAAGTACGAAGCTCGTGAACCAGGAACATTCCCTTGTAAACGATGGTACGGGAACTCAGAGAACATACGTAGGTGGGGCAAGTCTTCCCCTCGCTCGCACTTCGTTGCTCGCTACCCCTTCTAGCGGGGGTCTCCCCCGCAACGCCCCCGTCCGAGTTCTTCTCAAACTCGCGTCTCACAATATAAAGCTGTCGGTCAAAATCAATCCCCGTCTCACAATCACCAGGCTTTTCCACAAATCCCTGCCAGATTTCCGGCATACAATCACGAGCCTTTTTACCAAGAACATCAGCATTTACAGGAACCTTACGCCAGCCAAGGAACTTAAGCCCTTCAGCTTTTACGCAGGCCTCAAATCGCTCTTTTTCCGAAGCTGCACCACCTGCCGGGAAAAAGAACTGACCAATACCATATTCTCTTTCACCAAGCTTTCCGACAAGTTCACCAGCTTCCTTCTTAAAAAAGTCATGACTTATCTGAACCAGGATTCCAACACCGTCTCCCGTTTCACCGCTTGCATCTTTACCAGCACGGTGTTCCAGTTTTTCAACAATACTCAGAGCATTGTCCACAATTTTGTGAGACTTACTTCCGTCAATATTAACTACTGCTCCAATTCCACAGTTGTCGTGTTCAAAACTTGGCTCATATAACGTCTTCATCTTTTTGATACTCCAAAAAAAGCAAAGGCCGCGCACACAGACATACTACTTCCGTATACGCAGCCTCATTGCCGACTTTGAGATAAAATTTCTAAAAACAAAAAAAGGCCGTAGACACAATCTCGTTGCATACGAAACTCTATCTACGACCTCTTTGCCGTTAGTTCTTTAATAATAATGAATTTTTATATTAATAGTCAAGATAAATTGTATTTTTTTATTTGGATTATCCGGCATTACTGTGGTATAATTTAAGAGGGTGTGGAAATAAATCGGAGATGAGAATGACACCTGTAAACATCGCTTTGGATATATACAGCATTCTGCTGGGCATTATCCTGATTATTTCAATTCTTTTACGCCATCATAATGATAAACAGCAAAGCTGGATTAAATGGATGGTATTAACAAATATCATACTGGCTTCATCGCACATCTGCCGCCTTCTTACAGAAGGTAAAACAGGTCCTGTTTGTGATATCGTTTTCCCGATTTCAATTTTCGTTTTATATGGCGCAGTTTATACAATCATCGTTACAACCGTAATCGAATTCATCCTTTTTATAAATCAAAAACGTTTCAGAAAACTTTTGACTTACACCGTATTCGTTTCTTCTATTATATTTTCCCTCTTCCTGATTCTAAGTCCAACTTTCGGAACTTATTATGTTATTCATGAAGATAATACTTTTGAGCACGGTCCTTTTATTGCAATACCTTATATCCTTCAGATTCTTCACTATGTCTTACTTGCAATATATCTGTTTGCAAACAGAAAATCACTTAAGGCTTCAAGAGTTGCAGCAATTATTACCTTCATTCTTTTCCCTCAGATTGCACAGTTCATTCAGTTTTTAAAACCGGGACTTTATCTTGTGCCTCCGGGATATTGTGTTACCTTCCTTGTAATGTTTATTTTCGAAAATTACAGGCTAGAAGAATCTCTTGATTCAACAGAAGTTAAGCTTGACGAAAAATCTCAGGAGCTCGATGAAAAAGTTTCTGAAATTGAACGTTCAAAACTTGCCGTAATCAAAATGCAGAATCACACAATCGAAAGTCTTTCCAACCTTGTTGAAAACCGCGACGAAGATACCGGCGAGCATGTAAGGCGCACCAGAGCTTATGTTGAACTCCTTGCCGTTCAGTTAATGAAAAATAATCATTATCCCGAAATCCTTAATCCACGTTACATAAGATTTTTAAAACGCGCCGCTCCTATGCATGATATTGGAAAGATTGTTGTACCCGATGCAATCCTCAAAAAGCCGGGCCGCTTAACAGATGAAGAATTTGCACAGATGAAGCGTCATGCCTCAGAAGGTGGCCGTATTGTTCATGAAATTCTTGATGATTATGAAGACCCCGAATATATCCAGATTACTGCAGACATAGCAAAATATCATCATGAAAAATGGAATGGAACAGGCTATCCTGAAAAATTAAAGGGATATGAAATTCCATTATGCTCAAGAATTATGGCAATTGCAGATGTTTTTGATGCCCTGGTTTCTCCGAGAGTCTATAAATCACCTATGAGTTATGACGAAGCATTTAAAATAATTGAAGAAGGAAGCGGTGTTCACTTTGATCCGATTATCGCAAAAGAATTTATCACCATCAAAGAAAAAGCCGCTTCAATCAACGAAAGCTTTAAACATGTAGATTAAGATTAATAAGCCTTGTCGTGAACGTCGCACGCTAACGCGTGCTTACCGAGTTTGCTTTGCAAACTCGACCTGCATCACTTAGTTTCTATACGCGTCGTTGTGGACTCCTCCAATGGCTCTACCACTTGGCTCATCCATGTTCTTCCAGGCTGCATCCCATTCAAGGGCTTTTGCGGTTGAGCAGGCAACTCCGGCTTCATGAGGCACACACTTTGCGGCGCTGTCGCTTGGGAAGAGTCGGCTGTAGATTTCGCGGTAGTAGTATTCCTCTTTTGTTTTTGGAGGATTTACCGGGAAGCGGTTTTCACGGCGGGCAAACTCAGCGTCGCTTACCTTTTCCTCTGTCATCTTCTTAAGAGTATCAATCCAGCTGTAGCCTACACCATCACTGAACTGTTCCTTCTGGCGCCATGCAATACTTTCCGGAAGAAGATCTTCAAAAGCTTTACGTAAAATCCATTTTTCCATACGCTGCTTACCGTCCGGCAGTTTTATATTCATTTTATCTGATGGATTCAAGCCCATAGCAATATCAATAAAATCTTTATCAAGGAAAGGAACGCGGCCTTCAACACCCCAGGCCATAAGAGACTTGTTTGCGCGGAGACAATCATAAAGATGAAGCTTACTCATTTTGCGAACCAGCTCCTCATGGAACTCCTGGGCATTTGGAGCCTTGTGGAAGTAAAGGTAACCGCCGAAAAGTTCATCACTACCCTCACCACTCAAAACCATCTTAATACCCATAGATTTGATTACACGGGCAAGAAGGTACATTGGAGTTGAAGCACGTACAGTTGTAATATCATAAGTTTCAATATGATAAATTACATCAGGAAGCGCATCCAATGCTTCCTGAATTGTAAAATGAACTTCGTGATGAACAGTACCAATGTAGTCTGCAGCCTTTTTAGCAGCAATAAGGTCTGGGGAACCTTCAAGACCAACTGCAAAACTATGAAGCTGTGGCCACCAGGCAGCTTCTTTACTGTCTGTTTCAACACGTTTTTTAGAATATTTCTGAGTAACAGCCGCAATAATAGAACTGTCCAGACCGCCGCTCAAAAGAACACCATAAGGAACATCAGACATCAGCTGAGCTTTTACAGCAGCTTCCAGACCATTACGAACTTTTTCAATAACAGCCGGGTTTATAACCTCGCCCTTATCATCAGTTGCTTTCGGGGCATTCTTTACACTGTCATAAGATTCCCAGTCTCTCTTATACCATTTTACAGGTTTGGGAGATGCTGAAACAAGTTCAGCATGACCACTGTCACCCTGAACTTGTTTCAGGGTCTCTTTACCTGAGTACAGGTAACAACCGTTCGGAAATTCTTCAATTGTCTGGCAGTCGCCCTCAAGAGCCTTAAGCTCACTTGCAACATAATAACGGCCGCTCTTATCCCAGCCCTGATACAACGGAATAACACCAATTTCATCACGGCCAATAAGATAAGTATCGTTCTCGCTGTCGTAAAGTGCAAACGCAAAAATACCAGAAAGCTCTTCAATCATTTTTGAAAAATCACCGCTCTCACGATACTTTTTATAAAGAGGAATAATAACCTCACAGTCACTTCCGGTTCTGAATTTATAAGTACTTTCAAACTTAGCACGAATTTCCTTATGGTTGTATATTTCGCCGTTAGCCGCAAGAATGATTTTTTCATCATCACTGACAAGAGGCTGCTTACCGCTCAAAGGGTCAACAATCGAAAGACGCTCATGACTCAAAATAGCATTATTACCAGTATAAACACCGCTCCAATCCGGTCCACGGTGACGAATCTTCTTAGACATCTCCAAAACCTGTGCACGAAGTTCTTCTTTCAATCCCTCCGCAATCGGCGCACTACCTGAGTTCAAATCAAAACAGCCGACAAATCCACACATACAAACCTCCAGAAAAAAAAGAGGCCGTAGACACTACCTCTGCCTGTTGCAAAAGTATTATCTACGGCCTCTTTGTCGTATATCTTTAATATTATCGTTTTAATCGATGCTTTGCAATAGTTTTATATAATCAATATCTTTACTGCACAGCAATCTGCGCACTCTGCAGTTTGTAGTACTCACCCTTCTTTGCCATAAGCTCTTCGTGAGTTCCAAGTTCCACGATTCCATGGTCATTTACCACAGCAATTTTGTCTGCATTTTTAATAGTAGAAAGTCTATGCGCAATTACAAGAGTTGTGCGACCTCGGGAAAGCTCGTCGAAGGCGTGTTGTATCTTGATTTCGGTCGCAGTGTCTAAGGCGGATGTCGCTTCGTCGAGAATCAGGATTGGTGGATTTTTCAGGAAGCAGCGGGCTATCGAGACGCGCTGTTTTTGTCCGCCGCTGAGTTTAATGCCGCGTTCGCCCACCACGGAGTTGTAGCCGTTAGGCATTTTCATGATGTCTTCGTGGATTTCGGCTCTGCGGGCTGCAGTCTCAATTTCTTCCTGAGTAGCATTTGGTTTTCCGTAAGCAATATTCTCGCGGATAGTTCCAGCAAAAAGAAAAACATCCTGCTGAACAATTCCAATCTGAGTACGCAGAGACTTCTTTTTAATCTGATGAATATCAATTCCATCCAGACTTATTGAGCCACCTGTAATTTCATAAAATCGCGGAATCAAATTACAGATTGTAGTTTTTCCGCCTCCACTCGCTCCAACAAGAGCAAACTTTTCTCCCGAATGGATTTCAAGATTTACATTCTGCAAAACAGGAAAATCCGGAGTATAAGAAAAACTTACATCCTTAAAACTGATGTTTCCGCGTGCAGAAAGAATCTCAACAGCATCAGGTGCATCAGCAGGCTCAGCTTCTGTCCTCATAAGTTCAATAAAGCGGTTAAAGCCAGCCATACCGGTTGCAAACTGTTCAACAAAACCGTTCAGTCTTTTAATCGGGCCAACAAAACTTGCAACAAATAAGTTAGCCGCAACTAAATCCGGCAGAGTCATTTTTCCCTTCATGATAAAAAATCCGCCAACCGCAAGCGTAAGCAGCGAAAGCAGATTATTACAGAATTCTATATTTGAAAAAAAGCTTGCCATATAGCGGAAGCGTCCCTGTTTTGCAGCACTGTACTGCTGGTTATACCCGGCAAAACGCTCCCTCTCAAAATCTTCGTTTGCAAATCCCTTTGTAACACGGATTCCCGAAATACTTGATTCCAGCCCCGCATTTACCTCTGCAGTAGTTTCCTTTACCTTTGTAGAAGCCTTTGAAAGATTTCTGCGCGAAGTAAATACAATGAAGAAAATCGCAGGCAGCATGATAAAAACAATTATCGCAAGCTCCCATCTGATTGTAAGAAGAAGCACAAATGAGCCGATAAGATTCAGCATTGCAATAGAAAAATCTTCAGGTCCATGATGCGCCAGCTCAGTAATTTCAAAAAGATCAGTTGTCGCCCGCGACATGATTTTTCCGGTACGATTTGTATCAAAAAAACTTAAGGGAAGTTTTTCCAGATGATCAAAAACATCCCGTCTCATATCCTGCTCCACGCGGTTACCAAAAACGTGGCCCCAGTAAGCGACAAACCAGTTACACATTTTATGAGCGCAGAAACCCACAAACAAAATGCCAACAAGAATTAAAAAAGTCTTCAGCTGGCGGTTTGGAATCAAAGTATTCAATGCAAAACGCGAAAACATCGGAAAAGCAACATCAATTGCCGCCATAAAAAACGCGCAGATCATATCAGCAACAAAAAGCCCGACATGCGGCTTATAATACGAGAAGAAAATCTTAAGCGGGTGCTTTGTAAAATCCATTTTTGAAGTTTATCATAAATCATGATTCCTTGCGAGAAGAAAGACAAGATATAACAAGATATTTGACCATTCTTCCCTCATACCTTATACTTTTCTTATGACAATAACGTTTTATCAGATTATCACCCTGGCCGTTCTTCTGGTCTTTTCTCTTATTCTTACAATTGAAGATATCAAAACCCTCTCCGCAAATATTCACCTTCAGTGGCTCTCAGTTTACGCAGCCCTCGCCTGCCATCTGATTTTCAACCGCACCGAAATATGGATTTTTATAATATCAGCAATGATTACCGGCACCTTTTATTTTGCCGTCAGAAAAATCACAAAAAACAAACTGGGCCCGGCGGATGTCTGGTTCGGCTTTTTCCAAGGCCTTTTTCTCATTCCCAAAATGATTCCAATCTGTTTCGCAGCAGAAGTCATCCTCACCCTGATAATCATGAACAAAAAAATCGGCCACAAAGCATTTCCATTCATACCCTTTATGGCCTTTGGCCTGCTTGTCGCCTATATTATTCAGATTTTCTTTTTCACCGCATAAATTTCTATAATCACCCTTGACCCTCGTCCGCCCTCCGCGTATTATAAAACACTATGCTAGATCTGGAATCCCTGAAAAATGAACTTAATCCGCAGCAGTACCGTGCCGTAACTACAACAGAAGGTGCAATCCTCATCATTGCTGGAGCTGGAAGCGGAAAAACCCGTGTAATCACCTTCAGAATTGCACATATGCTCGACAAGGGTATTCCTCAAAGTCAGATTCTTGCCCTCACATTCACAAACAAAGCCGCAAAAGAAATGGCAGACCGCATCAAGGATTTGACTCAGAAAAAGCTTCAGAATCTTACTGTTTCAACTTTCCACGCTTTTGGTGTACGCATTTTACGTCAGGATATCGACAAGCTTGGCTGGCGTGAAAATTTTTCTATCTATGACGAAACAGACCGCGTTGCCCTTATCAAAGAATGTGGCCGCGAACTCAAGTTTTCTCCGGAAGCAATGGATATCTACACAATTGGAAATCTGATTTCTAACATAAAAACCGGCCGTAAAAACTGGGAAACCGCAAACGACATGTACCGCCCGCTATACGAAATGTATCAGGAAGGCTTAAAACTGTACAATGCTGTAGATTTTGATGATCTGATTGTTCTTCCAATCAAGCTTTTCCGCGAGTTCCCGGAGGTTCTTGAGCGTTACCGTGAACGCTATAAATATCTTATGGTAGATGAGTTTCAGGATACAAGCCATCAGCAGTATGAAATGATGCACCTTCTGGCAGACAAAAACGTTGCCGTTGTAGGAGATGACGATCAGAGTATTTACAGCTGGAGAGGCGCCGACTACCAGAATATTATCAATTTTGAAAAGGATTTTGATGTTACAGAAATCCGCCTTGAGCAGAATTACCGTTCCACCGGAACAATTCTCGAAGCAGCAAACGGTGTAATCAGTCATAACACAAACCGCAAGGATAAAAAGCTCTGGAGCGGTAAAGGCGCTGGAAAACCGATTGAGCTTTTTATGCCCTTAAATGAAAGTGACGAAGCGGACTTTATTGCAGAATCAATTCTTGGAATTGCTGTTGAAGAAAAACGCAAGTATGATGATTTTGGTGTCCTCATGCGGGCCAACACTCAGAGCCGTTTTATTGAAGAAGCTTTCTTGAAGAATAATATTCCATATACGATGAGCGGCGGAACGTCCTTCTTTGAACGCAAGGAAATTAAGGATGTAATCAGTTATCTCCGCGTAATTTCAAATCATGATGATGATATCAATCTTTTGCGAATTATAAACACACCGCGCAGAGGTATAGGCCGTGCCGCAATTCAGCTGATGAATGATGCTGCAGCAGAAAACGGCTGTACACTTTGGAATGCAATTGATTATCTGATTCACGCAGAAGCTTCTCAGGCAAGCGATGTTTTAAAAGAAGATTTACAAAATTTTGTAGATATTATTGAAGGAAACCGCCAGAAGCTTTTGAGTGGCCGCGGTCTTGCGGCAAAGGTTCGCCAGTTTGTTGATGATATTGATTACAAAAGTTATCTTGTTTCTGAGTATCCGAAAAGTGAAAAGGCTGTCAGTTATAAACTGAAAAATATAGAAGAGTTTACTCAATTTATTGATACCTGGGAAAATGATCCGGATAATACTAATCCAAATCTTTATAACTACTTAAACAGAATTACACTTGCAAGCCACGACAATGGTGATGATGAAGCTGATAAAGGAAAAGTAAACCTTATGACTATTCATGCTTCAAAGGGTCTGGAATTTCCTGTGGTATTTATTGCTGGCGTTGAAGAAGGCTTAATTCCTCATGCACGCTCAGTCGAAGAAAATGACGGCGATGTAGAAGAAGAAAGAAGATTGTTTTATGTAGCAATTACAAGAGCCCGGGAAAAACTTATCATGTCTTCCTGCCAGAAAAGAAAAAGACGCCAGTTCAGAACTGATGACACCTATTCCGGCAGTCCATTTGATTATGTTGAAGTTATGCCAAGCCGCTTCCTCGACGAAATCCCTGCAAACCTCGTAGAATACCACGAACCAAAGCAGCTCACCGAAGAAGAAACCGGCGCCATGTTCTCCGACTTCCTGAGCACCCTGAAGGCGAAGATGTAAAAAAAATCCGGTGGTTGAGCCTGTCGAAACCACCGAAATGACACTACACCCTATACTTAATCTTCTTTCCTGTACCCTCGTACAGCTTCTTTCTCATCTCACTAACCTGAGGGTCAGTAATATAATCATCAAAGCTCATCATGCGGTCAATAACACCATTCGGAGTAATCTCAACAATACGGTTAGCAATAGACTGAATAAACTCATGGTCGTGAGAGCTGAAAAGAATCACGCCAGGAAAGGCAATCAAACCTTCGTTCAAAGACTGAATAGCTTCCAGGTCCAGATGGTTAGTAGGATCATCCATAGTAATACAGTTAGCTCCGCTGAGCATCAGTTTAGAAAGCATACAGCGAACCTTCTCTCCTCCGGAAAGAACCTTTACCTTTTTCAATGATTCATCACCGGTAAACAGCATGCGACCAAGGAAGCCGCGAACATAAGAATCATCCTGTTCCTTAGAATACTGCTTAAGCCATTCAGTAATATTCAAGTCATTTGCAAAGCTTTCGCTGTTATCACGAGGCAGATATGTCTGAGAAGTTGTCTGTCCCCAGAAGAACTCACCGCTGTCAGCCTGCTTAACACCATTAACAATATCAAACAAAGCAGTAACAGAATTGTGCTCAATACCAACAAAAGCAATCTTATCTGTGCGGTTTACAACCAGAGAAAAATCCTTAAGCAGCTGGTTGCCGTCAGCATCAGTATAATTAAGCTTCTTGATTTCAAGAACATTATTACCAATCTCGCGGTCAGCCTTAAAGTTTACATAAGGGAACTTACGGGTAGAAACCGGAATCTCCTCCAGCGAGTCAGCAAGTTTATCGTAAATCTTCTTGCGCGAAGTAGCCTGCTTAGCCTTAGAAGCATTAGAACTAAAGCGCAGAATAAACTCCTTCAAGTCCTTCATCTTATCTTCAGTCTTCTTCTGCTGCTCATGAGCCTGACGCTGCATTATCTGAGTCATCTGATACCAGAAGTCATAGTTACCGCTGAACTGAGTAATCTTACCAAAGTCAATATCACAAATATATGTACAAACCGTATTCAAAAAGTGGCGGTCATGCGAAACAACAATTACAGTGTTTTCAAAATCCAGCAAAAAGTTTTCAAGCCAGGTAATAGACTCGATATCAAGACCGTTAGTAGGCTCATCAAGAAGAAGGGCATCCGGGTTACCATAAATAGCCTGAGCCAGCAAAACACGAACCTTCTGACCTTCATCAAGTTCACTCATCATCTTGTCGTGGAATTCTTCTTCCAGGCCAAGACCGCTCAGCATCTGTTCAATGTCATTTTCTGCTTCATAACCGCCAAGCTCACCAAACTCAGCCTCAAGCTCAGCAGACTTAATGCCATCCTCTTCAGTAAAGTCCGACTTAGCATAAATCTCATCGCGGGCCTTCGAAACCTCATACAGCTTCGGGTAACCCATCATAACAGTTTCTTTTACAGAATATTCATCAAAGGCAAAGTGGTCCTGCTTCAAAACCGCCATACGCTCGCCCGGAGTCATAAAAATCTGTCCAGAATCTTTCTCAAGTTCACCACTCAAAAGCTTCAAAAAAGTAGACTTACCCGCACCGTTCGCACCAGTAATACCGTAACAGTTTCCCTTATTAAACTTAAGATTTACATCCTTAAAAAGCGGCTTTTCGCTAAACGACAAACTAACGTCACTAACAGTAATCATTCAAAAATCCTTAAAATTAAAAATGATATCGAAGGTGGGGAAAGCCTTCGACTAGTTAGGGAGCAGCTATGCTGCGAAGGTTCGTCCCCCTAACACCCCCAAACTATACCACAAAAACCAAAAAAAATCCCACATTCCCCAAAAATTTAAAAACTTTTTTCCCAACTTTTTGTCCAAAAACGAATTCCGAGGCAATTATTATAGTATGAGATTTTATGAGAGCCTAAGCCCCCTGTCATTGCGAAAAGTGAATGTGAGAAAATGAAATTTACAGAATTACACTTTACGGTGCATCAATACAGATAGCTGGGGCAATACCGACGCCTTCATTGTTTGCATATTTATATTCGCCAGAATGATACCCTGCCGTACTATCGGTGTATACGACACGAACAATACTATCCCAATCATAATAAGGAGAACGCAGCCACCATTCTCCAACACCTGACTCATCCCTTGCATAATTACACTTTACATAATCTGTTGGTGCCTTATTTCTTGCTGCATCAACCTCGGATACTGGAGCAAATCCATAAGACGGTTCTCTTGCTTCCCTAATGCTGAGCAGGAAAACTTTGTCATTTGTATTATCACATATATAGTCTGCATTAGTTTCAAAAAAACTATCTACGTCATCCATATTATCTAAATCATTTTTGACTTCTGTAGTAATAATTCGTGATTGAGATTCCTCGGAAAAAGCACTCCGCGAAGCAATCTCCAAAGGCATACTCGTAGACTATCTTACCAGAAAAGGCACGGCGGTAATAAATATGTTAACAAACGAATATGAATATGAGGTAGACATTCAGACAAAA